>ERZ780202.1684-NODE-1684-length-11278-cov-2.437227_pt1 | contig 11278 bp, 13 predicted proteins | sample MGYA00510978_ERZ780202 | MGnify/ENA primary metagenome ERZ780202 (study PRJEB29588, sample SAMEA2155689) | human gut metagenome | biome: human gut; feature: human-associated habitat; material: faeces | place: Denmark | collected 2008/2010 ...
TGCCCCTCCGGTACGTTCAGATGTGTTTAAGATGACAATTTTCATTTCCCAACCTTTACATTCCAATATCCATTCTTGCGTACTCCCACTCTTTCCATAGTATCTTTGTCTTTCGGCTATTTTTTATCTTACGGACATATTCGTCACACCAAGATTCTTTAAATTCGTTGTAGTTTGGTTTTCTTTCATTGTAACACTTGAAGCAGCTCTTTCATATTCAAGCAAGTATATCCAATTCGTCTATCTTCATGAAAATTATCAACATATCCGACTACAGAAAAATACAAATGTAATCTATCTCCATCAATATAAGCAGAAGGACGATATGTTTTGATATGCGCTACTATCGGCTTCTCATAAATAGAAAAATTTTGATAATCTTCCGACACAGCCAAATACGTTTCCATCGGTGAACGGAATGTTTTTTGCTTATGATCCCGCCCACAGAAAAGCATATACAACTTCTGCCGGTATTCAAACAAACAACAATGCCAAGGTTCTATCCGTACTTCATCTTTATTCAGAAAAGAACCAGTTGCGACTTCCTTAAAAACTGATCGCTTCAAATTATCCCCTTCCAAAATATGAATACCTGTACAATGCCCCCTTTTAGAGATACCGGCATCCCCATTTAGACAATAAAGACGAAGTTTGTCATTATAACGAATGATAGAAGGAGATAATAATTCTTGCTTCGGATCTGTTGTCTCAAAAAATAAACGTGGAATACTCCAGAATTGTCCATCTGTCGAATACTGAACTTTCAATTTCTTTGAAAGAGTTTTATTATCATACTCCCTAATAATAGAATATAGCACATTATCCTCAAAATACAGTTCAATATCCGAATTGAAGCAATCTCCTCCTGGCCATTCCAAAATAGGATTATTTTTTATAGGAATAAATTGTGTAGGAACACTATTATTTTGAACATCAGCATAATAAATACACGGATTTTCATATTTCACCTGCGCTTTAGGATAAGGCGTTGTCCCCAACCAATGGGTAGCCCCGTTCCATCCTTGTTTCAAATAAATAATCGAAGGATGAGTCTGGCTTTGCTGAGGATATGATTCAGGGACAGGGATATCACACCAAGAAAAAGATTGATTCCCCAATATAATAGAATCTTTATACCGTAAATAGATAAAACGATCTAATATATATTGTAATAATTTTCTCAGCATTTAGTAGCTTTAATTCCAATCGTTATCTGATAATCCTGATCCTTCTTATCCAACAAAAACGTATCGGGCAAATCATCCACGGCTAAACCTTGCAAAAAGGCAGTAGCAGCTAACGCATTTCCAAAAGTAACAATTTCCACGTGTCCTTCCCCAAAAACAGATTCCATCAACTTTCTTATAGACAAATCCGTAAAACGCCAATAATCTCCCCAACGATCCATATCGTATCGAGAAATTTGAGATATTCCGGAAACTGTACACAACAGAACTCCACCTTGTTTCAATACTTTATAACTGCCTTCTATAGCTTTTGGCACATCAAAAATAAAGTTCAAAGTCTGTGTACAAATAAAACAATCTATTCTTTCTTTCGGTAAGGTTTCCGGCTTAGTCAAGTCACCTACGATCGTTGCATTTTTATTGGAATCATCATAATGAAGTATTTCATAAGAAGAAATATTATGTCCAAATTGTTTACTATAAGTACTCTCAGCAATCTCAAGAACTGATCCTGTTATAACATCCTGATTCTGTTTCAGAAAAGAATTTATATAATAACGATCAATAGGACACCCACGATCAAAGCCAAATTTATGACTTATAGGTTCAGTCCTTAATTTATCATTAAAACTTACCGGTTTACGAAACAGAGAGCTAACAATCCTTCTAAATTTTCCCATTTTTAAAAAATCTATAAACAATTCGCACCAATTGCCCTAACCAATTATATTTCATACCAAACCCATTAAATTCATGAAACAAAAAATATTCCATTTCTTCATTAACTTTTACTTCTGTCGGAAATTTTTTAACCTTAAAAGTTTTATATGGACGATCATAAGGATCTTTCCCCAACAAACGATAGCCTTTATAATGAGTACCATTGTATAAACCTATATTTTGAGACAAAGGTACTACTGGTTCTATGCATATTCCTCCCCGTCTATAAATTGATAGTGCCCAACAAATATCCCAAGGAATTGGCTTTTTATCAAGAGATCTTAAACAAGCAAAGCGTCCACCATATTCTAAATTAGAAAAATCTTTATTTGTTAATCCTCTCAAAGCATCCTGTTTATCTGTATAATATTCAAAATCACTCCACCTATCTTTCCAAGTTGACCATCCCCAACCACACTCCATCAAAGATGTAAAAATAATATCTTTATTCGTTTTTACATCAAAATGTGGAATTGACGATATATGTTTGATTCTTTTATCTGACTCATAAAAAGAAAGGGCATCATTCATATACTGCAAATAATAAGGATTTGTTAACACATCATCTTCTAAAACTATCACCTTTCCGTAACGATTAATAATATTTGTTACACCGTCTATTATATTACGTTCTAAATAATAATTAATTTCACGCTCTATTATTGTAACTGATTTAAAACCTGTAATAGTTTTTAAATATTCACGTATACAATTTACGCTCTTCCACGATATCTCATCTTTTCCTCCATCTGAATATATATATAAATCAGAATCTTGGGCTAATTTATTAGCTTTTAAACAAGTTAATGTTCGTTTTGTCACTTCGACACGGTTATACACAAACAAAACAATAGGAGCTAAACTCATAATCTATCCTAACTTCAATTTCAAAATGGGATGAATATCATATCCCATAGTAATAATATCTGATTTTCCTTCAAAAAATTTAGACGCAGATGAATTCACAGATATAACTAATCGTATATCATTATCATATAAGGCCAATAATTGTATAGGGAAAGGTTTATCTAATATTTTAGCACCAGGAAAATACTTCTTATACTCATTAGTTTCCCTTGGATGTATTTTAATCAAAACATCATTTAGATCATACCTACAAATCATTTTTTGATATATTCCCATTTTTTCTTCAATAGTTATACCTGCATCAATATCCAATGGCTGTGTCAATAAAAGAATTTTTCTTCCTTTTAATTCAGATAAAGAATCTAATAAATCATATTTTGAAAGAATATATTTTTTTTCATCTTCTATCTTTTTATCCCATAGTTCTTTTATATTAAGTACTATAACTTTTGATGCAATTGAAACTGGCAAGTTCTTACCAGAGGTTAAATATATATTCTTTACTCTATCCGAACGTCCCCATTCAGGGAAAGGATGAAGAAGTTTCTTCCTTAGTAAGTCACTCAGTGTTTTAGGTTTAAGCGATTTATGCAAATTGGGAGACATAGGAGGCATTGTCCAATTCCCAATACCATCTTCTATCAAATAAAATGGATTTTTCTTACTTTTATAAAGAAAAAATGGTGCCGCAAATAAGTAATCTTGACTATAAACAGATACCCCTGAGAAATTATTTTTCCAATACAATAACTGAAGCTTTAAATAATTCAGTAATATAAAAACCAAATATGAAAACGATGATCCTTTTTTCATTTTCATATATAAATGTCCAGGAAAACGATCACGAATAGAAGTTGGTATTCCATCCGACATTATATAAAATATCTCATTTTCTTTATATGGAGTTAACATTAAAAAAACCATTAAAGAATAAGCAGAATCAACATAACAAATACTCTTATATTTTCTTCTCATCAGTTCAACCGTTCTATAAAACCATATATTTTATTAAATAAATAACTATCATAAAAAAAAGAGACTCTTCTATGGAATATTTCATATATGGCATTATATCCATTTGTAGCCCTTCTTCTTGCTTCAAGAGGTTCTGATAAAAATATATTAGAAAAAAAAGATAAAATAGTCTTTTCCCATTCTAATTTAGACTTAACAACTTTCCTTCGATTTATTCTATCCAAATATGCACCATTATTTTCATCTAAAAAAACCACATATTCAACTATTTTTCTAATATCTGAAACTTCATAAAGTTGCAAAAATGAATCAGATAAAAAATCTCTATTTGCTAAATTATCTCCCCAATATATAGGAAGACTATTAACAAGCATAGGCTCAACTATTTTTTCTGTTAAATATCCTGGAACGCAACTATTTTCAAAAGAAATTGTAAATTTATAATTCGATATAAAACTATGTTTATTCTGAATATTATATCCCATATTATTTAAAAACTGACCTCCAGAATCAATTTTTTTATACTTGGACAATTCATAAAAAAAGCGTTCTCTTATTTTATCTGCAAACTTAGAATTTGAATACACAAAATTACAAAATCTTCTTGTATCTACCTCTGCAGTTTTAAGTAGTCTATTACCTAATAAAGAATCATAATGTTCCCATGCATACATTAACCATAAAGGAAATCTCAAATAACGATCACCAAAATCTAAATAATGAAAACCTATAGCATAATCAAACAAATTAAAATCAGGAACAACATTCTCACCCACATAAACAATCTTAACACAGTTATACTTAAAATGTGATACATCACTAACAGAGCAAATTATATAATCTGGTTGATCACTATCAACCAGATTATATTGTCCTTGTAATACAAGCCTTAATGTATTCACAGTCGGACAATAAACTTTATTGAAACCCAAAAATTTAATTTTAATATCCTTTTTCACACTCATAATGGTAATGTATAGCCTGCATTATTAATAATAAATTCAACAAATTCTCTAAAAACACCTTCTCCCCCTTTCAAATTCATAGAATATTTAGCATATTTTTTTACATAAGAAGGAGCATTATGAGGTGTAGCTGAAATACCAGATGCAGAAAGTAGCATAATGTCATTTATATCATCACCGATATAAGCAACTTCTGAAAAAGATACATTTAATTTACCAATTAATGTCAAAGCTTGTTTTAATTTATCAGTAACACCCTGATATAAATAATCTATCCCTAGCTTTTCTGCACGCCTTTTCACCATTTCAGTTTCTTCCCCCGTAATTATACCTACAGGAATTCCTAACCGATGTGCAAATAGAACACCCGCACTATCATAAGTATGAAATTTCTTTAATTCATTACCCATTTGATCATAATACATTCCTCCATCCGTCCAAACACCATCAATATCACTCAGTATTATTTTGGGTAAGCTAATTTTTCTATTCATAAAAGAAATTCTTTATATATAATCTCATTTGCAAGTATATCCCTATTTACAATATGTCCTACCACAGATTCACGCTCTGACCATTTAAAACCATCTCCAGGACTTAACAGATGGATATCAGCATCAGTAATTATTGTACCTTTTTTCAAATTTTTATTCGTCGCAATAGAGCGTTCAAGCTTCATTTTTGCAGAATGAACACAATCATCAACATACAAATCTTTTTTACCTAACCAAAGTTCTGTTAATCTTATATCTCTAATCATACGATTAACTCCATCTGGCCCCAAGGAACAAGCTTGATCTGTACCTTTCATTTTACGATCTATTGTTATATGCTTTTCCACAATTTCAGCCCCTAAAGCCACAGCTGCGACAGGAGCAGCAAGACCAATGGTATGATCTGAAAATCCAATTTTATATTCACTATAATTCTCTTTCAAATAGAGTATTGTATTCAAATTTAACACGTCCGGTTGTGTTGGATACTGTGACACACAATGTAATATAGATATATTTGAATGATATTTAGTTATAATATCTAAAGCTGTATCCAATTCAATTCTTCCAGACATCCCCGTTGATAATATCATTGGAATTTTAGTTTCAGCCATAGCTTGTAATAGAGGCAAATTTGTTAGATCACGACTCGCTACTTTCAAATAATTAGGAGTAAAAAGTTTTAAAAGAGATAAACACCCCACAGAACAAAGAGTCTCCACAAATTCTAATCCTACATTTTTCGCATGACAATATACTTCATAATGCTCTTCATCAGAAAGCTCCAAAACTTTACGATGCTCACCATACGTTCTCCCAAACGAATGTGGAGAATCATATACCCGATTCATTTGAGATGTAGACAACTCTTCTTTTAAATCTCTTTTTGTTAATTTCACTGCATTCATAGGAGACAATTTTATACCGAAAAACTCCTCCGCTATTGGACGTGCAACCAAATCAACTAACAATTTAGCCAAATCAACAGAACCATTGTGATTTTGACCAATTTCACCAATTATATATGTAGATTTCATATTTATCATTTTATATTTTCATTAATTTCTTTTGCCATTAATTCATAGAACTCTTCATGATTCTTCATTATAGTTCTTATTTTAGTCAAAGTATCTTTCCCTTTTAAACTTTCATCAATAAACAATTGATATAACTGTTTTGAAATATCAAAATCGACTTTAGTATCAACTGTTAGTCTTAGATTCTCTAAACATTCTATTATTGGAGGAATTTTTTTCCACTCAATTCTAAAAAGCAAAGGATGTTCATAAATATAATTTGTAACATGCTCATGATACTTAGAATTAGGAGCATGTTCATATATATATTCTAATGCAGATAATGACACAGCCTCCCCCCATAATCCATAATGAGTTTTTATTGAAGGAATTTTAGTGCTCGTTATATATGAAAAATAATCCACATTCATATTTTCATATTCAGATACTAATAATGATAATTCTTCTATATCCAAAAAAGGATTATCTGCACATATACGCACAATTTTCGTTACTGAATATGTATTTGCTGCATCTATAAAACGTTTGAGAACATCATTTTCATTTCCCCTAAAAACCAATACGTTTTCTTTAAAAGAAATATCTTCTATAACATCATCTTGTACTTTACATGTTGTTGCAACAATAACTGGAATTTTAGGAAGTCCATTCTTTATTCTCTTTAACAGAATAGATAATATACCTTCCTTCTCCCAATAAGGCAATATCATCTTATTCGGTAACCTTGTTGATCCCATACGAGCCTGAATAATTATTGCCAAATTCGATCTATCCATCATCATTTTACATTAAAAAATCTATCATTTCTTCATTAAATCACATAAAACCTATAGATCATCTAAATATACTAAGAATTTTTTCATATCCTCCAATCAGTTTACCCCAATAATAATTATCTATAACAGGTGCAACCCGAGACTGATCACGTTGATAGCATTTAGCCCAACCATATTGAGTTCTACGTAGAGTTTTCCCTTGCTCTATTATATTTATCAAGAAAGACTCCAGTTTATTCTCATAATACTTCTTAATATTTTCCAACACAAACTTTTTATGATTTAGCATTTCTAAATATGCGTTATCATCATTATCAATCTGAATTATCGCTTCAGCTGCTTTTTCCAAAGATCTAAAATTATTAACATTAATAAAGCTTCCTGACATAAAATCATTTTCAACCAAAGGGTTCCCCCAATATATGGGAATAGATTTAGAAATCATAGGTTCTATGATTTTCTCAGTAGTATAACCTACTACTGAGCTATTTTCAAAAGCGATTGTAAATTTATAGTTAGAAATAAAATTCATTTTATCTCTAACATATTCACCTATATTATTTAAGTATTTACCTCCAGAATCAACTCTTTTATACTTAGATAATAAATGAAAAAAATCCGTTCTTATTGGATCTGCTATTTTGCTATTAGAATATATAAAATTACAAAATTTTCTATCTAAAAATTCATCTTTAGCAAGAGTCTTATTCTCTATTTTTTCTAAACTATCCCATCCATATAACAAAAACAATGGGAATCTCAAATATCGATCTTCAAATGAAAGATAATGAAATCCAATACCATAATCACAAATATTGAAATCAGGTATTATATTCTCACTTGTATAATATATTTTCACGCTTTTTTTATATTTATAATGTTTATAACCAAAGCAGGAATAAAATACAAAATCAGGAGAGATATCATCAAATATCAACTTATAATGTTTACTCAAAATATTTTTAAAAACGGCTTCTGCCAACCAATGAAAATCAGCAAAATACACTCTAATTTCCCTCATCTAATATGTTTTAAATAATTAAGACTTTCCTTTAGTATCACAGATTTACAAACCCACAATATAGAAATATATGATATTGCCACAATTAAAATTTTCAAAACTAATAATATATAAATATTTGACACTTGCCTTACAATATAAAAACATAATACAAATGAAAGCAACAATGCACAAAAATAAGGAGCAATATCATGAATAATATCAAATATTGTTACTGACAATATTTGACTTATAAAATAATGCCAAAATAATAAACCTATATAATAAACACCTATATATCCAATAACCATTGGATATATACCAAACGGAAACATCATTACTACAACAAATAACTGAAGAACACCCGTAAAAACAACACCATACAAATAGATATCAGATTTCCCATGACTAATTAATAAATTCATATAAAGAACCCATAAATAAACCATGGCTCCCCAAATACAAAAGAATTGTAAAAAAGAAACACTTGGCAGCCACTTCTCTCCTAAAAAAATCCAAATAAATTCTTTTGCAATAAAAGCAAATCCCAACATAACAGGAAAAGAAATAAAAGCTCCAAATCGTATCATTTTACGAAAAGCTTTTTTTTGACGTTCTTTATCTTCAGATATTTGCACCAATACTGGTTGAGCTACAGAATTAAGCATCCCATTAATCAGTTGACTTCCCATTCCTGTCCATTTTTGTCCTTGAGAGTAGAACCCCAGCTGTTTTGGACTATAAAATTTACCTAATATAATCGAAAAGACATTATTACTTATTTGTGTAAAAACATTCGTTAAAATCAACTTAAAGCTAAAACTAAACATTTTTTTTAGGGGGTGGAAATTTAACTGAGTCTTTGGTTTCCAAGGAGAATAATATATTTTTAAAAAAGAACCTACAACAATATAAGTTGTTGTCTGAATAGCAAGTCCATAATATCCAAACACAAGCAATACTAAAATAACACCAACAACACCAGATACAACTAAAGCTAGAATATCTATTTTTGCTCTCTCTTTAATCATTAATGTTTTAAACAAATATGCATTCGAAGCAATGCTCATTCCACCTAAAAGAAACCCCAAAAAGACAATTCTAGACAGTCCAACTAATTCTGGTTTATTATAAAAATCAGCAATCAAAGGAGCACTAAAAAATAAAATAAAATAGAACAAAATTCCTGTTAACGAACTAAACCAAAATACAGCATTATAATCCTCATTACAAATTTCCTTTTGATTAGTTAATGCCGCAGTAAAGCCACTTTCTTGAATAGTAGAAGCTATTGCACTAAATATAGCAAGCATCCCAACCAAACCATAATCATTAGCATCTAATATACGAGCCAAAATAAGCCCAAACACAAAATTTAACAACTGCTGGACTCCACTACTCAGCCCTCCCCAGAAAAGCCCTTTTGCTGTTTTTTCCTTAAGTGTATATTCTTTTAGCATATTATTCACAAAAAGTAAATCGTACTACTCCGCGTCGCATTGTCCATTGCATATACAAATAGCCAGGAACAGTTATTATACTCAAATTTGATTAACTCAAAATATTACTGATAATAATTCATCATCTTGTAAATGATAGACACAAACAGCTCCAGATATATGTGATGAATTTAATAATTTTTTAGCCACCCTCAAAGCCTTTCTCTCACACCCTTCAATATCCATCTTAAGATAAATAGCACCTAAGAACTTATCTTTAAAATATGTATCTAATGTCACATTCTGTTCATCATCAACATCATTAACATATTTATGAACAATTGTTACCTTATCACTCCAAAGTGCGAATGTTGCTTCTAATACCTCAATCCACGTATCCTCACATTCAAATAAATATGATCTACATATTCTATTGCATCTAATACAAAAATTCCTTCAGCAGAGCCTATATCACATAATATTTTACCCTTTATTCTCATAAGAATCAATATATCGATGAGCAGAACGCTTATCTTGCTCTATCAACAAGCTTTTATAAGCAGCAAACAGAATGGGGTTCCATGTCACGTCTAAAATAAAGTCGCTTTCCATTGTGCCAAATATATGGTAAACCGTTATTAATATCTCGTTCCACTTTATACTGAAGTTTATTATATTCTTTTTCCATATATAAGAATATGGAGAAAAACCTGCTATACCCCAATCTTTATAAGCCTGTTCTATTTCATTTCTCGGAGAAACAACTGAATAATACAATGAATACCACTTACAATATAATCTTCCCTTAAATAATCTATAGAAATAAATAATGTCCCCTAAATAAGAATTATCAATCTTTCTCTGAATCTCCTCTGGCATAAACTTCCTATAAATAACAACAAGCATAATCTATTTGCTTTATCTAATAAAATTTTGCCTGACGACTTTAGAAACGATCGACGCTTTACCTTCAGCTTCTATACGGCAAACATTATTTCATCTTAGAACCGTTACTGGAAGACCTTGTGCACGCGCCACCTCATAAGCTTGACGATCTGATGTTTTTAATGCATTCACAATCACCGTCTTCTCTTCTTCTATAGTAAATTTCGTCTTCATCTCTAAACTTTTTTATTATAACAAACAACAATCAATCATTGTTATCCGACTAATATATATCCCTCTCCCGAATAGCTCGGATTATCCATTATCTTCCTACGCAATGATAAACAAACCCATTCTCCTCCAACTCCTTCACATCGTAAATATTCCGGCCATCCAAGATCAGAGGGGTTGCCATCAGTTTTTTGACAGCCGACCAGGAAGGCATACGGAATTCTTTCCATTCCGTGACGAGCAGGAGGGCGTCGGCATCCACTACCGCATCATAGATATCTTTGGCATAATGGATGGTGTCTCCCAAGCGACGGCGGGTTTCTTCCATCGAGACAGGATCGTAGACATACACTTCGCAACCGGAAGCCAATAATCTATCGATCAGGATCAGAGAAGGAGCTTCGCGCATATCGTCCGTTTCCGGCTTGAAGGCCAAGCCCCACATAGCGACACGCTTGCCTTTCAGATCACCCTTGAAATAATCATCCAGTTTACGGAACAAGATAGATTTCTGCTCTTCATTGACCTCTTCGACCGCTTCTAAGATACGCATGCGGTAACCGTTAGAATTAGCTGTTTTGATCAACGCTTTTATATCCTTCGGGAAACAGGAACCTCCGTAGCCGATACCGGCATACAGAAAACGATTGCCGATACGGGCATCCGAGCCGATCCCCTTACGCACCATATTCACATCGGCGC
>ERZ780202.1695-NODE-1695-length-11256-cov-4.026069_pt1 | contig 11256 bp, 10 predicted proteins | sample MGYA00510978_ERZ780202 | MGnify/ENA primary metagenome ERZ780202 (study PRJEB29588, sample SAMEA2155689) | human gut metagenome | biome: human gut; feature: human-associated habitat; material: faeces | place: Denmark | collected 2008/2010 ...
CGTGGGTGCTGCCGTAGGAACAACGGCAGGAGCCCTTATCGGAAAGAAAATGGACAAAGCGGCCGAACAAGCCAAACAGGTAGAAGGTGCACAAGTCGAGCAAGTTACCGACAACAATGGATTACAAGCTGTAAAAGTGACATTCGACTCGGGAATCCTTTTCTCGACAAGCAGTTCAAACCTCAGTTCATCGGCTAAATCGTCTTTAAGTAAATTCGCTAACGACGTACTGAACCAAAATCGTGATATGGACGTCACTATCTACGGATATACAGATAATCAGGGCTGGAAAAACTCGACAGCAGAACAAAGTTACCAGAAAAATCTGAACTTATCTCAGGAGCGAGCTCAAAGTGTAGCAAGCTATCTGCTGGCATGCGGGGTTTCCACGAACCAGATCAAATCTGTGCAAGGTATGGGCGAAGCCAATCCCATAGCAGACAACTCCACGGCAGCAGGCCGACAAGAAAATCGTCGTGGAGAAATCTATTTGTATGCAAGCCAACAAATGATTCAACAAGCCGAAGCCGGAACCCTTTAAGGAATAACACCATCATAAATCCACTGACAGGTATATTCTGTCAGTGGATTTATAAAATATGAGTCCAACAACTATTTATGTCATTCGATTGTATATACGATATAAAATCAGAATGAGTTTCTCCAAACATTAATTTGACACTAAAAAAGATCCGAATAATGAAAACCGTTTATTTATTTCTTGCAACAGGATTTGAAGAAATAGAAGCTCTCACGATCGTAGATATGTTACGCCGAGCCGAAATCGATATTACAACCGTTTCCATATCGCGAAATCTTCAAGTTGAAGGAGCTCATGGAATAACTGTTACAGCCGATTGTACATGGGTGGAACTATCGACCGAAGATGCAGACTGGTTAATTTTACCCGGAGGAATGCCGGGAACAAAACACTTGGGAGAATGCAAACCGTTGGTTTCTTTATTGCAACGCCAAGCCGCTGCCAACAAGAACATCGCTGCCATTTGTGCCGCTCCGTCGGTTCTGGGTCAGGCAGGATTGCTTAACGGATATAAAGCTACCTGTTATCCCGGATTTGAGCAATTCCTCACTGGCGCAACTGTAACAGGCGACAACGTGACTGTCGACCGAAACATTACCACAGGAAAAGGTCCGGGAGCTGCCATATCGTTCGCCACAGCCATCATCACCCAAATTGCCGGGGAAGAAAAAGCCCGTGAGGTCACGAGCGGCATGTTATTGTAAATCTTCAAAACCATACAGATAAAAAATAGCCCCGGCATTGTCGGGGCTATTTTTGTCATATTACAAATTCAACTATCGAATTATCCCACAATAGACGAAACCATCTTATCCAACGCTTCGGTCAATTTGTCGGCATTCTTTCCGCCGGCTTGTGCGAAATAGGGTTGCCCGCCTCCACCACCTTGTATCAACTTAGCAGCATCCCGAACAATCGCAGAAGCATTCTTCCCATCGGCAACCAAGTCATCGCTCAGCATAACCGTCAATAGAGGTTTATCTTTATCCCGGGTCGCAGCGACAAAAGCCAATCCTTTGGAGACTTCACCCCGAAGTAAAAAGGCGATTCCCTTAACCATATCGGACGGCATCGGACCGATGAAACGGATAAGTTTCACGCCATCTATACTCTCGGCCGATTTAACCATACGATCTTTCAAGACAATCATTTTCTCCTTAACATATTCCTCGGCCTGTTTCCTCAATTCGGCATTTTCATCGATGGCTTTATGAATCGCTTGTAACAAATTGGGAGCATTATTAAACAAGATTCCTATCTCTTTCAACGAATCTTGCAAGGCGTTCATCGTTTCCTCTACCCGAGCTCCTGTTATAGCCTCGATACGACGGATTCCCGCAGCAATCGAACTCTCGGTTATAATTTTTATCATACCGATATTTCCGGTATTGGATACATGAGTACCACCGCACAACTCGACAGAGGATCCAAAACGAATCACCCGGACTTCTTCTCCATACTTTTCACCAAATAGAGCCATCGCTCCCATAGCCTTAGCCTCGGCGATAGGAACATTACGATGTTCATCTAACGGGATAGCTTCACGCACTTTTCGATTGGCTATCATCTCGACTTTTCTCAACTCTTCGTCTGTGACTTTTTGAAAATGAGAAAAATCAAAACGCAACGACTGCGGAGAGACATAAGAACCTTTTTGTTCTACATGAGTTCCTAAAACTTCACGCAGAGCTTCGTGCAAAAGATGAGTCGCCGTGTGATTACATGCAGTCGCCCGACGTGCCTCTTTATCGATAACGGCATGGAATGTAGCGGTCACATCTTCGGGTAATCGCTCGGCTATATGAATACTCAAATTATTTTCCCGCTTGGTCTGTAATATCTCCACGATATCATTTCCAGAAATCAACTTTCCTGTATCGCCTACCTGACCACCCATTTCGGCATAGAAAGGGGTTCTGTCCAAAACAATCTGATAAAACTCGCGAGCTTTTTGTTTTACCTTACGATAGCGCAATATCTCGGCGTCGCACTCGGTCATATCGTATCCCACGAATTCGGGCTCACCCTCTTTCAATACAACCCAGTCGCCCGTTTCTACGGCAGCCGCATTACGAGCCCGTTCCTTTTGTTGTTGCATTTGGGCGTTGAACTCGTCGATATCCACTCCTAACCCTTTTTCTTTCAATATCAACTCGGTCAAATCAAGAGGGAAACCATAAGTGTCGTACAACACGAAAGCATCCCGCCCGCTAATCTCGCTCTTACCAGCAGCCTTTGTATCGGCAGTTACTTTATCGAGCAACTTAATACCGGTTTCGAGAGTACGCAAGAAAGCATCTTCCTCCTCTTTAATTACTTTTCCGATAAGGACCTTTTGAGCCTTCAATTCAGGATAGGCATCTCCCATCGTTTCAATAAGAATGTCCAATAATTTATAAAGGAAAGCCTGCTTCTGACCCAAGAATGTATACCCGTAACGTACAGCCCGACGTAAAATACGACGAATTACATAACCGGCTTTCGCATTCGATGGCAACTGCCCGTCGGTAATAGAAAATGCAATCGTACGTATGTGGTCTGCAATGACACGCATAGCAATATCGACCTTAGGATCGTCGCCATATTTCTTACCGCAAAGACGCCCGATTTCCCCGATAATCGGTTGGAATACATCGGTGTCATAATTAGACGTCTTTCCTTGCAACGCCATACAAAGCCGTTCGAATCCCATACCGGTATCGATTACCCGAGCAGGAAGAGGTTCGAGCGAACCATCGGCTTTACGGTTATATTGCATAAACACAAGGTTCCATATCTCTATCACTTGCGGGTGACTCTGGTTAACCAATTTCAATCCATCGACTTCGGCTCTCTCGGCATCACTCCGCAAATCGATGTGAATCTCAGAACAGGGTCCACAAGGTCCCGTATCTCCCATTTCCCAAAAATTATCATGTCGATTTCCGTTAATTATATGATCTTTGGGCAAATGCGCTTCCCAATACGAGGCAGCCTCGTTATCTCTCTCCAAACCTTCGGACGCATATCCTTCGAATACGGTAGCGTATAATCGGGCCGGATCTATTTTCAATACGTCGACCAAATATTCCCAAGACCAATCGATCGCTTCTTTCTTAAAATAGTCCCCGAACGACCAGTTACCGAGCATCTCGAACATGGTGTGATGATAGGTATCCAGTCCCACCTCTTCCAAATCGTTGTGCTTACCGCTCACTCTCAAACATTTTTGTGAATCCGCGACCCGCTTATATTTTGCCGGAACATTTCCCAAGATAATATCTTTAAACTGGTTCATTCCCGCATTGGTAAACATCAACGTAGGGTCATCTTTAATCACCATCGGAGCCGAAGGCACGATCTGATGGCCTCGTTCTCTGAAAAAATCCTTAAAAGATTCACGAATCTCTTTTGCTGTCAGCATAACAATTTAATTATATTAAGTTCCACGGCTTTCTTTTTCGTTATCGAAATAGAAATCGCCAATACGGTATATTAATATTACCAAAAACAATTTGCAAAAATAGCCCAAATTATTATTTTTGTACCCATGTGCAGATAAAAAAATGCTTAGAAACATATTTTTTTACGGTCTATAAAAGCTTTTGCCAATAAGAATGAGCCGACAAATAATCAATGAGTAAAAAAATATTCTACATATACAATCCTAAAACACTGACATACGAACGGGTATATCCTTCACTTCGCCAGCGCATCATCGTTGTTTTACGCCATTTGTTCGTCGGTAGCATACTAAGTATAGGGGTCATCGTCGCATTTTATTTTTGGTTCGGTTCGCCCAAAGAAGAGCTTCTGAAAATGGAAAACGAGCAAATGCAGACACAATATAAAGTGCTTTCCAAACGAGTCGATGCAGCGCTGGAAGTTCTGAATGATTTACAACAACGAGACGACAACATGTATCGGGTCATTCTGCAAGCCGAGCCTGTAAACGATGAAATCAGGAATAACGGAATATACAATCCCAGCCGGTACGAGAATCTGTTGCAAATGAGCGATGCAGAGCTGGTTGTTTCCACCAGTCAAAAAGTAGACAACCTTGCGAGGCAAGTATATGTACAATGCAATTCCATGAACGAACTCGTCAAACTGGCACAAGGCCAAGAGGAGCGCATAAAACACATTCCGGCCATACAACCCGTTTCTAACAAAGATTTGAAACGAACAGCATCGGGGTATGGTTATCGAATAGATCCGATCTACAAGACCACAAAATTCCATCAGGGAATGGACTTTTCTGCCAATGTGGGAACCCCTGTTTACGTAACCGGGAACGGCCGTGTCATTGAAACCGGCTGGCAACAAGGATTTGGGAACACGGTAGTCATCGATCACGGATATGATTATAAAACCCGATATGCTCACCTCAGTAAAATATTAGTCCGTAAAGGACAAGAAGTCATACGAGGAGAAGAAATAGCCGAAGTAGGCAATACGGGGAAATCCACAGGGCCGCATTTACATTACGAAGTTCTATACAAAGGGAAAGCACAGAATCCTATCAATTACTATTTCTTCGACCTTTCACCCGAAGATTACGACCGCATGACTCAACTTGCCGAAAATCAAGGGCGTGTAATGGATTAAAAACAAATCGTATGAAAGAACCTGTAACAAATAAACAAAAACTATATTACACGATCGGTGAGGTATCGGACATGTTCAATGTAAACCAATCCTTACTCCGATATTGGGAAACAGAGTTTAAAACAATCAATCCTAAACGATCCCCCAAAGGGACTCGTTATTATTCCCAAAAAGATATCGAAGAAATAAAGCTCATTCACTATTTGCTGAAAGAAAGAAAGCTGAAAATAGAAGGAGCGAAACAAGTGTTGAAACACAAAAGAGAAAGTACCGTTCGGTCCCAACAAGTAGTGGAACGACTGAAATCACTGCGTTCCGAACTAATTGCCATTATGGAAGAACTGGAATAGCTTGGCTATTAAGAAGGAAGATATTGACAATTTCAAGAAAGTTTCTTACACTTCTTAAACAAATATGGTACACTATTCACACCGAGGATAAGCCCCAGAATAGCCCCGCAACCATTGGCGAGAAAATCATACCAGTCCGCGCTTCGCCCCATAGACATAGCACCCTGCAACAACTCCATCAAGCCACCCCACACAATAGCCCCGCACACGAGCAAAATCAACTTGGGAGCGGTAAACTTCGATACCCGATATATATCGAAACAGCCTATCCAAACAAGCCCCAAATACATACAACCGTGCACCAGCTTATCGGCTCCTTCGAATAAATAAAACTCCTGACTATGTACCGGATTCTTAGCCAGAGACAAATATGTAATTACAACCAATACTATAATCGTAGGGACAAACGCCAAAAATCTAAAAGGCCTCATATCTATTCACGTAATCTTTACAACAAACAAAAAGGTACAATTATCTCCTTTTTACAGAAATACTTGCTTTTGCAATCCTTTGACAAAGATAAAGTAAGCCAAGAATAAAAACAAATCACCCGATTTCTGCCAAGAATCAATCTACCTGTACCTCCTGTCACAAAGGCCGCATTTTCATTTACGACAAAACCAAATCCATTTGTATTTGGTTATATAATCTATCATTCATTTTTTACAAAAAGGATTACATTTTTATAGAAAAAGGGCTCTATTCCCTTTTTATTAAGCTACTATATGAACAAATAAATTAAAATTTTATACTTTTGTAATTATATCTTGAACTAAAAATGGGAGAACGGGCAAAATTCGCGACCAAGTTAGGAGTAATAGCCACCACGGTAGGATCGGCGGTAGGATTAGGAAATATTTGGAGATTCCCTTATGAAGCCGGAATGAACGGAGGGGGAGCATTCTTAATGATTTACATTCTATGTGTTCTTATATTAGGTGTGCCGGTTATGTGTGCCGAATTCATTATTGGAAGAAAATCCAAATCCGACACGGTAGACGCATTCAAAAAATTAATCCCCGGCAGTCGATGGTACTACATCGGATATATCGGAATATTGGCCTCGATTCTTATTTTAGGATATTATATGGTCATATCGGGTTGGACGCTCGAATATCTTTTTCAAGCAGCCTGTAACAATCTGACCGGAAAAACGGCAGCAGAATTCAAAGCTGAACAAAACGCATTTATCCAGAACGATTTTCGGCCGTTACTATGGATATACATTTTTCTCTTTATCAACTATATCATCATATCTAAGGGTGTACAGAAAGGAATCGAAAAAATGTCCAACATATTGATGCCTATACTGTTCATTATTCTCATCGTTTTTTGTATACGGTCGTTAACACTACCCGAAGCCAACGAAGGACTGAAATTTTTCCTACACCCCGATTTTTCGAAAATCACACCCCAAGTCATCGTACGGGCAATGGGGCAAGCATTCTTCTCTTTAAGTTTAGGTATGGGTATCCTCATCACCTATTCCTCCTACTTCAATAATAAAACTCATCTGATAAAAACAGCCAGCACGGTAGCGATACTCGACACAACCGTTGCTATTTTGGCCGGAGTAATTATATTCCCGGCTGTTTTCTCTTATGGTGTGGATCCTGTCGCCGGTCCCGACCTTGTATTTGTCACCCTCCCCAATGTATTCAATCAAATGCCGGTATCTGCGTTATGGTCTGCATTGTTTTTCTTACTCCTCACTGTGGCAGCTCTTACTTCCACCGTTTCTCTTTTCGAAGTTGCAGTTGCATTTTTTATCAACCACATGCATCTGTCAAGGAAAAAGGCAACCCGGACAATGATGGTCATTGTTGCCATATTAAGCACTATCTGCTCTCTTTCTATCGGTTCATGGAGCCATATACGCATTTTTGAGAAAACCATATTCGATGCCTGTGATTACTTCTCAGCTATCATCTTGTTGCCAGTAGGCGGACTGTTGATAAGTATTTTCATCGGGTGGATACTGAAACGAAATATCTCCCGGGAGGAATTGACTAACCGAAATAAATTGCACGAGCCACTATTCAACGCAATCTTTTTCTGTATCAAATACATAGCTCCAATCATCATCATTTTAATCTTTTTATCAGGATTTGGTATTATCTGATGGCACTTAAAAACGATTCTTTTTTCTCATTATCGAAAAGCGAACGCAGAGCGACTCTGTTATTGATTATCATTCTGTTAATCCTCACAGGAGCTCGCATTGCGCAATACTACTATCATTCACGAGAAAAGGTTGAAGTTACAATGGAATACGAATCATTTCAATCCGAACTGGAAGAATTCAATCGTTCTTTGAACCATCAAAACGAAAAAGCAAAAAATGCCGAACGGCAATCATCTAAAAGTTCCCGTCCTCCTAAAAGTTTAAAACCAGTTCCCCGGGAAGAATAGTGCCAAAGAAGTTTTTTTAAATCCATACCTTACTATTCAACAAAAAGAATTATCTTCGCTTAACATAACAGCAGGCCGGTATGCAATGCCTGTATCGGCAGGTCTTGTTATATGATTTCAAAACGTACAGCACTATGTTCCAGTGGATACAAAAAGAACCGTTGTCTTTGAATCTTGGTGGAGAATTGGTTTCCCTATCGAGACCATTAATCATGGGAATACTCAATATCACCCCCGACTCTTTTTACCCCGGAAGCCGTACTACGGAAGAAGAACAAATCGCCGAGCGACTGCATAAAATGGTGAATGAAGGCGCCGACATCATAGACATAGGAGCCTACTCCTCGCGACCTAATGCCGATGACATCTCACCCGACGAAGAGATGAAACGACTTTCGAAGGGACTCGATATTATCCGCAAACTATATCCCGATGCACGAGTTTCGGTCGATACATTTCGTGCCGATATAGCCGCTCGCTGTGTCCGGGAATACGGAGTACAGATGATCAACGACATATCGGGGGGAGAGCTCGATTCTCAAATGTTCGAAACCATAGCCGAGTTGAAAGTCGCCTATATTTTGATGCACATGAAAGGGACGCCCCAAACCATGATGCAACAAATCCGATACAAGCATATCATTCCCGAAATGCTTTACTATTTCTCAGCACGTATCGCCCGACTCGAAAGCCTCGGTATCAACGATATCATCATCGATCCGGGATTCGGATTCAGCAAATCGGTCGACGACAACTACTTGCTCATGAACCGACTCGACGAATTTACCCGTATAGGCTATCCCTTATTGGTGGGAATATCTCGTAAATCAATGATATATAAACACTTTGGATACACTCCCGAAGAAAGTCTAAACGGAACTACAATCTTAAACACACTGGCTTTATTAGGAGGAGCCGACATTTTGAGAGTGCATGACGTAAAAGAAGCTGTGGAAGCGGTAAAAATAGTTTCAAAAACCATACAATCCGTAAAATAAAATGTTCTCATTCGGCATAAAAGATATTATCGACATACTCATCGTAGCCCTGCTTCTGTACACTCTTTACAAAATGATGAAAGAGTCGGGAACAATAAGCATATTCACCGGCGTATTAGCATTCGTGGGAGTATGGATCGTTGTAACGCAAATCCTCGACATGCGTCTCATCGGGTCTATCATGGACAAATTTATGAGTGTAGGTCTCCTTATACTCGTTATTTTGTTTCAAGACGAAATCAAGCGCTTTCTCGTACAACTCGGGTCGCACAAACGATGGAGATTCTTTTTCAATTTCTTCCTTAAACACAAAGATACCGGAGAAAAGCCCTATATCATGCCCATCGTACATGCCTGTATGAATATGTCCAAGACAAAAACCGGAGCCCTGATAGTCATCGAGCAAGGAGTTTCACTCGATAATTACAAAAATACCGGCGACACGATCAACGCAAATGTAAATGCAAGGCTCATCGAGAATATATTTTTCAAAAATAGTCCTTTACACGACGGAGCCATGATTATCGCCGATGATCGAATAGCCTCGGCAGCTTGCATATTACCGGTCTCGCACAATACGAGAATACCCAAATCGATGGGGCTAAGACATCGGTCGGCATTAGGTATAACCGAAGTAACCGATGCCCTTGCCGTCGTCGTATCGGAAGAAACGGGAAATATCTCTTTGGCTCACAATGGAAAAATAACGACCAAAATCTCAGGTAAGGACCTCGAACGTATGCTGGCACAAGAATCTATTGATTGACTCAAAACGTCTGAATCGAAACAAAATCGCTCCACGGAAATCGTTCAGCATAAATCACGCGAGAACAGCTCGGGACATGAAGAACCACTTCCGAAAGAATGGACGGATTAAAACCATCGGCCACCGCAGGAGGTATCGGAGCCTCGATATAAATATCTTTCAACCGGAGACAGCCCGTAAAAAGATGATCGCCGATACACGTCACCTCCTTACCGAAAACCACAGTCATAAGAGTCTTGATTTTACCGAAAGAAAAATTTTCAAATTTCAAATTCCTCCCCACATAAAGTTTTTCCAAAGGACAATTATAAAACAAATTATCTCCCACCTGCAAAGGTTTATTCCCATCGACAAATATCGCCTCTTTCAAAGAAATACAACTCCTGAATGCGTACACTCCTATCGTGTTCACATCACACCCTATCGACACCACCCCCAAAGACTCACATCTATAAAAAGCCAATTCACCTATATCCCGAACTTTATCCGGTATAACAACCAACGACAAATTATAACAACACCCGAATGCTCCTTCTCCGATAGACAATAGATTTTCGGGCATTATCACCCTTGTCAATCGGGCACATTTATAAAAAGTATAATCTCCTATCTTATTATCCGAGGCACTATAATTTCCATAATAGGTATTTCCCCCATTTACAATATTTACCCCCGACAAATCCAAAACGGACAAACAACCGCCTGTCTCCTTTCCGTTTGCATCACACCCGCTCATCTCGCGAATGTATCTTAGGTCTGTGCCATTTAATTCCCCTATCAGTGTAAGCTCTACGATTCTGTATTTCAAATGAGACGCTATCAACGACGGTAGTGTACCAGCTTCATTCACACAAATAACCATACTCTTGTTACTGGGCCTTAATCTTCCGATCAACGCCCTTAACGACCACATAACACAGTTCAAATTTTTCATAAATGCAATAAACTCTATAAAAGAACAATTCCCCCAACAATTAAAAATATAAGAAATCGTTTGCCCACCCAATAGAAATACAAACTCAGTATGACAACAACATTATACGCACCCCAAACGTAAATTCGACTCCGTCAAAAAAAACTTTATTCCCTCTTTATAAATAAAACTAAATGCTTCAACACAACACAATCGCTATACTTCTAAGTAATTTTTGTATAGCGTCACAAATATTGGAAATGGTGAGTGCAGAGACAAACGAAAATCTTATTTCCAACTCGACTATGCTAAACCGTATCCTATATTCGTATTTGCAAATATAATAAAATCTGTTATAACAGATATGAATCCTATTTGTAATACACAATTTTATATATATTATATAGATTCACTCGATAATTGATGGTGATTTTCCTTGTATATCCTAACCCCTCTCCTATATTTCTCCGCAACAGGGGAGAAGGGGTAAATACAATCCCATTTCATTCGCTAAATTAATGCAGCAGAAATTTCTACTGCCCCATTATATATCGCATTTCTTGAACTTATTTAAAACAGTTGAGGCGTAGAAAATATTCTACGCCTCAATACCCTATTTATATTGTAACTATTTCCTGACTTCGTCACTCAAAAAGTATGCGTTTTATAACTGATTAACAAACAAAGTT
>ERZ780202.1701-NODE-1701-length-11227-cov-1.961511_pt1 | contig 11227 bp, 10 predicted proteins | sample MGYA00510978_ERZ780202 | MGnify/ENA primary metagenome ERZ780202 (study PRJEB29588, sample SAMEA2155689) | human gut metagenome | biome: human gut; feature: human-associated habitat; material: faeces | place: Denmark | collected 2008/2010 ...
TATCTATGACCGTCATATCCCGCTGATAAAGGAACTGATCCAGAGAAAACCATATCCTGCACCTGTTGTGAAACTGAATCCGGAAGTGAAGGATTTCTATCAGTTTACAACAGATGACCTGATCGTGGAGAATTATGAGACATGGCCGCAGATTAAGAATATTCCGATTGCCGTTTAACCAAACTGTGGAGCAATTATCTGGTTATGAGCAAGTAGCGAATGCGGATGATTTTGTTCGCCTGACTTAAATTGACAATATAAAATCAAGAGAGGAAAATTCAAATGAATGTTATCGTAGCAGCAGATAAAAACTGGGGAATCGGCAAGAACAACCAGCTTCTGGTAAGTATTCCGGCAGATATGAAGATGTTTCGTGAGGAAACAAGTGGAAAAGTAGTAGTGATGGGAAGAAAAACTCTGGAAAGTTTTCCAAACGGACTTCCGCTTAAAAACAGGATCAATATTGTGATCACATCCAATAAAGAATATGAGGTAAAGGGTGCGATCATAGTACACAGTATTGAAGAAGCGCTGGAAGAGATAAAGAAATATCCGGCAGAAGATGTTTACTGTATAGGTGGTGACAGCATTTATGCGCAGATGCTTCCGTACTGTGATGTAGCTCATGTGACAAAGATTGACTTTGCATATGAAGCAGACAGTCATTTTCCAAATCTGGACGAAGATGATGAATGGGAAATTACGGGAGAGAGCGATGAGCAGACATACTTTGATCTGGAGTATCAGTTTGTGAAGTATGAGAGAAAGAAATAGAAGAAACAAAGCAGAGCCGGAAAAGCCGGAAAAACCAGTGATGTAAAAGAAAAAAATATCCCTCAGAATGTGTTTAAACTGATTCTGAGGGATGTTTTTGTATAGTGAAAATCTACGTTACTATTCATTACGTTCTCAGCGGGATAGCAGTGTATGAACAGCAACAATTCTTCTGATGTTGAAAGACGTTAACTGTCTGGCAGTCAGATGTTATTTATTCAATAACTTTCAGCCATCCTTCCGGAGCCTGGATACGTCCCATCTGGATACCTGTTAATGTGTCATAGAGTTTCTGGATAACCGGACCCATTTTCTCCATTCCGCTTGGGAAACAGATTTCTTTACCATGGTCAACAATCTTTCCGACAGGAGAGATAACTGCAGCAGTACCGCAGAGACCACATTCAGCGAAATCTTTCACTTCATCGAAGTATATTTCTCTTTCCTCAGCTTCTAATCCCAGGTATTCCTTGGCAACATAGATTAAGGAACGACGTGTGATAGAAGGAAGGATACTGTTGGACTTCGGTGTGACAACTTTGCCGTCTTTTGTAACGAAAATGAAGTTAGCACCGCCTGTTTCTTCTACCTTTGTTCTTGTTGCCGGGTCTAAGTACATATTTTCTGCGTAGCCTTCTTTATGTGCTGTTACGATTGCATGTAAGCTCATTGCATAGTTAAGACCTGCTTTGATATGGCCTGTTCCATGAGGTGCAGCGCGATCGAAATCACTGACGCGGATTGTAATTGGTTTAGCACCGCCTTTGAAGTATGGTCCTACAGGTGTAGTGAATACACGGAACATATACTCATCAGCAGGTTTTACACCGATAACCGGGTTAGTACCCATCATATATGGACGAACATATAAAGTTGCGCCTGAACCGTATGGCGGAACATATGCTGCGTTAGCTTTTACAGTCTGAACAATTGCATCAACAAAACGGTCTTCCGGGAATACAGGCATCTCAAGTCTCTTTGCTGAGTTTGCCATACGTTCTGCATTTAAGTCAGGACGGAAAGTAACGATATGTCCGTCTTCTGTAGTGTAAGCCTTCATTCCTTCGAAAACTGTCTGCGCATATTGGAAAACACCTGCACATTCGTTCAGTGTTACATTAGGATCTGTTGTCAGTTCTCCGGCATCCCATGCGCCGTCTTTGAATTTAGATACATAACGATAATCGGTCTGTACGTAACCGAAGCCTAAGCTGCTCCAGTCGATATTCTTTTTTTCCATAATGAATCTTTCCTCCGTTCACACATATTTACAGTATTTACAAGTGTGATTACTGTTTATCTCTTTACCATTGTAAAACTTTTGTCTGCTAAGTTCAATGGGAAATTTCCAATTTTAATGAAAAATTGAAAAATCGTGTTACTGTTCACATACAGTAACAAAAAATCCGCCAGTCTTGTTTTTTATAGAGGATTTCGCTATAATATGGAATAGAAAATGGAGGAAAATATGAGCGAGAATTTTGATGAATTAGGAGAACTTGGAGACAAAATAAAAAAGATCATAGACACAGCAGTTTCTACTAAAGATTACCGCCAGATGACCGAGGATATTAAGCAGACGGTGGGACAGACTGTTAACAGCGCAGTAAATTCTGCTGTAGATTCCGGAAGCGAGGTAATCAAAAATGGTCTGAATAATGTATTTGGAACCGGAAACAGTCAGTCCGGTGATTCCGGGGTATATCGCAATAAAACAAAAGAATTTGAAGAAAAGCGCAGGCGTGAACAGGAGCAGGAACGTCAGAGGATTGAGAAGGAGAAAGCAAAAGAGAAGATGCTGACTCTTTATGAAAGGAACACCGGGGGAAGAATGAAAGGTATGATGATTGCTGTTTCAGGTGGAATCCTTGCCAGTGGAATGGGACTGGGAACTCTGGTCCTTAGCATCTTTGGCGCAGTGGGACATATGAGTTCCCTTGTGACCGGTGGAACTTGTTTTATGGCAGTCGGAGCTTTGACAGGAGTGGGACTTCTCGCAGGCGGCATTAAAAAACTGGGTAAACTGGAACGTTTTCAGAAGTATATTGACACACTGGGAAATCACACATACTGTAATTTTGAACAATTATCTGCAGCAGTAAATAAGCCGGTGAAATTCGTTAAAAAAGATATTAAAAAGATGATTGATGACAGATGGTTCCGTCAGGGACATATTGATGAACAGGAAACCTGTCTGATCACCAGTAATGAGACCTATCAGCAGTATCTGGAAACACAGAAGCAGTTGGAGCTTCGTGAACAGGAAGCGGATCCTAAGGTTCAGCTGGAGGATAATATGAGTCCGGAAGCCCAGGAAGTCCTGAGAAAAGGAAATGAATTTCTGGTAAAGGCATTACAGGAAGAAGGTGTAGAGAAGATCTTTGGATACCCGGGTGCGTGTGTCATTGATATTTTTGATGAAATCTATAAGCAGGATCAAGTAGAACTGATTCTTCCAAGACATGAGCAGGGGTTGATCCATGCGGCAGATGGATATGCAAGAGCTACAGGAAAAGTTGGTGTCTGTCTGGCAACAAGTGGACCAGGTGCCACAAACCTTGTTACAGGAATAGCAACAGCGAATTATGACAGTGTGCCATTGGTGTGTTTTACAGGACAGGTTGCCACAAATCTGATCGGTAATGATACATTTCAGGAGATCGATATTGTCGGAGTTACAAGAAATATCGCGAAATTTGTTATAGTTGTCCGTAAAAGAGAGGATTTGAATCGCCTGATCAAAGAGGCATTTTATATTGCAAGAACAGGGAAACCGGGACCAGTCTTATTAGATCTTCCAAAAGATGTGATGGCAGAATTAGGAAGTGATGAATATCCAGAGGAAGTCAATATCCGTGGATATAAACCAAACACGAAACCACATCATGGACAGATTCTTCGTGCAATGAATATGATCTATGATGCGAAACGTCCATTATTCTTAATTGGTGGAGGTGCGAAGATCGCAGGGGCACAAGAAGAGATGTGCAAATTAATGGAAACATTAAAGGTTCCAGTTGTTACAACGATCATGGGACGAGGAATCGTACCAACAAATCATGAATTATATTATGGAAATATTGGAATGCATGGAAATTATGCAGCAAATCAGGCAGTAAATGATTGTGATCTGTTGATTTCCATTGGAACAAGATTTAATGACCGAATTACAGGAAAACTTGGAACATTTGCATCGGATGCCAAGATCATTCATATTGATATTGATACAGCGGCGATCTCTAAGAACGTTACAGTTGATGTGCCATTGGTAGGAGATGCAAAAGAAGCCATCGCATTAATGTTGTCTATTGCAGAAAATGAAGAACCATGTAAAGTAGATGAATGGCTGGCAAGAATGAATGAATGGCATGAACAAAAGCCATTAGTAATGGAAGAAAAAGAAAAATTAGTTCCAAAACAGGTTATTGATGCGATCAATGAGTACTTTGATGAACCAATTGTTACAACAGACGTTGGACAGAATCAGATGTGGACGACACAGTTCTTACAACTATATGGAAGACGACAGATGCTGACATCTGGTGGACTCGGAACGATGGGTTATGGTCTTCCAGCAGCAATTGGTGCAGCAATTGGTAATCCAGGAAGAGAAGTTGTTTGTGTATCTGGAGATGGTGGATTTCAGATGAATTCCCAGGAGATCGCGACAGCTGTGATTCAGGAACTTCCTATTACAATCTGTATTTTAAATAATGGGTATCTTGGAATGGTGAGACAGTGGCAGGATCTCTTCTATGATAAAGCATATGCAGGTACATGTTTAAGAAGAAGAAAGAGTTGTGAACATCATTGTGATGGAGATTTTTCAAAATGTCCGCCATATACACCAGATTTTGTAAAACTTGCTGAAAGTTATGGAGCACAGGGGATCAGAGTCTTTAAGAAAGAAGAAATTATCCCAGCATTTGAGAAAGCAAAAGCGAAAACAGATGGGCCAACGATCATTGAATTTATCATTGAGAATGAAGAACTTGTTATGCCAATGGTGAAACCAAATGGATCTATCACAGATCTGATCATGGAACGTGGAGAAGAATAGGAGGAATGAAAATGGATAATCAGATGGAAAGAAGATGGCTTTCTTTGTTCGTAGAAAACCGTGCTGGTGTTCTTGCAAGAATTTCCGGACTATTCTCTGGAAAAGCCTACAATATACATAGTCTTACAGTTGGAGAAACAGAAGATCCAACAATGTCTCGTATGACGATCTGTATTGATGCAGATGAAAAGACATTTGAACAGGTCAAGAAACAGTTAAATCGAAGCGTGGAAGTTATTAAAGTTATTGACTATACAGATACATCGATCCGAACAAAGGAAATCATGTTTATCAAAGTGAAAAGTCTTACAGAGAAGCAGATGGCAGAGATCTTCCAGATGGCAGAAGTGTTCCGTTTCCTGATCAAGGATATGGGAAAAGACAGCTTATTAATAGAAGCAATTCGTACAGAGACAAAGAATGATTCTATTTTAAAGGTGTTTAAAGAACGTTATACAAATATTGAAGTAGTCAGAGGTGGTCCGGGAGCGATCGATTGTATCAGCATGCAGGATCGTTAATGATCAGAAGACAATAATATAGAAGAGAAAAGAGAGTTTGGTGTTTTAACGTACACACCAAGCTCTCTTTTTTGCGTGTACAGAAATAAGTTTTTAAAAAATATGGGGATTTTTCATAGGAATAAAAAGTTTTTTCTTTCAATGAAAAAATACAGGGATGTGTTAAGTTAGACATGTTGAAAGTGAAGTAAATTTAACAAAAAATCAATTTATAAAGAGTATAAATATATTTATATTGTAAAAATTGTTATTTTTTTCACGAAAAAATCAGGATTATTTCATAGAAAATACAAGAAAGTTATCAATTCGGTGAGAAAGTGTCATAAGTTATGTCGGATTGTGTTAAAAAAAATACAATCCGACAAGGACATTGTATACATCGAAAAAACACGTATTTATGCGGTTTTTGGCACTTTGCACAATTTATTGAAAATCTTTTTAAAAAATAGCAATTGAAAATGAGAAAAGATTGTGATAGTATTAACATATCGGCGAGAGAGAAGATCGCCAAAGTATAATAATCAAGAATATGGAGGAAAATTGATATGGCAAAGAAAGTAGTTATCGCAGGAGCATGCCGTACAGCGATTGGTAAAATGGGTGGAGTACTCAGCACAGTACCAGCAGTAGACATGGGATCAATCGTAATCAAAGAAGCATTAAAGAGAGCAGGAGTTCCAGCTGATCAGGTAGACCATGTATACATGGGATGCGTTATCCAGGCAGGATTAGGACAGAACGTTGCTCGTCAGGCTTCCTTAAACGCAGGACTTCCAATTGAAACACCAGCAGTTACAGTTAACGTAGTATGTGGATCAGGATTAAACTGTGTAAACATGGCAGCACAGATGATTCAGGCAGGAGATGCTGATATCGTTGTTGCCGGTGGTATGGAAAGCATGTCAATGGCTCCATTTGCATTACCAAAAGCACGTTTCGGATATCGTATGAACAACGGAACACTGGTAGATACAATGGTTAACGATGCATTAACAGATGCATTCAATCACTATCACATGATGATCACAGCTGAAAACGTAGCAGAACAGTGGGGATTAACTCGTGAAGAATTAGATGAGTTTGCAGCAGCTTCTCAGCAGAAAGCAGTCGCAGCTCAGGAATCAGGAAGATTCAAAGATGAGATCGTTCCTGTAGAAGTAAAACAGAGAAAGAAAACAGTTATCGTAGATACAGACGAAGGACCAAGAGCTGGAACAACAGCTGAATCTTTAGCAGGATTAAGATGCTGTTCAGGAAAAGAAGGTGGAATGGTTACAGCTGGTAACGCATCAGGAATCAACGATGGTGCAGCAGCAGTCGTAGTAATGAGCGAAGAAAAAGCTAAAGAATTAGGTGTTACACCAATGGCTACATATGTAACAGGAGCTCTTGGTGGTGTAGATCCATCTATCATGGGTGTTGGACCAGTAGCTTCTACAAAGAAAGCTTTAGCAAAAGCAGACTTAACAATTGACGATATGGACTTAATCGAAGCAAACGAAGCTTTCGCAGCACAGTCTGTAGCAGTAGCAAGAGAACTGAAATTCGATATGAGCAAAGTAAACGTAAACGGTGGAGCAATCGCTCTTGGACATCCAGTAGGAGCTTCAGGATGCCGTATCTTCGTTACACTGCTTCATGAAATGCAGAAGAGAGACGCTAAGAAAGGTCTTGCAACACTTTGCATCGGTGGTGGAATGGGTTGCACAACTATCGTTGAAAGAGACTAATTAATTATAGATAATTAGGAAAGGAGAATTCTTAGAATGGAATTCGTTACATATGAACAGGACGGTTTTGTAGGTGTTGTAACAATCAATCGTCCAAAAGCATTAAACGCATTAAACAGTGAAGTATTAAAAGAGATCGAAGCAACTTTTGATGCGATTGACTTAGATGCAACAAGAGCCGTTGTATTAACAGGTGCTGGAGATAAATCTTTCGTTGCCGGTGCTGACATCGGAGAGATGAGTACATTAACAAAAGCAGAAGGAGAAGCTTTCGGTAAGACAGGAAACGATGTATTCCGCAAGATCGAAACATTCCCTATTCCAGTTATCGCAGCAGTCAATGGATTCGCTTTAGGTGGTGGATGTGAGATTTCTATGAGTTGTGATATCAGAATCTGTTCTGAAAACGCAATCTTTGGACAGCCTGAAGTTGGTCTTGGAATCACACCAGGATTCGGTGGTACACAGAGACTTGCTCGTATCGTCGGAGTTGGAAAAGCCAAAGAAATGATCTATACAGCATTTAACATCAAAGCTGAAGAAGCTTACAGAATCGGACTTGTGAATGCAGTATATCCACAGGAAGAATTATTAGCAGCAGCTAAGAAATTAGCTAACAAGATCGCATCTAATGCACCAATCGCAGTACGTGCATGTAAGAAAGCAATCAACGAAGGTCTTCAGGTAGATATGGATCAGGCAATCGTTGTTGAAGAAAAAGCTTTTGGAAGCTGTTTTGAAACAGAAGACCAGAAAGCAGGAATGGGTAACTTTTTAGAGAAAGATAAATCTAAGAAATTAAAAGTTGTTCCTTTCCAGAACAAATAATAATGAAATTTAATATATTTTCAGTCTGCGGTATTTTCTGCAGACTGAAAAAACACATAATAAAATAATTTTACAGGAGGAATTATAATGAAAGTTGGAGTAATCGGCGCTGGAACAATGGGTAGCGGAATCGCACAGGCATTTGCACAGACAGAAGGATATGAAGTATGCTTATGTGATATTAATGAAGAATTTGCAGCAAACGGAAAAGCTAAAATCGCAAAAGGTTTAGAAAAACGTGTTGCAAGAGGAAAAATGGAACAGGCAACTGTAGATGCTATCTTAGCAAAGATCACAACAGGTGTAAAAGATATCTGTACAGACTGCGATTTAATCGTAGAAGCAGCTATTGAAAACATGGAAATCAAAAAACAGACATTCAAAGAATTACAGGATATCTGTAAAGCAGATGCTATCTTTGCTACAAATACATCTTCTTTATCAATCACAGAAATCGGTGCAGGACTTGATCGTCCAATGATCGGTATGCATTTCTTTAACCCAGCCTGTTATGAAACTGGTTGAAGTTATCGCTGGTATCAACACACCAAAAGAAGTTGTTGATAAGATCAAAGCAATCGCTGAAGAAATCGGTAAAACACCTGTACAGGTTGAAGAAGGTGCTGGATTCGTAGTTAACAGAATCTTAATTCCTATGATCAACGAAGCAATCGGAATTTATGCTGATGGAGTAGCTTCTGTAGAAGGTATTGATACAGCTATGAAATTAGGAGCAAACCATCCAATGGGACCTTTAGCTTTAGGTGATTTAATTGGATTAGACGTTTGCCTTGCAATCATGGAAGTACTTTACAATGAATTCGGTGATACAAAATATCGTCCACATCCATTATTAAGAAAGATGGTTCGTGGAGGATTATTAGGATGTAAAACTGGTAAAGGATTCTACGATTACAGCAAGTAAGAAAAAGAGCTTTTCTTTTGCATCCGGAGATGGTGAACTCCGGATGCAGAAGTTAACTTTATAGAAATCATGATGGAGGAATAAAGAATGGATTTCACATTAAGTAAGAAACATGAAATGGCAAGAACTCTTTTCAAAGAGTTTGCTGAAAAAGAAGTAAAGCCTCTTGCACAGGACGTGGATGAAAATGAACAGTTTCCAGTTGAAACTGTAGCAAAAATGGCTAAAGCAGGATTCTTAGGTATTCCAGTTCCTAAAGAATATGGTGGACAGGGATGCGATCCATTAACATACGTTATGTGTGTTGAAGAATTATCAAAAGTTTGTGGTACAACAGGTGTTATCGTTTCTGCACATACATCTCTTTGTATCGATCCAATCCAGACTTTTGGTACAGAAGAACAGAAGAAAAAATATATCCCAGATTTAGCATCTGGTAAGAAATTAGGAGCTTTTGGTCTGACAGAACCAGGTGCTGGTACAGATGCACAGGGACAGCAGACAAAAGCCGTATTAGACGGAGACGAATGGGTATTAAACGGATCTAAGTGCTTCATTACAAATGGTAGCTACGCAGACGTTTATATTGTAATCGCAGTAACAGGTGTTGTTGAAAAACGCGGAAGAAAGATGAAAGAAATTTCTGCATTCATCGTAGAAAAAGGAACTCCAGGTTTCACATTCGGAACAAAAGAAAAGAAAATGGGTATCCGCGGATCAGCTACATATGAATTAATTTTTGAAGACTGCCGTATTCCAAAAGAAAATCTGTTAGGAAAACAGGGTAAAGGTTTCGGTATCGCAATGCATACTCTTGATGGAGGACGTATTGGTATCGCTTCTCAGGCTCTTGGACTTGCAGAAGGTGCTTTAGAAAGAACAATCGAATATGTAAAAGAAAGAAAACAGTTCGGACGTTCTATCGGACAGTTCCAGAATACACAGTTCCAGTTAGCTGATATGGCAACAAAAGTAGAAGCTGCAAAACAGTTAGTATACAAAGCTGCTATGGCTAAAGCTACTCAGAAAGTATACAGTGTTGAAGCTGCTATGGCTAAATTATATGCAGCAGAAGTTGCTATGGAAGTAACAACAAAAGCTGTTCAGTTACATGGTGGTTACGGATACATCAGAGAATACGATGTAGAACGTATGATGCGCGATGCTAAGATCACAGAAATCTACGAAGGAACATCTGAAGTTCAGCGTATGGTTATTTCTGGAAACTTATTGAAATAGGGAGGTACTTACCGTGAAGATAGTTGTTTGTGTAAAACAGGTACCAGATACAAAAGGTGGAGTTAAATTCAACCCAGATGGTACATTAGACAGAGGTGCTATGCTTACTATCATGAACCCAGATGACAAAGCTGGATTAGAAGCAGCACTTAGAATTAAAGATGAATATGGAGCTGAAGTTACAGTTCTTACAATGGGACTTCCAAAAGCTGACGAAGTTCTTCGTGAAGCTATGGCAATGGGTGCTGATAAAGGTATCCTTGTAACTGACAGAGTATTAGGAGGAGCTGACACATGGGCAACTTCTACTACATTAGCTGGAGCATTAAGAAATCTTGACTATGATCTGATCATCACAGGACGTCAGGCTATCGATGGTGATACAGCTCAGGTTGGACCACAGATTTCTGAACATCTTGATATTCCAGTTATCTCTTATGCAGAAGACATTAAAATTGACGGTGACAGCGTAGTTGTACAGCGTCAGTATGAAGATAGATACCACATCTTAAAAGCTAAAATGCCTTGCTTAGTTACAGCATTAGCTGAATTAAACGAGCCAAGATATATGACTCCAGGTGGAATCTTTGATGCATATGATGCAGAAGTAACTGTTTGGGGAAGAAAAGACCTTAAAGATGTAGATGATTCTAACCTCGGTCTGAAAGGTTCTCCGACAAAAATTGCAAAAGCTTCCGATAAGGTTCGTAAGGGTGCCGGCGAAGTCGTTACCCTTGACCCGGCAGAAGCTGCTCAGTATATTGTAGATAAGTTTAAAGAGAAACATGTAATCTAATTATTATAAAGGAAAAGTGGTGAAAAAAATGAGTTTAGAAGAATATAAAGGTGTATATGTCTTTGCACAGCAGGTTGACGGAGAAGTAAGTGGAATCGCTTACGAACTGCTTGGCAAAGCAAAAGATCTGGCAAAAGATTTGAACGCAGAAGTTACCGCTGTTTTGCTTGGTTACGGTGTTAAGGGCCTTGCGGATTCTTTGGCTGAGTATGGTGCAGACAAAGTAATCGTAGTGGATGACAAAGAACTTGAAGTATATCGTACAGAGCCATATGCTCATGCACTTGCTTCTGTAATCAATGAGTACAAACCTGAAATTATGCTGGTTGGTGCAACAGCAATTGGCCGTGACTT
>ERZ780202.1711-NODE-1711-length-11151-cov-3.506399_pt1 | contig 11151 bp, 8 predicted proteins | sample MGYA00510978_ERZ780202 | MGnify/ENA primary metagenome ERZ780202 (study PRJEB29588, sample SAMEA2155689) | human gut metagenome | biome: human gut; feature: human-associated habitat; material: faeces | place: Denmark | collected 2008/2010 ...
CGATCGTACAGGGCGTGCGCAGACTGTCTGCGGCAGAGATTGTTTCGCCGGATTTAAGGGGAGGCGCAGCGCTGGTCATTGCGGCACTCGGCGCCGATGGCACATCGTCAATTGGCGGAATATCGCATATCGACAGAGGATATGAATCAATAGAAAAAGCGCTTTACAGCGTGGGAGCAGATATAAAAAGAATTTAAAAATAAAAGGAGGTGCGAAAATGGCTGACATAACCGAAAGAGATAAGAACAACCTGTGGGCTGAAATGCCGCCGTCAGGCAAGAAGCGCTTACAGCAGGAAAATTCACAGCCGAAGCCCGCACCCGAAAATATACCCGACAATAAAAAGGGCAAAAAGAAAAAATCAAAACCCGATAATAAAAAGACAGCAAAAAAGCAGAAGGATAAAAAGGGTAGTACAACTGAAAAAACGGCAAAAAGACCGGCAGAAGACGTAAATGCAGGCAACGGTGCGGCACCGAAGGCGCAACGTATGCCGCAGTTTCTCAGCGAAAACACAAGAACCGATATTCCTGTAGTAAAGCCTGTGGATATCCAGAACCGTGTACTTCGCAATAAGCCCAGGTCAAAGGAAGATACACGCGAAAGAAAACGCAGAAAGCGTCTTTCTGCCTATATCGTATATTATATTATATTCGGCATACTGGCAGTGGTAATACTGGCAGTGCTGTCGACAACCGTACTGTTCAATCTTTCAAAGTACAGGATAACAGGCGACACAGTATACAAAGAACAGCAGATAATAGATGCAACGGGAGTTAATGTCGGCGACAATCTTATACTTATGGACGTCGGTGCAGTCAGACAGCGCCTTATCGACAGACTTCCCTATGTTGATAAGGTCGAGGTCAGCCGCAACATTTTCACCTGTGCGCTTGAAATTAAGCTGAATCCCGCAACTGCGGTGGCAAACATCAAAAAGAACGACTGCTATTATCTTGTCAGTGAAAACGGCAGAATAATGGACGCAGAGCTTGAAACACCCGATAAGAACTGCGTTGTTGTACTCGGATTCGATCCGGAATATGCAAAGTCCGGTGACTTTTTGTCGGTAACGGACGAAGGCAGCCGCAATATGCTTTCAAAGCTTCTCAGGGCTGTAAAGACATACGATGAGATTGACGATGAAAACGAATATGAGGCACAGCAGAAATATGACAGCGTATTCACGCTTATTGATCTGTGCAGAGAGCTCGGGATCAGCGAACATATAAAGACAATCAATATGTCAAGCATATATGATATAAAGCTGAGCTATGATAACAAGCTGACGCTTGAACTTGGTGATACGACCGATGCGAAACTTAAATTGACAGTAGCAAAGAATCTTATAGATAAAGGTGAGTTTGACGGTGAAAAGGGTGTGCTTGTTCTTTCACAGCTGAGCGAAAACTCATATAATATGAAAGTTACATTCAGACCCGAATATGACGATACGGGCAGTAAGGACGAAACAAGCAAGGACGATAATACTTCAGGCGGCAGTGATACGTCACAGACTGAATCGGTTTCTGAAACAACGGCGTCACCCGAAACCGAAATGCCGCCGGAAACAGAGGCACCGCCCGAAACAGAACCGGAAACGCTTCCTGAAACCGAATCCGAAACTACTCCTGAGCCTGAGCCGGAACCGGACGCACAGCCCGAGCCGGAACCTGAGCCTGAGCCGGAACCCGAAACCACACCGGAGACAGAAGCTGAAAACATACCGGAATCTGTTCCGGAAACATCTCCTGATGAATATTATGAATAACCGAGCGTTATAATTCGGCGAAACAGAGGTAAAAACCCAAGATATTGTGGTAAATTATAAGCGCTGCTCAAATTATAATGATATTTTTTAGCAAAACGCTTGCAATTATAAAAAGAATCTGTTAAAATATTATAGTAGACAGTTTTATCTGTAAATTATACGGAGGAATGCAAAAAATGAACTTTGATTTCGATGATGAAGAGTTTGAGCGTGACGTCAAAATAAAAGTTGTCGGCGTTGGCGGCGGCGGCGGAAACGCAGTAGAGAACATGGTCAGAAACAACGTTGAAGGCGTTGATTTTATCATAATAAACACGGATGTAGCAGCCCTTAAGTCTAAGGACGGCAACACGATGGAGCGTGTACAGATAGGCAGAAAGACCACAAAGGGTCGTGGCGCAGGCGGAAAGCCTCCTGTAGCCGCAGAATCTGCAAAGGAAAACAGCGATGACATAGCAGAAGTACTCAAGGGCGCTTCTCTCGTATTCGTAGCCGCAGGCATGGGCGGTACAGGTACCGGTGCGGCTCCTGTAATCGCTCAGATCGCCAAGGATATGGGTATACTTACAGTCGGCGTTGTTACAAAGCCTTTTGATTTTGAAAGAGAATTCAAGATGAACCTTGCTTTGCAGGGTATCGCAGAACTGAGAAAGTATGTTGATGCGCTCATCATCGTACCTAATCAGCGTTTGCTTTCAATAAAGGAAAAGAATATTTCTATCAAGGCGGCTTACGCTATGGTAGATAACGTGCTTTATCAGGCAGTCAAGGGCATTTCGGATCTTATCACTCATGACGGTGTTATCAACATCGACTTTGAGGACGTCAGGACAACCCTTGAGGGTGCAGGTGACGCTCATATGGCTATCGGTCACGGTTCAGGCGATACACGCGCAGAAGACGCTGTAGCAGAGGTTGTAAACAGCCCCCTGCTCGAAACATCGATAAAGAATGCAGGAAAGCTTCTTGTTAACCTCACAATGTCTGAGGATACACCTCTCGACGACGTTGAAAAGGTAATGCAGCTCCTTACTCAGTCTGCCGCTCCCGATGTACAGGTTATCCATGGTGTTGACCTTGACAGCTCTCTCAGCGATGAAATGGTAATCACAGTTATCGCTACCTGCTTTAAGGATAGTGCAGGTCATTCTATGGTAACATCCGATGAGGCTGTTGCAAAGACTGTACTTGCGTCTACTCCGACAGAAGATACAGGTTCTGATAATAAGGTTGAGAACTCTCTGACAGAATCTCTTGTTTTCCCCGAAACACCCGCTAACGCAGGTGAAATGTCAGATGACGATCCTTTTTCGGAGCTGTCTGAACTTCTGAACAACAGAGGCAACTGATAATATTGCACAACATATCTGCTCCCGATCTGATGTCGGGAGCTTTTTGTTACTGCTTACGTTGACTGACAGGTGAAAAAAGGTTATAATAACAGCTGTGACATAATAAAAACTGTGAGGTAATAATGGAGTACTTTTACAACCTTTTGTTCTATTTTGCAATATACTCGTTTGCCGGCTGGTGCGGAGAAGTAGTATTCGCAACAATACGGCACGGAAGATTTGTGAACCGTGGTATGCTCCACGGTGCATACTGCCCGATATACGGCTTCGGACTGATAATCGTCATCGTATGTCTGACCCCGATAAAGGATTCGTGGCTGTTGCTGTTTGTCGGCTCAGCCGTACTGACCACTGTGCTTGAATTTATCACAGGCTTTGTGCTTGACAAGATATTCGGCAGGCGTTGGTGGGACTACAGTAATAAAAAGTTCAACATCGGAGGATATATCTGTCCGCAGTTTACTGTCGTATGGGGGCTTGCGTGCCTGCTTATAATGAAGGTGGTACAGCCTGCGATAGCTTTTGCCGTAGGGCTTATCTGGAAGCCTGTCGGCATAGCGGCACTGTGCCTGTTCTATGCGGCAATAATCACCGATGTTATATTGACCTTCCCGGAAGTTAAAAAGCTCAGGAACGAAATTAGGCTTATAGACGAGCTTGAAAAACAGCTTACAGCCGTTTCTGATTCGATCGGCTCGGGACTATCGGATAAGACTTCGCAGGCGGTAGAATTTTCAAAGGAACACGGAATCACCCCGGAAGAAATGCAAAAGAAAGCCGATGAACTCAAAGCAAGGCTTGAAACAGCCTCAGACGGTGCAAAACAGCGCAATGCGGAACGCTTGAGTGAATTAAAGGACAATGCTTCGGAACGCAGAGAGGAGCTTACAGCACGCATAAACGAGCTTAACGAAAAGCTGTCAGAGCTTAAAGCAAAGCATAAACGTCTTTACAAGGCATTCCCTTCGCTTAAAAACGGCAGAAAAAAGCTGAAAAAAGTAATTTCAAAGAAGAAGTAAATCAAAGAGCCGTCGGTCTTTTCCTGTCCGACGGCTCTTTTCTTATTGCTTGTTTATAAATTTATCTATAATGTATTTCGGTCTTGCCTTTACTTCGGTATAAATCTTTCCGATATATTCACCGACAATGCCAAGCGCCATTATCTGTAGTCCGCTTAAGAACCATATCGAGCACATAAGCGAGCTCCAGCCTGCCTCGGTATTTCCAAGACAAGTCTGCACGATCGTGTATATTATCATTGCTATGCTGACAAGGAAAACTAAAAATCCGACAACCGTTACAAGTCTTATCGGCTTTACCGAGAAACTTGTTATACCGTCAAACGCAAAAGCAAGCATCTTTTTAAGCGGATACTTTGATTCGCCCGCAAAACGCTCACTGCGCTCATAATATACAATATCACTTTTGAAACCTATCTGCTTTACTATACCTCTGAGGAACAGGTTGACTTCTTTAAACTGTGATAAAGCTTCAAGAGCACGCTTTGATATAAGTCTGTAGTCTGCGTGGTTGTCAATTATATCAACGCCGAGCAATCTCATGAATTTGTAGAACATTCCGGCAGTACCACGTTTGAAAACAGTATCCGTCTTTCTCGATGAACGCACGCCGTACACTATGTCACAGCCGTCGTGATATTTGTCTACAAACTGGTCAACCACGTTTATATCATCCTGCAGATCCGCATCCATTGATATGGATATATCCGCAAGATCCTTTGCCGTCATAAGTCCTGCAAGAAGAGCATTCTGGTGTCCCTTGTTGCGTGAGAGTTTCAGTCCTGAGAATAAATCGTCATTGCTGTGGAGTTCTTCAATTATCCCCCAGGTTTTGTCCTTGCTGCCATCGTCCACAAATAAAACACGGCTCTTGTCGGAAATCTTTTTTTCATTTATGAGAGCTGTCATCTTCTCTTTAAGTCGCTTTGAGGTTTCGTGAAGTACAGCTTCTTCGTTGTAACAGGGAACTACAATGTAAAGTATGTCGTTATATTCGGTCATTTTTAAAATTCCTTTCGTATATGTGATCCTAACTGTTACAGTATACCCTATTTTTAACGATTTGTAAAGCGTATAATGTGAAAATATGACGAAAAATCGGTAAATATAGTTATCATCGATATTTTTTACACAAAGAAAAGAGGCTATGACACCGAAGTGCCATAGCCATAGGAAAAGGGTGCAGATTATCTTAAAGGGTTAAAACCCCTCTAAGCCGTTTTATAAAACGTATCTCTATAATTATACGTTGAACAGGAGCTCTTCGTATGTGGGGAAGGGCCAGTACTTTTCACCGACGATCGTTTCAAGCTCGTCTGCAACAGCACGCAGGCTCTGCATTGTAGCGAATACTTCATCGTGATAGCACTTAGCAGCTTCATAAGCGTCTGAGATACCCTGTGCCTTTACAATCACGCTGTCAAGCTCAGCAATCTTAGCGTTGAGGTTTTCAGCGAGAGAATCGATCTTGTTAGCGATAGACTGTTCAAGGTTGTATGCAACGCCTGCGTTCTTCTTTGACAGGAGTACATCGCATACCTGCTTCTCATAAGCCATAACAGCGGGGAGAATCTCCTTTCTAGCCATTTCTGCTGTTGTAAGAGCCTCTATATTGATTGTCTTGCTGTAGTTTTCAAGCAGAATCTCTGTTCTTGAGTGCATTTCAACTTCTGAGAATACCTTATGCTTTGTGAATACCTTGATGTTTTTCTCGTCAAGGAAGTGGGGAAGTGCGTCTACCGTGGACTTGAGCTCAGGCAGACCTCTTACCTCTGTAGCTTCCTTTACCCATGCGGCATCGTAACCGTTGCCGTTGAAGATTACTCTGCTGTGCTCCTTTATTGTCTTTACGAGCAACTCCTTAAGAGCTTTCTTGAAGTCGTCAGCCTTTTCAAGCTCATCGGCGAACTGTTCAAGCTCTTCTGCTACAATTGTGTTAAGTACTATGTTAGGACCTGAAATGTTGAGTGAAGAGCCAACACTTCTGAATTCAAACTTATTACCTGTAAATGCGAAAGGCGATGTTCTGTTTCTGTCTGTTGTATCCTTGGGGAACTTAGGCAGTGAGGTTACGCCTATATCAAACTGTGCGTGCTTTGCTTCTACGTTTGTACCTGCAACAAGCGCATTGATTACATCGTTCAGTTCTTCGCCGAGGAAGATTGAGATGATAGCGGGAGGTGCCTCGTTAGCGCCAAGTCTGTGGTCGTTGCCGGCAGTTGCTACTGAAAGTCTGAGCAGATCAGCATATTCGTCAACAGCCTTGATGATAGCTACAAGGAATGTTAAGAACTGTGCGTTCTCCATAGGAGAATCGCCGGGGTTCAGAAGATTCTGACCGTCATCTGTTGAAAGAGCCCAGTTATCGTGCTTACCTGAACCGTTAACGCCTGCGAAAGGCTTTTCGTGCAGCAGGCATACCATATCATGTTCAAGAGCGACCTTCTTCATCATTTCCATCATAAGCTGGTTGTGATCAGCCGCAAGGTTTGCGGATTCAAAGATAGGTGCACATTCGTGCTGTGCGGGAGCAACTTCGTTATGCTTTGTCTTTGAAGAAACGCCGAGAGCCCAAAGGTGCTTGTCGAGATCCTTCATATAGTCGCTTACTCTCTGCTTGATAACGCCGAAGTAGTGATCTTCAAGCTCCTGTCCCTTTACAGGTGCTGCACCGAAAAGTGTTCTGCCTGTGAAGATAAGGTCTTTTCTCTTATCGTATGTCTTCTTGTCAACAAGGAAGTATTCCTGCTCTGCACCGACTGTAGCAACAACGCTCTTTGCTGTGGTGTTGCCGAAAAGTCTTAAAATTCTTAATGCCTGCTTTGATACAGCGTCCATTGACTTAAGAAGAGGCGTCTTCTTATCAAGTGCTTCTCCTGAGTATGAGAAGAACGCTGTGGGTATGTATAATGTGTTATCCTTTATGAATGCATATGATGTGGGATCCCATGCGGTGTAGCCTCTTGCCTCGAATGTTGCACGCAGTCCGCCTGAGGGGAACGATGATGCATCAGGCTCGCCCTTGATTAGCTCCTTGCCTGAGAACTCCATAATAACCGTACCGTCACCAACAGGTGAAATAAAGCTGTCGTGCTTTTCGGCTGTGATACCTGTCATAGGCTGGAACCAGTGAGTGTAATGTGTTGCACCCTTTTCTACTGCCCAGTCCTTCATTGTGCTTGCTACTACTTCGGCAATGGGAAGTGTAAGCTCTGCGTCACCGTGCATTACCTTCATAAGCTCTTTGAATATAGCCTTAGGAAGGCGTGCTTTCATTACCGCCTCGTTGAACACGTCCGAGCCGAACAGCTCCGTTACATCATAAGTTTTCTCTGCCATTTTCCTTTTCCTCCTACTTTCGTTAGATGTTCTTTAAAAAATAAGAAAAGGACGCTTTGATTCCTCAAAACGTCCTCGTTTCTGATTACAGTTATTATAATACACTATGTCGGCTGATTTGTCAATATGTCATTTTGCACAAATTTTGAAAGTTTGCTTGCACGATAATTCAAAAATGTATAAAAACCATTGAAAAACCGTTGATTTCTGCAAGTCTTAAAGCTCAATCTTGCCGTAAAGCGTTGCGTTTCTTTCTGTTTCAACCGCTTCCTTAGAGAATTCGCCTGCATCTGACGCAGTATTTTCAACAGCAGTCTGCGAACGCTTGTACTCTCTTTCAAAAGAAGTCGAGAAACCGGTACTCTGCTTGTATGAGCCGTTGCCGTTTCTTCTTCCGCCCTTGCGGTCGTTTCTTCTGTTGTTATCTCTGTGGGGCTGAGAAGCCGAGATAACGACCTTTCTGTAAGGCTCTTCACCTATAGAGTTGCTGTACACGCCTTCGATCTCAGCGACCTTGCTGTGAATGATACGGCGCTCATAAGGATTCATAGGCTCAAGGGTAATGCGTCTGCCTTGGCGGAGCACCTTGTTAGCGGTACGCTCTGCAAGCGACTTGAGAGTTTCCTCTCTCTTATCCCTGTAACCGTTGCAATCAACTGTGATACGGCAGTAAGGCTCATCGTGACGGTTGCTTGCAAGAATTGCAAGGTACTGTAAAGAGTCAAGTGTTTCGCCTCTTCTGCCGATTACGATACCGAGCTTTTCGCCTACTATATCAAGAACTGTGATATCATCTTTTTCGATTATGTTTACCTTGAAGTCCTCAACGCCGAGAGCGGTAAGAACCTTTTCAAGATAAGCGGCAGCCATAGCTACCTTTTCGGTGTGGTCAGCGTCTTTTGCAACAGAAACTTCAGCGGGAGCATCTGTTGTTACTGTTTCGGCTGATGCTGTATCAGTTGTTGCTGTAACGGCTGTAGGAGCTTCATATTCGGCTTCAATCTTGTAATCGCCCTTCTTACCGAAAAGCTTCTTTACAGGCTCTTCTACAACTGTTATCTTTATATCGGCTTCATCAACGCCGAGTTCTTTTATTTCCGAAATTGCAAGCGCCTTGAGTTCGTCAAGCGACTTACCTGTATATATCTTTTTCATAAGTCTGTCCTTTCCGGCGATTCTCAATCGTCGTCTTCTTCGTGGTATTCTTCGCCGTATTTCTCAGCGTCAGCCTTTCTTGCTGCCGCCAGCTTACGTCTGTTGATTTCCTTCTGTGAAAGCGTTTCTGTCTTTGTTACGGTTTTTTCTTCGCCGCTCTCGGAATCTGTTACAACAGCTGTAGTTGTAACCTGTCTGTCTTTGAGCTTTCTTTCCTTCATTTTCTGTTCAGCTTCGGCTCTCAGCTTATCGGGACTGTAGAGCTTCTGGAGAACTATTGTCTGAACTATACCGAGTGCATAGTTGATACCCCAGTAGAAACCTACGCCTGCGGGAACACTAAACGAGATCCACAGTGAGAATAAAGGCATGATATAAAGCATTACCTTCATACCCGCACCGCCCGCGTTAGCCATCTCGGGATTGTTCTTTTTGCTGATGTACTGTGAAAGTACAGTCTGAACAAGTGAAAGTATAAATGCAAATATCGGTATGATTATCAGCGGTTCAAAAGCGAGCTTAGGTGTAGAACCGAAGTTCAGACCGCAGAACATCATATTGTGTGAAAGAGAATCAAGTCTTGTCTTGACATCATCAGAGAGCATTGAGCTTTCCTTGAATGTGTCAGGATACTGCTCGTAAACCTGTAAAGCAAGCAGTTCTTTCTGCATACCCTTGTACTTGCCTGCAACAGCCGCAAGTCTGTTCTTTGTTTCAGCTGTAAGTTTTGACTTATCACCTGTTAAATCACTGTACTGCTCGGCAGAGAATGAACCGTAGGTTTCTCTGTCTGCCGTGCTGATTGTTTTAGGATCCTTATCGGCGTAATTGTTCTTGAAATTCTCGTCATCCTTAAACTCGTGCGTCAGCTGAGCACCGTCGTTGGATTCTGAAATGAAAATTGCATCCTTATCGCCGTTCTTGTACTTTAAAATAAGCTCGGCATCCTGCTTGTTGTATTCGTTAAGGAAAATTTTCGCATACTCTGTTTCTTCTGCAACTGTGATGGTGCTTGATATATCTGTCGAGCTTAAATGCTCCATGTGTGTCATGGGCTTATATACAACGTCGATGACACCGAACAGTATTATCATTGTCAGAACAAGAGGTCCGCAACCGCCGGCAGGGTTATAGCCCTGTGCTTGCAACTTCTGCATTTCTTCTGCCTGTTTTTCACGGTTGTTGCGGTATTTCTGCTGTATTTCCTTTACCTTGGGAGCAAACAGCTGAGAAAACGCCATATTCTTCTGCTGCTTTATCTGAAGCGGCAGCATTGCTATTTTGACTATAATAGTAAATATCAGTATCGCCCAACCGAAATTCTGTAAAAGAAGATAAATAGGCCACATAATGTAGCCGAGAGGCGTACCGATTATGGTGTATAAGAAATCTATGGAAATCACCCTCCGTTAGTAGTGCCGATATTACGGCTTGGTCCTTTTGAAAAAATAAAATTGTTCGGGTACATAGTCATAGCCGCCCTCAGAAAAAGGGTTGCATCTGATAATTCTCCGTATAGCCAAATAGCTGCCCTTTACCGCACCGAAGCGGCGGAGTGCGATCATCGCATATTCCGAACAGCTCGGAGTAAAGCGGCAACAACGAGGCAGCCATTTTGACAAAGTCATTCTGTATATCTTTACGAAAAATAAAAGTACATATTTCATTTTATTTTTGTATTTTGTCCGGTTGATTATTCGCCGGTGTGGCATATCTTTTCAGCAGTTGCTTTTCCATCCGAAGATATACCTCTGTCGATTTCATCGCAGGAGTTTTTGCTCTTGCAACGAAAATAAAGTCGTATCTTTTTTGTGTCTTTTCACGGAGCAGGGGTTCAATAAGGCGGAACGCTTCTCTTATGACTCTCCTGGCACGACTGCGTTTTACGGCATTGCCGACCTTCTTGCCTGTAACGATTCCTATGCGGTTTACCCGCCTCTTGCTTTCCCTTGCGTAGCATACGAATGCATCGGTAACAATACTGTCACCTTTTTTGAACAGGAATCTGAATTCCTTGTCCTTTTTTATGCAGACGTATTTCTTTGCATACTCATTCATTGACAGAATCAGTAGCTTAAGTGCTTTCTGCCCTTTGCACGTCTTCTTGCGAGAACCTTACGTCCGTTTCTTGTAGACATTCTTTTTCTGAATCCGTGTTCTTTCTGTCTCTGGAGCTTCTTAGGCTGGTATGTTCTTTTCATTTCTTTCTTCCTCCTGTTATTACTCGGCACCGATGTGTGCCTGTCTTGCGCCTATGCAATTTAATATTATACCTTAATCGGTTGCCGATGTCAAGACATATTTGCAAATTTGTCGCATTTGCATCTTTCAGGAACAGTTTAATACTATATTATAAACACGGTGTTAATTAAAATGTATTGACCGTTGTAGAAAAAATCCGTTTTGTCCCGGTTTTTGATTTATTATTGCAATGCAGAAAACAAACGAGCAGTTATCATAAACAAAACCGGGCACCGAAAAACGATGCCCGATACTGCGTTATAACGATATCTCG
>ERZ780202.1721-NODE-1721-length-11114-cov-1.645447_pt1 | contig 11114 bp, 21 predicted proteins | sample MGYA00510978_ERZ780202 | MGnify/ENA primary metagenome ERZ780202 (study PRJEB29588, sample SAMEA2155689) | human gut metagenome | biome: human gut; feature: human-associated habitat; material: faeces | place: Denmark | collected 2008/2010 ...
AATTAATATCACGTTTTGGAGAAGAAGATATTAAAAAATATTATTTTGGAATAGAAAAATAAAAAGCAAGAAAAGAGGTATTAAATATATGGTGAACTACCATAGACCATAAAGGTCTATAGCTTCTGTTAAAGGGTTCACCAGACTCAGCTGATAGAAACATCAGCTACGATATTTAGGTCATGATACCCTCGGTTGACGCAACAGACCGTCGCTCTATCGTACATATTTAAGTTGGGTCAGAGTAAGAACAGCCCTGTGATATGTATGTAGAAAGCCTTTATATCATTGTCGAGTTGAGGACGGAACAGCTATATGGTAACAGTATAGGAAAGTACGCATCACCTACCATTAGGTAGAGTATTTATAAGGAGACTTATTTATGGTTTATGTAATTTCAAAAGATGGCAACCCTTTGATGTCTTGTTGCAATGTAATTGCAAGACTGCTTCTTAAGCAAGGTAAAGCACAAGTCAAGAAGCGCGAGCCATTTACAATCAAATTAAATTATGAAACAACGAACTATCTTCAAAATCTAACTCTTGGAGTCGATACAGGAAGTAGAACCATTGGAACTGCGGTTAGCAACGACAATGGAGATATTTTATATATGTCGGAAGTGGTAGTTAGGAATGATATTACAGAAAAAATGACACAGAGAGCTAAATATCGCAGAAATAGACGAAATCGTAAGACCCGTTACAGAAAAGCAAGATGGTTAAATCGAGCTAATTCGATTAAAAATTTTTCAACAAACAAAAGGTATATGTTCAAAACAACCGATTGTTACAAATAAGATTCATGGATTTAGAAAATTTGATAAGGTTCGCTATTTGGGCAAGAATTATTTCATTAAAGGTAGAATGTCTACTGGATACGCAGTTCTTATGGATATAAATGGCAAAAAAGCAGACTTTTCAAATATGCCAAAAGGATTTAAGACTCCAAAAATGGCTAATTTTAAAAGAATAGAGGCTAGGACGACATGGATGACTACAACCGTGGTGCTCACTTCAAATATAGCATGAAAGTCCACCTGATATTTGTAACTAAATATCGCAAAAGAGTTTTTAATAATGAAGTGCGCGTTTGTGATGTAAAGAAGTTTCTGTATGCCATATCTAAAAAGTTCAATTATATAGTCATACAGATGGAAACTGACCAAGACCATGTACATATATTACTTGAGTATTGTCCAAATACATCAGTTTCGGATATGGTAAAACAACTCAAACAATATAGTACATATCAAATGTGGAAATATCATGAAGACTTTTTGTCAAAACAATATTGGAAACATAGAAAACTTTGGTCAAACGGATATTTTGCATGTAGTATAGGTCAAGCATCTCAAAATGTTATAGAAAAATATATTCAAAACCAAGGATAGTATGAACGCCTATATCCACACGCCTAAAGGCATGTGGTTTTACGGCGTATATATTATAAAAAAATATCTGTAATAAGTTTGATTATCAGCAATTAAGAGATAAACTATGTGAGGTGAATTATTTATGTATATACTTGATAAAATAGGACTTAATATTGAAATTCTTGAATCATTGTCATATGAATCAAAATTAGGAATGAGCTTTAAAAGAACATTGTCTCATTTTAGTAAAGAAGAAGTATTGAAAGAAATTGAGTTAATTAATAATTGGTATTTTTCATTAGAGATAATTGATGATTTACCATTGGATTCACGAATAAAGAGTGTCTCGTCAGCAAAAATGAAATTTGAGCGTTATTATCCAAATGCAACATACAATAGAGTATTTAATGATATTCTTGGCTTTCGAGTTATATGTAAATCCTATGATGAAGTTCTAGAGTTAGAGAAAGAGGATAAAATAAGAGTTGTTGATATGTCCAGGGGTAAATCTAATGACGATGGTTATAGGGGGATACATGTTTATTATCAGAGGGATAATCATCACTACCCGATAGAAATACAATTTAACACGTATTATGATAGGCAATTAAATGACTGGTTGCACGATAAGTTTTATAAACGCGGATATGATAGTTCTTGTGGACAATTGTTGCGTAAGTATTATGAAAATGGTAAAATTAAATCAGCTGAAGAGCTGGAGGAGGTGCTAGAAGATGTGTTATATCATTGCAAAAAGATTTAAGAAATCGGGTTGTGTTGCATTAAAAGCAAAACGTGGTAAAGAATTAGCTGATTTTGCGACAGATTTACAAAAAAAATTAGGATATGATATTCAAATCGTAGCAATTACCAGACCTACTGCGTACGGTGAGTATGAGCCATATAAATTTGTGAACAGTTTTGAGGAATTTAGTATTGAGGCTAGTCGATTATAAATTTACTTATAAGCAATCTTAGGATTGCTTTTTTATTTTTGATATGAAACATAGAATAATCTGCAAAAAAAGCAAGGTAGTATAAGCCCCCACCCTGCTTTTTTCTTGCTCACTCATCTGTAGAAGGTGAGACAAGGACAAATAAAATATAAACTGTTCAAAGAGCAAAATTATGGGATTAGATATGACGATGCTAACGTTAGTAACTGATAATTTCTTCACAGGACATATACAATTTATTCTGCTAATAATTTTGATTATATTTGGGATTATTATAGCAGCAATAAAAATTAAGTAACCGAATATACAGAAATTAAAATCATTTCAGATGAAGATAAACAAAAAATTCAAAAAGTAATAATTGGTGCAGCAAATATCTGATATCCCCACGAAGATACAGCAAAAAAACTAATAGAATCCAATTAAAAACTAACCCTCAAAATCAATAAAATATCCCCTTCTATATTTGAAGAGGATATTTTTTATATACTTTGAAAATACAACTAACCGCAAATGAAAATACCAATAGCAAAATTTATTTCATATAAAGATTAGATATGATATATGTTTAATAAATAATATATGATATAATTCAATAGTTAAATATACGATTATTTAAGAAAGGAGTTTATAGAATGGATAGTCAATTTAGAATAGTAGTAGCAGGATGCCGAAATTTTACTGATTATGAAAAGGTAAAAAAAAGATTAGAAATTGAACTAGAAGTCTTGGGCAGTAGACTTGTGATTGTATCAGGTGGAGCAGCGGGCGCTGACTCATTAGGTGAAAGATTTGCAAAAGAACATAATTTAGAAATTGAGAGATTCCCCGCAGATTGGAAAAAATATGGTAAAGCAGCTGGACCAATTCGTAATGACCAAATGGCTCAAGTTGCGGATATGGTAATTGCATTTTGGGATGGAAAATCTAAAGGAACCGAAAATATGCTTAGAATGGCAAATAAATATGGAGTAAAAATGGATGTACAACTTGTAAGGATTGATAAGGAGATTAAATAAATGAATATAATTGTCAATGATTTTATCGCTAGTATATTCCCAATATGTATTTTTATTTTGTACGCTATTATATTTTTTATTTTTCTTGAATTTATATTTAATAAAAAATATATTTTCGGATGTTCAATCATCATTCTGACTGTCATTTTTACGCTTACTGTTTCATTTTCAAAAGAGAAGGTTAATATTAACATAATTAATATCAACAGCAAAGAAATTACATATGTCATTGAAAATGATAAAACAAAAAATATTAACACTATAAAATTTACAGATAACGTTAGAGTAACTGTGGTTAAACATACAAACAAAGAGCAATTGGAAAAAAAACTTTGGAGTTCTGGTGCAAAAAAAATATTTTATATTCATGAAGATACTTATAAAAAACTGATTACTCAAAAGTAAACAATAGTATGTTAAAGCAAAGGAAATATTATGACAAAACAACAAAGAATAAATGGAAACAGGTTTGCAAGTGCAGTAATGATTCATTTGCTAAATAAAAGAAATTATCACATATATTTATGGCACCAATATGATGGATATTATGACTCTTATTATGATTACCCATGGCACTGGAATAATTACATTAAAATAAATACAAATATCGAATTACGTAACATACACGCTAAAACGCATAAATATTTATTTGGAACATACTGTAAACTCTCTTTTGAGTTATATATTAATGACGAATTAATAAGAAAATATAGAGCAGTACTGTCACTTAATCAGACTAAAGATGATTTTGGATGTTGGGAAGTTGAGAATACGTATAAAAGAAACAAAGCAATACCTCAATGGGCGGTATACCAAATATTCCAATGGATAGAAAAAATGCGAGCTAAGCGTGATTAAAAGGAGAAAATCTATGGACAAATATAAATTATATAAAACAGAACATGATTATGCTGGATGTGTTGGAGCAGATTCATACGACTCTTACAAAAGCTGGCAAGATTGGAAAAAGCAACTTTTACCTTTTGGAACTACAGAGTGGGATTGGTATGACACATTTAACTTTGTAATACGTTATGATATTTTTGAAAAAAATAATGCTTATGGGATGGACTTATACATTTTTTCACAACGTATTGGAAATACAAGTGAAGTTAAAATCGAGTATATAGCACCTGATGAGTATGAAGAAGTAATTGAATGGTTGAATGATAGAAGTAAGTATATACAAAGTCTCTGGAAAGAGGCAGAAAACAGGTTTAAAAAATTATAATGAAAGGAAATTAAAATTATGATTTTAGATAAAAATAATGAATTTGAGGCTTTCGAAAAAATTAAAGAATATATTTTGAATAATCAGATTAAAGAGTTGTATGGCGATGCAAAGGTCGTATCCGAAGCCATCAATAATAAGTTTGAATCAACTATTATTACAACGATTGACTTGTCCATTGAAACTCTTCTAGTAACTAAAAAAAGGCAAGACTGGAGTTCTATTGAGCAGTCAATTCAAACATTGGAAAGAGTTAGAAAAATGATACTAGGAACTAAATATGATTACATACAAAAATTAAAAGTAGAGGATTAAAAAGATATATGACAGGTAAAAAAATTTTAGATGTTTGTTGCGGAGCGAAAATGTTCTGGTTTGATAAAAATAACAAGAACACTATATACATGGACAATCGAAATGCCAATGAAGTTCTTTGCGATGGAAGAAACTTAACTGTTGCTCCAGATATTATAGCAGACTTTCGTGATATACCTTTTGCGAATGAAACATTTAATCTTGTGATTTTTGACCCACCACATCTTTTTCGGGTTGGAGAAAATTCATGGCTAGCAAAAAAATATGGCAAATTAGACGCCAATAATTGGAAAAATGATATTTCAAAAGGGTTTAATGAGTGCATGAGAGTTTTAAAGAAAGATGGAATATTGATATTTAAATGGAACGAGGACCAAATAAAGTTAAAAGAAATCTTGACTTGTTTTGACAGAACTCCGTTATTTGGAAATAAACGGTCAAAAACACACTGGTTAGTTTTCATGAAATAGAACTAAAGTATATAGTAAAAAATAAGGAGGCGCATTTTGATTTGGAAAAAAAATACATATTTTTAGATGTCGATGGTGTACTAAATAACGAAGCTTCAAGTAAAACATCAAAATCTATTTATAATCTCAGTAAAGAAAACGTAATTAGATTAAAAGATTTACTTACAACGATGGGTGTGAAATACACGCCTATAGTTGTAGTATCTTCGTCTTGGAGATATTCGCCAAAAGCTTTGTATAGACTAAGAACATACCTAAAAAATTATAACTTGGGATTTGAAGATATTCTATCAACGGAGAAAATGAAATGTCGTGGTGATGAAATAGAAGCTTATTGCAAAAACAAAGGAATAGATATTGACAATATAATAATACTAGATGACGACTCGGATATGGGAAATTTAGTACATAGGCTTGTTAAAACTTATGTACGCGATGGACTTACATACAAGGAAGTAGAACAATGTTTAATTTTATTAGGATTAAAGGAATATGTTTGGAAACCTGAAAGATATAAACAATAAGGGATGAGAACTATGGATAATAAAACAGAATTAGAAGAAGAGTTAACGGACTCTGTATGTGCACTTAGATGTTCATCCCGGTTTCAATTAAGACAGAAACATATAACTTAATGTTGAAGCAGCATGAATATTCAGGTGATTTAAAAATACCCCATTATGATAAAGAACAATTCAAAAAAATAACAAATATTATAAATCTTAAAGAAAATAAGGAGAAACTACTATGAAAGACGATTTCAACACTAATGAGATAGAAGTTTTAACTGCAGCATATAATATACTAAAAAAACACAAAGAAAATTCAATTGCTACCCCTTCTACTATGGATATAAGTAAACTTACTCAAGATTTATTAGAAGAAATAATTAAAGGAAATGGTGATAAAAAAATATTTATTTCATCAGATGATGAAGGGAATTCTTATCATCGACTTTTCTATACTATTGATACAAGTCCCGAGTTTCTTGATGAAATTAAAGCAGACAGTCCATGTATGGAAGATTTTAATAATGAACAGATAGCACTATTAGGGTAAAAAATAAACAAGGAGATTATGAAATGATATGAAAGAAATTAAATCAATTATTTATGAGACAGTGGATGGAACATTGTTTACGGATAAAAAAGAGGCAGAAAAACATGAAAAAAGACTTCTTGGACGTCATTTTTTTCGTGTATATGCACATCCTGATTTGACAGAGGGGCGTCATGATGCTCAACCGATAGGTTACATTATGGTAGATGCAGAAAATCTTAGCTATGGTAATGGTCCTATCTCCGATAATATTTGTGAAGATTATGCTGAAGCGTGGTGTGAGTTATATATATGTTCAAGAAAATATTCTTTTGCTGCTTATTCCTTTCATAGGGGTGGTCCATTTCATAATTGGAAAGTTGAACAAATCTCAGAATTCAATCTTACTGATATAAAAAATAGTAGTGACAATTATTTAGGAAGCGTTGATGAGAATGGATTTCACAGTTTTATCAAGTAATTCAGAATTAACTTAGCGATTGGTTTTCATTACGACTAACACTTATACGGAGAAAAAAATTAAAACTAATATTTTAGAAACAGATAAGGAGAAACTATCATGTCTTATTGTATAACACTAACGTTTTACCCGGATATTAAGGCAAACCAAGTATTTAAAAAGGCTCAACAAATTGCAAAAAATAAATTAGATAATTTTGAGAAAGTTATTGATGAAAATTATCCATATTGCCCTGCAAGCATGTATAATGCCAATTATTTTTCAATCGAGGAATATCGTAAAAAGAGATTGTATAATCTTGAAAAACTTTGGATAGAAAATATTTTCACAAAAACTTTTCTCTATTGGAAAGAGTTCAATCTATTAGCTGTTGTGGGATACGATATAAACGGCGCAACAACAATTACCTTTCAAAATTCCACAGACCAAAACTACGAATATACAGAATGGAATGGCGTGCCACTATTTGAAAACCTCGTTCAACTGGCTAAGATGGCTCCTATTGAAAATATTAAATATTATAGAGATGACAACGATGAATATTGCAGAAAAACATATGCTTATGATTTAATTTACGAGCAATTAAACATTGAAGATATTTTTACAAATAAATTTATGGAAAAACATGATTATTTCAAATTATCAATGCTGAATGAAGAAAAAAGTACTCAATGTCATCAGTATTTAAAAAAGAGGCTCTTAAATGAATTAAAATCTTTTTTAGAATAAAATAGCAATAGAAGCTTCAAAAAAAACAAAAAGGAGAACAATATGTTTGAAATACAAGGAAAATACAATAAAGCAAAAGTTTTTGCTACAACCGTTGAAAACGAATGTATTTCTCAAATCACGGAAATGTGCAATCAAAAATGGTTAAAAGATTGCCAAATTGCCATTATGCCCGATACTCATGCGGGTAAAGGAGCAACCATTGGTACAACAATTAAATTAAAAGATAAAGTGTCGCCCTCTTTAGTTGGTGTCGATATATCTTGCGGTATGTTAATAGTTGAAATCCCAGATTGTTTAAAACTTGATTTAGAAAAGATAGACAAATTCATTAATGATTATATTCCTGCCGGGTTTGAAGTTAATAAAGAAAAATCTAAAGAAATTAATTATTGTTTTATCAATAAGTTAAAGTGCTTTGATAAACTAAAACACATTGAACATATCGAAAAATCTTTAGGAAGCCTTGGAGGAGGTAATCATTTTTTGGAAATCAATGAATCAAATAATGGAAAAAGATATTTAGTGGTTCACTCTGGCTCTAGAAATTTAGGAAAACAGGTGGCTGATATATATCAAAATCTTGCCGATGAACATTGTAATAATACAAAGTTAAAAAGAGATTCGTTAAGAAAAGAACTTATAAAAAAATTAAAAGACCAAGGTAAATCAAATGAAATACAAAAAGCTTTAGAGGAATTCAATAAACAAAATACTGAAAAAAAACTTCTAGCCCATGATTTATGCTATTTAGAAGGGCAAGATATGAAAGACTATCTGCATGATTGTTTAATTTGTAATCGCTATGCTTCTCTAAACAGGCGAATTATTGTTCAAAGAATTTTAGACTTTATTGTAGAAGATAATGGGTATAAAAATTGTGCAGTTTGGATTGATGAATATCAAGCCCATCAATTTGAATTTGGATTTGAAAATAATCAAATTGATATAAGAAGTTACGGTTGGGAAACAATTCATAATTATATTGGAGACGATAACATTCTTCGAAAAGGCGCAATAAGTGCCCAACAAGGAGAAAAAGTTATTATTCCAATTAATATGAGAGATGGCTCTATTATTGGAATTGGTAAAGGTAATCCAGATTATAACTATTCTGGTCCTCATGGAGCTGGGCGGTTAATGAGCAGAAAAACAGCTAAAGATTCTATAACTCTAAAAGACTTCGAAGATACAATGAAAAGTGTCTATACTTCTTCAGTATGTCAGTCAACGGTTGATGAAAGCCCAATGGCATATAAACGAATCGATGATATATTAAAAAATATAGAGGACTCTGTAGAAGTATTGGATATCATTAAGCCAATATATAATTTCAAAGCCCATTAAAAAACAAATAAAAGCCTAAAATTTGGATTTAAAATATGTATCTGTTTTTTTTATTTAGGGAAAGGAGAAAGAACCCTCCCTATTTCAATGGGGAGATGAATTTCTCAAATAGACTATATGTTGTTTGTTAATCTTTGTATTCTTCGAATTTATGCCTAAAATATGATATACTATATGTGTGAAAGATAAGTTAACAAAAGCAAGGACATGTGTTTATAATATTAATTATCATATAGTCTGGACTGTTAAATACAGACATAAAATTTTAACAGGAAAAGTAGAAGATTATTTAAAACTGGAGCTTTTGAATATCGCCAAGGAAAAAGATTTTATTATTCAGGCTATGGAATGTAACGAAGACCATATTCATTTATTTGTTTCTGCTCACCCGAAAATCTCACCTTCATATATCGTCAAGATGTAAAGGAATCAGTGGTAGAAGGCTATTTATTAAATTCCCTGAAATAAGTAAAAAATTATGGAAAAACACATTATGGAACAGTTCTTTTTATATTGAAACTATTGGTTCTACCAGTGAAGTAAATATAAAAAGGTATATTGAAAATCAGAAAAGAAAGGAGTAGAAAGTTATGTATCTGACGAAAAAGATTATTTATAAACCAAGTGAATTAGAATTAAATGTTTTAAACAGCTTTGCTTTTTCGTCAGCAAAGCTATGGAATATAGCTAATTATGAAAAGAAAAATTATAAGGATTTGGGTTTTCTAAAGTTCCCGGACTGGTATGACCAAAAAAAAAGATTAAAAGATAATTTCTGGTATAAAAATTTACCCTCACAGACAGCTCAGGATGTATTGGATAAACTGCAGAAGTCTTGGAAAAGTTATTTTGAGCTTAATAAAACTAAAGGAATTAAAAATCCTAAACCGCCAAGATTTAAAGATACTCTGTTTAATTTTATTTTTCTTAATAACGGATTTAAAAGAACAGATGGCACAACCATTAATTTTACTGTTTCAAAACAGCAGAAAGAATATCTAAAAAATGAGTATTCCTTTGATTCTAAATATTTAAGTCTGAAAATCGATAGCTTTTCAGCAATTAAAGGAAACATAAAAACAATAGAATTTAAACCATTAAAAGATAAAAGATATCAGATTAATGTGGTTTATGAAAAAGAAGAACCGAAGTTAAGAGAAGAAAATAATCATTATCTTTCTATTGATATGGGGGTTTCAAATTTATTTACATGCTATGACAATGAAGGAAGCTCTTTTATTGTGAGTGGTTCTAAATATCTGGCAACAAGTCACTATTTCAATAAAAAGATTAGCCATTTTCAAGAAATAGCTAACAGTCAGCAAATATCAGACGGTAGAAAATATGTAACGTCAACTAAAAGGATAAACAGTCTTCATAAAAAGAAACAGCTTCAGCTATACCACTATTTTCACTGTGCAACAAAGGAAATAGTCAAATATTGTGTAAAGCATGATATCAGCAAAGTTGTGATTGGAGATATAAAACATATAAGAAAAAATGCTAATTTGGGTAAAATAAATAATCAGAAATTTCATTTTCTGCCGTATGATAAAATATATTCCCTGCTTGAATATAAGCTAAAATTGGAAGGAATAGAATTAATTAAAATTAAAGAAAATTACAGCAGTCAGGTAAGCCCGTTTGCACCTGAAGTCAGCAAAAAGTATGCAACTAAGAACAAAAGAAAATATAGAGGATTATATGTAGACCAAATGACTTTATTTAATGCTGATAGTGTTGGAGCATTCAATATATTAAGACTGTATGAGCAGAAAGAAAATAAAGGATTACTAATTCCAATAAAAGGTTTAAGCAACCCTCAGAAAATAAACGTAGCTGTGTAACTCTAAAACGAGTAGCAGTATAGGGTTTTGGACTTCCCATGCAGGTAGTTTTCAATTTCATGTTGAAAATGACTGCAAAAAGAAGCTCCTCATTTCAATGAGGAGTAGTTCACGGTCTTTTATATTATAATAAAGATGTAAGTTTAGGAGACACTGAGCTCTCCCCATAAAAATTAATATAAGATGTCTCTACAAACTTATAAAAAAACTGGCAAGTATCTATTATTTTTAATCTCCTATTGGTTTGGCACCGTGGGAGGTTATTTCGTTGTTGTATAATTATTAATATGATATAAAGAGTGTATTAAA
>ERZ780202.1722-NODE-1722-length-11107-cov-2.989957_pt1 | contig 11107 bp, 5 predicted proteins | sample MGYA00510978_ERZ780202 | MGnify/ENA primary metagenome ERZ780202 (study PRJEB29588, sample SAMEA2155689) | human gut metagenome | biome: human gut; feature: human-associated habitat; material: faeces | place: Denmark | collected 2008/2010 ...
TGAACGAGTCGTAGTCGTCGATCGGCAGGGTGTACATCTCTATTTCGAACCACGGGACGAAAGCGAACTGTTTGTCGCTCTCTCCCCGTTTGGCTCGTTCGCACTCTTGGTGAAAATAAGACCCCGTCCCGTTCGCCGTGCTTTCCATAACCACCATCGAACAGGGTAGCAGCATGATCGACCCACATATCGAGCGCATCACCTGTTCGGGCGATTTCATGCGGCTGTTCCGCCAGAAAGCCACTTCCGAGAGGTGAGCCATCGCCGCGTCGATACCCCGCACTGATTCCTGACTCTCGGCCGAGCCTATGGTTACCCTGCACTCCCGCCCGGCGATGACCGATGTGTTCGCCATGCGCTCGAACGGTTTGAACTTCGGTTTCTCCCCGTCGAGCAGCCAGTCGGGATAGTTGGCGAGTAGTTTGCTGTACATGCCCTTGATGTTGGCGGCCGATTCTTTGAGATGGGCACAAATTACGCTGTTCCAGTTACGGCAGTGCACCAGCTGAATCCATGCCATATAGATTTGTACGAGAGTGGAACCTCCCCATTGCCGGGCTTTGAGCAAGATGAGGCGAATGGGTTTTCCCGCCGTGCGCATATCTTCGAGCATTCCCAATATGCGCCGTTGCGGTCTGTTCAGACGGAATGGAATGTCTTCGGCTCCCAATTTATCTTTGATACGGACAAAGCTGAATGCCCAAAATTCGAAATCGTACCGAATTCGCACCCGTATCCACTCCCTCCATAGTTCTTCTGTGGCATCCCCGCCGTCGGCGAGTTGCGGGTTTCTTCCCGCTTCGTCGGTAGCGATTCTTTTGTCGTGACCGTATCGTTCGGCATACCCCGCCAGACTCCCGCATTCGACGAGTCTTTGCGCCATCATTTCGTTCTCGAACAGAGCCTTCGGAATATATTGAACCGGTATGGGAGCATCGGGCAACCGCAATATCCGGCGCCTGTATCGCTACCCTCTCCCGTCTCGGGGTTATAGTACCGTCGCAGGTATTCGTTTCTCTGTCGGTTCTCTTCGACCGTAATCTCTTCGTGATGAAATACAATCCCCATTTCTTCTGCAATTTTCTGCAAAAGAAATGCTGCTTCCACCCCGTTTTATGGCAGGGTGATACAAAGCGATGTTGCCGAACAAATGATTTTTGCTAACATTTCATCGAAAAGGTGTATCACACGATAATGGCTTTGTGAGGGTTTCTATTTAATCCACTTTCCTGTTTTATCGATACAGCCTTGTTTTCCATCGAGTCTCACTTTGGCAATCCCGTAGGAAAAACTTTCGGCGAAATTGAATCGCGCAGGGATTTCCTCTCGCCCGGTAGTATCGATATAACCCCACTTCCCGGTTCGATGTCGCACCACGGCAAGACCTTCCGAAAAATCCTCTGCATAGTTGTATTCAATCGGGATAACGGTTCTTCCGTTTACATCGATAAATCCGAAATTACCCCGGATATTCACCCGAGCCAAGCCGTCGGAGAATTTCCATGCTTGGTCGTATTGGCAGGGGATAACGACTCGCCCCGAATGGTCGGCGAATCCGTATTTCCCTTCTTCGGTGACGATGGTCAGGTTGGGGTTTTCCGGCAGAGGGGTACTCTCTTTGTTCTCGTGGGGCGGGGTGTTTCCCTTAGGCATCTCGATGTACGATTCTTGCCGGCCTATTTTCACTCTTGCTCTGCCGCATGAGAAACTTTCTGCGAAATCGTATATCGGCGGTATGACTTCTTTGCCTGTGGCATCGATATATCCCCACTTCCCGTTTTGGAGTCTCACGGCGGCGAGACCTTCCGAAAAGTCCTCGGCATGGTTGTATGTGACAGGGGTGATCTCGTCCCCGCTCATGGAGATGAATCCGAATTTGCCCCGGATATTCACCCGGGCAATGTAATCGAATCCCACTTCCAAGAAGTCCCACACTTGGTCGTATTGGCAGGGAATAGCGATTTTCCCCGAATGGTAGGCAAATCCCCATTTCCCGTATTGGTTAACGGGGTATAATCGACCGCCCAATTGGATATCGGGTATGGGTATGCAGACAGGGATTCCTTCGTAGTTCGGCATCACGACATTCTCTTTTCTTGCAGCCATTTCTGCCTTGCGTTTCCGTTCTTGTTCGGCTTCTTCTTGTGCTCTCTTTTTGCGTTCCTCTTCTTCTTTTTCTCGGCGGATCGCTCTTTCTTCTTTTTCTTTTCGAGTTTGTTTCACCGGGAGCAGGGAGACGGTATAGAGTTCTTCAATATCTTTTTCGATGCGATAGGTGTCGATGGTGATTTTATCGGCTTCGTTTTCCAAGCTGACGAATTGCAATTGATAACTCCCACCGCGTAATGGGATACGGGTAATTTTGTCGGGGTGTGCGGTTGCCCGTTCTTCACCGTCGATGAGTACCCGACAAGCGAGGTCGGTTCTTATTTTGAGGAGGGAGTCGTCGTTGCTGTTATCCCAGTCGTTTTTGTTTGTTGTTGTGTTAATGATCGGCTCGGATTCGAGAAACCGGAGCAGCTTGTGATAGAAAGCGTCGAAGTAATAACTGTCGTATTTGGGCCCGTTTTTTCGCTCCACAGCGGCAATGTCGTCCGGTAGATTGTCGGGAAAGTCTGTAAACCCATTTAGCATAATGGGTATTATGTTTTTCTTTTTTTCGAGGGCGTAGGCGAGCTCTATGCGCATCCAGTCTTTGTTACGGTCGGAGGCGGGGTCTATGCTGCGGTCAAATGCTCCGGCGTTGAGTATGAGTATAAAGTCGGTACACTGGTCGATGCGATGTAATAGCTGAATGTCGAAATCTCCTGAACGCAGGGTGTCGATGTCGAAACTAACCCGATAGCCGTCTCGCACGAGTAGGTCGAAAAGGTGCTTGGCCGTTTCAAATCCACCCACTCTTCTGTAACTGAGAAATATGTCGTATTTGTTATTGTCGTTTTTCATCGCTGTTGTCGTTTTTCCCGTTTTTATTCAGTTCGGGATAACTAATGCGGGTGTGATAGATGGTTTTGAGTTTCTCGATAAAGGTAGCTTTGATCGTCTCCACATCTCGGAAGCTGAGGGGGGTATCGCGCAAGAGACCGTCGGCGACTTGCGAGTCGATGATGCGGTTGACGAGTTGCGAGATACTTTCGTTGGTGTATTCTTTGAGGCTTCTCGAAGCGGCTTCGACGGCATCGGCCATCATGAGTATTCCCGTCTCTTTCGTGAACGGATTGGGACCGGGGTAGGTGAATTTCGATTCGTCTATGGGTTGGTCGGGGTATTTGTTACAGAAGGAGTTGTAAAAGAATTTGGCTTTCCCGTGCCCGTGGTGCGTGGAGATAAAGTCTTTGATAGCTTGGGGCAATCGTAGTTTATCGGCCATTTTAAGTCCGTCGTTCACATGGGAGATGACGATTTGTGCGCTTTGTTCGAAGGAGAGCGGTGTGTGCGGATTGAATCCCGATTGATTCTCGGTGAAGAATGCCGGATTTTTGAGTTTCCCGATATCGTGATAAAGGGCTCCGGTACGAACCAATTGAGCCTTCGCTCCTATTTTATTGGCCGCCTCGGCCGCTAAGTTGGAGATTTGCAGGGAGTGTTGGAAGGTTCCGGGGCACTCTTCGGATAACTGTCTCAATATGGGATTGTTCACATCGGACAATTCGACCAGCGTGACTGTGGAGATGAACCCGAAGGCCTTTTCGAATATATAGATAAGGAGGTAGGCGAAAAGCAGAAATACACAATTGACTCCGAAATAAATGAACATATTGTAATTCAGTTTCGAGAGGTCGCCTTCGGAAAGGAGTGTATATCCCACGTAGGCAAAGCAGTAAGCGAGAAAGACGAGCAGGGCGCAGCGCATGAGCTGTGAGCGACGAGAAAGGTCGCTGAGGCTGTCGATGGCGGTCATGCCCACGATGAGTTGCAAGAAGATGAATTCGAGTGCGAACGGCGCCGTAAAAGCACAGATAAGTACCGTAATGAGGTGTACATAGAGCGCGGTGCGCGAGTCGAAGAAGGTGACCACGATAATGGGAATAATGGCGAACGGAACCAAATATATGCCTTGTAATCGAATTTCGGAAAGGAAAAAAGCTATCAGGGAGATGCCCACGATGAGCATCATCATAAAGCCGAGGGTACGCATCTCGTTGAAAGTCTGCGGACGGAACAGCGCCAAGAACAGATAGAAAAAAGAAAAGAGGCAGGTGAATACGATGATTTGTCCCAGTATGGTGTAACCTCGGTGGTCGTTGCCGACACTTTTTTTCAAGGTGACGGTTTCGAACGATTTGAGAATGCGATAGGTTTGCGGCGTGATGATTTCGCCTCGGTCGACAATGCGTTCTCCGGCTTGAACAATACCGTCGGAGAGAGCGATTCGTTGTAACAGATTGTCTTTGAGCCGGTCGGTCGTAATACTGTCGAATGCGATATTCGTATGTAGAAAATCGTTCAGGTTACAGGTTTGTAAGATGTGATGCGAGTAGGAGTCGGGGAATTTATTGAGCATGTTCTCGTAGGCTTCCCGTGCGGATTGCAATTCGGATACCGGTATTTCGCGCGCGACATTGTTTTCGAGGATTCGTATTTCCTTGAATTTCCCGGATTGCAGCCGGGTGTATGCTTCGGAAGAGACGATTCCTTTCCGATAGGCTTCTCGCAGAGCTTGGACCAAGTTCTTGCGGAGAGTCGGCGTATAGTTGCTCAATGCTTTTTCGAAGTCGTCGACGGACTTTTTCTCTATCGATTCGTTGTGTGAGAAGACCGGTTGGAAGTCGAGCATGATGCTGTCGCGCTCTTGTTGAATGACGGCTTCGTCTTTATAAACGGGAAAGTCGAACGGAGCGGTGAGCAATCCGTACTTCCACGGTTTTCCTTCCTGAAAGGTGTAACGAAATTTTCCTTCTCTCGGGAAGAAATAGGTAACCAATGTCACTGCTGCCACGAAAAAGACAAATTGCAGGACACGTGTGCTGGACAGGAATTTTTGTATACGGTTTTTATCCATGATTCTACGGGTTATTCTTTACAGCGTGCGACCTTCTGTACGCCCTTTATTTTACGTAATTTATTACAAAGCGATTCTACGACGCGGGTGTCGTGCACCATGATGTTGACCGTCCCGGTGAATACTCCTTCGTTGGCTTTTATGGTGAGTCCTCTCATGTCGATAATCAATTCATTGGAAATCACCCGGGTGATTTCGTTGAGGATTCCTATCCGGTCGATACCTTGTATCTCTATCTTGGCCGGGAAAGAGAGCGATTCGCTGGCTTCCCATTGCGTGGACACCAACCGTGGGCCGAAGCTCGATTTCAGTCGCATGGCTACGGGACATTCCCTTTTGTGCACGACTACGGTTTCGTCGTCTTCCACATATCCCAAGACGTCGTCGCCGGGTATCGGGCAACAGCAATCCGCTACTTTATAGTTTTTCACTCCGTTCTCGTCTCGCAGAATGTAGGTCTGTTTGCGGTCTATCGTAAGTTGCTGAGGAGTGACGGGTTTGGGCTGTTCGTTTTTCCCGTTGTTGCTGCCGAACGAAAGTTTCAGATATCGCATGAAGGGGTTTTGGCTTTTTCCCTTGATGATTTTTTTGATATTTTCGTTGGGGGTAATCTCGTCATTTCCTATTTTGTAGAACAGATCGTCCCGATGTCGTATGCCGAGGTTGCTTAATATTTTGGTTACTACATCGTTGTTGTATTCGATGTGACTGCTTTCGAAAAAGTCTTTCAGTATTTTCTCTCCTTTCGCTATGATTTTTCGCCGGTCTTTCCGTAACGATGCCGTCAGTCTGCTTCGGGCTTTGGCCGTGGTGATGAAGTTGAGCCATTCCTCTTTGGGCGTTTGCGATTTGGAGGTGAGTATTTCCACTTGGTCGCCGCTATGCAGTTTTTGGTTCAGCGGTACTAACCGGTGATTTACTTTGGGGGCGATACAGTGGAAGCCGAGGTCGGAGTGCAGGGTGAAAGCCAAATCGAGCGCCGTGGCGTCTTTGGGCAATGTGATGAGCTCGCCTTTGGGTGTAAAGACAAATATCTCGGTACTGAATAGGTTGAGCTTTATCGTGTCGAGAAAATCGATGGCGTTGGGCTCGGGGTGTTCGAGAATGTCTTTGATGGTTTTCAGCCAGATGTCGAGTTCCGACTCTTCGTCGGAGTTTCCCACTTTGTATTTCCAATGGGCGGCGAATCCCCGTTCGGCGATCTCGTCCATTTTTTCGCTTCGTATTTGTACTTCTATCCAATTGCCGTCGGGACCCATGACCGTGAGATGCAGAGCTTTGTATCCATTGGCTTTGGGGCGGCTCACCCAGTCGCGGGTGCGTTCGGGGTGCAGTTTGTAGATGTCGGTGATGACCGAGTAAATGGCCCAGCACTCTTTTTTCTCGTCGGCTTCGTTGGGACATTTGAAAATGATACGAACCGCATAGAGGTCGTAGACTTCCTCGAAAGGTATGTGTTTCGATTCCATCTTGTTCCAAATGGAATAGATGGATTTTACCCGGGCTTTCATCTCGAATTCGAGCCCCATTTCTTTGAGCTTCGCGACGATCGGCTTGGAGAAGTTGTTGTAGATTTGCTGGCGCGATTCTTCGGTCTCGGCGATTTTCTGCTTGATTTGGTTGTAGGCTTCGGGGTGTTCGTATTTGAAAGCGAGGTCTTCCAACTCGGTCTTTATGGCGAACAGTCCTAAACGGTGGGCCAACGGGGCATATATATAGAGTGTCTCGCCAGCGATTTTATATTGTTTGCTGGGGAGCATGGAACCGAGTGTGCGCATGTTGTGCAGACGGTCGGCCATTTTGATGAGGATTACCCGAATGTCTTCGGACATGGTGAGCAACAGCCGTCGAAAATTCTCGGCCTGAGCCGATGCTTGGTCGCCGAAAATACCGCCCGATATTTTGGTGAGCCCGTCGACGATGGATGCTATCTTTTTCCCGAAGTGGTTCTCGATGTCCTCGACGGTATATTCGGTGTCTTCCACTACATCGTGCAACAGGGCGGAGCATATCGATGTAGAGCCCAAACCTATTTCCTGACTGACGATACGAGCCACGGCGATGGGGTGCAGTATGTAGGGTTCGCCCGATCGTCGGCGTATTCCCTTGTGGGCTTCTTTGGCAAATTTGAACGCACGCTCGATAATCTCGACTTTCTTCCGGTGGTTGGAGTTGAGATATCCGTTGAGCAGTTCTTGAAATTTATCTTCGATAAGTTGCTCTTCGTTGGTGTATTGTTGATCGGACGTTTCCATAGTTCGAAATCTAAGAAAAACAAAGATAAAACAAGTCGGGAGCAAATGCAAATTTTATTCGAGAATTGAGGAGAATTGCCGAATCGGTGTGGCGAACCTGTCGATTTTCTTTTCAGAAAAACATTCTAATTTTCTCTCTACCGGTATTTTCTAATCCCTCCGTCACGTCGTGCCACCTCGTAATGCTACGGGACACGGCAGGGGGAGAGGATTGAAACGTTACTTTGAGTGGCTTCACCCACTCCGGCTCTGCATGACATCTCCCCTATCGAATTTCACGTACCTCATTCGGGACGAATAAAGTTCACAAAGTTCTGTAAAAAAATACACACGAGCGGTTCGGTAGGTGGACTGTAACACTCGTCTAGGATAAGACATAGAGTATGAGAGAAAACTCTATTCGGAAGTACACAGATAGAAATTCAAGACCGAAAAGGCAGGATTTCAAGTGGTGAAAGCCCCTACTGACAAGCCAAAATTAGTTTCTGTGATTAACCGTCAGTCCATATTTGAATGGTTCGAAGAGCAGTGCGATAAGCTACAACCTATAACATTGTCCCGTTCAGTCTCAATGTAAAGGTGTGTGAACAAAACTATAATTATAATCATACATCAAAAATAACAAAATGTTATTCGCGAATAATTGATAGATGGTATTTTATTGATACTTTTGTTGTAATTAGAGTTGTAAATTAGTGAATAATCTTTTTGAATCATATGCAAAATTTGATAAATGGACGTTGCGGTTGGTGTGGTACTGATGAACTTTATGTGGCATATCACGATAATGAATGGGGAAGATTAGTAAAAGAAGACAAGATATTATTCGAATTTCTCTTGTTGGAAAGTGCCCAAGCCGGACTAAGTTGGATAACAATATTAAAAAAACGCGAAGGCTATCGTGCCGCATTTCATAATTTCGAAATTGCAACAGTAGCACAGATGACCGAAGAAGATGTCGAACGGTTAATGCATTTTGACGGAATTATAAAAAACAGGTTGAAAATCAAATCGGCAATAACAAATGCAAGATTATTTATCGCCATTCAAAAAGAATTTGGGAGTTTCTTTAACTACATATTGTCATTCTTCCCCGATAATCAGCCAATAACCCATACATTTCACTCACTGAGCGAAATACCTTCTTGCTCACCCGAATCAGATGCAATAAGCAAAGATATGAAAAAAAGAGGGTTCAAGTTTTTTGGGACAACTACTTGCTATGCCTTTTTACAATCAACAGGATTTGTTAATGACCACTTACATGATTGTAATTACAGGAAGTAATAAACATAGGAGTGGAAGGTAATGCACAATTCTGTTCTCGTTACCGGGGGAGTAATAACACTTCTCTCCTATTTCGCTCCACTACCAGTATTTGCCAACCCCTCCGGCACTTTGTGCCACCTCGTAATGCCACGGGACACGGCAGGGGGAGAGAGGAGTTAGCTGCATAAAAATCACTTCTGAATTTCTACCAAGCCAAAATTTTTCTTGCTTTACAAGTTGCTCGACCCATTGGACCGGGTGAGGGTGTAGGTCGGTCTTTTCCCAATAAAACCGGGGCTGTCTGACGGAATAAAATCAGGCAGCCCCGTGCAATGAAATTTTTTGTTCCCCGTGATTAGATCGAGAGTTTTCTCAACGTGTTGAGTAATTCTCGGTCTATGGGTTTGTCGTTTTTGATAGCTTTATTGAAAGGAATATATTCGATTTCGTTGTTGCGGATACCGATCATGACATTGCGTTGATCTTCGAGCAGGGCATCGATGGCGGCCGAACCCATGCGGCTGGCCAGAATGCGGTCGTGCGCCGTGGGTGAACCTCCCCGTTGAATGTGTCCCAGAATAGTTACGCGGACATCGTATTGCGGGTACTCTTTCTGTACCCGTTCTGCCAAGTGCATGGCTCCACCGGTGATGGGACTTTCGGCTACCAACACGATACTACTGTTTTTCGATTTGCGGAATCCGTTCTTGATGAGTTCTTCGAGTTGGTCCACTTCGGTCGAAATCTCCGGAATAATAGCTGCTTCGGCTCCCGTAGCGATGGCTCCGTTCAAAGCGAGGAATCCGGCATCGCGACCCATGACTTCGATAAAGAAAAGTCTTTCGTGGGACGTTGCGGTATCGCGTATTTTATCGACGGCATCCATAATGGTGTTCAGTGCCGTATCGTATCCGATCGTGGTGTCGGTTCCATAGAGATCGTTGTCTATCGTTCCTGGCAATCCTACGATGGGATAGTTGTATTCGGTGGCGAAAATGCGCGCACCGGTCAATGTTCCGTCTCCTCCGATTACGACAAGGGCATCTATGCCTTCTTTGACGAGTGTGTCGTAAGCGACTTTTCGTCCTTCGGGCGTTTTGAATTCTTGACAGCGGGCTGTCTTCAATATCGTACCTCCCAACTGTATGATGTTACTTACATTTTGCGTTTTGAAAGGGGTTATTTCTCCCGTAATCAAACCTTTATAACCTCGATAAATACCTTTTACCTCGAATCCGTTGTAGATGGCTGCACGAGTTACCGCGCGAATGGCCGCATTCATTCCGGGAGCATCGCCACCGGAAGTTAAAATACCTACACATTTAATTTGCGACATAACCTATATTGTTTAATTGATAGCAAAGATAGTGAAAGGTGAATGTAGAAAAAAGAGCTTGCGCTAATTTTATGCTGCACCTTCTCCTATTTTTGCTTTTTGGGCAAATATAGAAATTAAAAGTCAAATACCGGTACAGTAGAGATGACGATATTGTGAAGAAATGTTTTCGTAATACCGCCTCTTTTCTGTTTTTTTAGGGTCGAATGAACGATAATTTCTTGTCTTCTTCTGCAAATAGAATGGCCGTGTTTACCAGAGCCAGATGGGAATAGGCTTGGGGGAAATTCCCTAATTGTTCTTTGGTGTCGAAGTCCAAATCTTCGCTGAACAGACCCAAGTGATTGGAGCATTTCAGTATTTCATCGAACAGGCAGCGGGCCTCTTCTTTTTCTCCTATGACGAAAAGAGCCCTCACGAGCCAAAAGGTGCATATCGTGAATGCCGAGGAGGGTAGTCCGAAGTCGTCTTTGCTGTTGTATCGGTACATCAAGCCTTTGTGTAACAACGCTTTTTTTATGGCTTTCACTGTTTGGTGATAACGAATGTCGTTCGCTTCGATGAAGCCGTAGGGCTCCATGAGGAGTAGGGAGGAATCTAAGGCCGTGTTTTCGTAGGTCTGGGAAAAACTGTGGATTTTTTCTTTCCAGCCGTGGGTCATCACATCGGTTTTTATCTTGTCGGCTTCTTTCTGCCAGCGTTCGATATATTTGTATTTTTTTAGCATATTGGCGATTTTCGTTCCCCGATCCAAAGCGACCCAGCACATTACTTTCGAGGAGACGAAATGCTGGCTTTCCCCTCTGATTTCCCAGATTCCTTTGTCTGGTTCTCTCCATTCCTCTTCGACTGTGGCGAGAATGCTCTTCACCATTTCCCACATGTCTTCTATCTCGTCTAACGTCCCCGGCATGAGTCGATAGTATTGGTAGATCAAGTCCATGAGATAACCGAACGAGTCGTTTTGCCTTTGGTGATAGGCATCGTTTCCTATTCTCACCGGTTTGGAGTTTTTATATCCGTCAAGGTGGTCCAGAATGATTTCTTTTAATTGCCTTTCTCCGCGAATGCCATACATGATTTGAAAAGACTCGTGCTTGGCGACGAAGGTGGATTGAATGAATTTCATAAATCTGCGAGCCGCTCCTGCATGCCCGATTTGGAAGAGGGTCTCGATGGACATGGATGCATCTCTCAACCAACAAAAACGATAGTCCCAGTTGCGGACGTCGCCGACGGTTTCGG
>ERZ780202.1728-NODE-1728-length-11072-cov-2.891804_pt1 | contig 11072 bp, 8 predicted proteins | sample MGYA00510978_ERZ780202 | MGnify/ENA primary metagenome ERZ780202 (study PRJEB29588, sample SAMEA2155689) | human gut metagenome | biome: human gut; feature: human-associated habitat; material: faeces | place: Denmark | collected 2008/2010 ...
GAGTCTCAAAACGGCTCTGCAAAGGCATTTTTCCTTACTGCGTCAATCACCCGTCAAGGTACCTTTGTACGCTTATCGGGACGATTTTCTTGTCTGCGTGTGTTTCTCAACGTCTGCTTTAAACATTATACGGTAATTATCCCGTTTTTGATACACGTTTCAAGCATTAACCTTTTTGTCTTTCCGCTTGCTTCAAAATATACCGCACCTATGCCGAGCTTGTCAATGCTCCTGATAACGCCGTTTCCGAAAACGCTGTGATACAGCTTGTCGCCCTCTTTCGGCATAACGACTCTCTTTGATGGTACTGTATCCGTCTTTGCATGGTTATCGGTATTCAGCTTATCAAGCTCTTCCTTAGTAATATAATGTGCAGTCCTGTCACGGTCTTTCAGCATTTCTTCAAGCGTCTTGAGTTCGCTCCTGCCGTTTGCGTATCTGATATACAGCTTATCGTTGCAGTATGCCGTAACAACGCCTTTCCCGTTTTTTCTGTCGCAGTATTCACGTTCCAGCATATCCCTTGCAAACAGCGAGAAGAAAATATCGTTGCTGTCGGTGTATTCGATTGGTATACTGCCATCGACCTCGGTCACAAACTCCGAGCTTTCGCCGGTACACGAGAAAAGATACAGTTCCTTTTTTGCCCTTGTCATAGCCACATAGAACAGTCTGCGTTCTTCTTCATACTGCTTTACGTCTTCCTTGTCATCAAGCTTGTCGGACGTAATTGACGGCAGAACATTGTCTATCACGTCAAGAAGGTAAACGCAGTCGTACTCCAGCCCCTTGCTTGAATGTATCGTAGACAGCGTGAAAAGGCTGTCAGGGTCATCGGTATGTGTTGCCATTATTTCGTTCAGTTCGTAAAGCCTTGAGATCATCTGTCTGCTGTCGCTCACATTTCTTGCAAGCAGGCGCAGTATGTCGTACTTTCCCGCATCCAGTCCGTTGTTATGCACATAATCGCTGTACTGCATTGAGCGCCATATGATGCTCAGCGTTTCCGATGCGCCTGCACTGCGCGCCTGAGCGGCGTATTTCGCTATACGCCTTATATTCTTCCGTGAACTGTCTGTCAGGTCGATACCGCCGCCGACGACAGGTTCGCCAGGTCCGAGCAATGCGTCGGTTATCGGTATATGCATTGCCGTACTGACACGGCAGGCTGTGCCGCCTGTTTGTTTATATACAGACCGATCTTATAGTATATCTGCATAAACTCGTCAACATTATAAGGGTCGTTTATGAAATTTATGATCGATACAATGTCCGTTACAGGCTTACTTGTAAAGAAAGTCTTTTCTCCGCCTTTAAGCCTGTAACCGATACCGCCCCGCTCCAGCATATCGACAAGCGCCACCGCACTGTCATTGTTACGGAACAGAGCTGCTGTCTGAATTTCGTTTCTCTTTGCAACTCCGCAAAGAAAGTCATACTGCGCCGCTCTGCCACGGCAGTGTACCGTTCTGACCGGCATACCGGCTTCATTCACTGCACGGATAGTCTTGTCACGGCGGAAACGGTTGCGCTTTACGAATGCGTTAGCTGCGCCGATTATCTCCGGTGTGGAGCGGAAATTCTGCTCCATAAAAAGCACCGTGGCGTTATCATACGTCTTTTCAAAGTCGGTCAGTGCATCGGGATAGGCACCTCTGAACGCATAGATGCTCTGATCCTCATCGCCGACCATGAATATGTTTCCACTGTTCTTTGCAAGGAGTTTTATTATCTCGTGCTGTATCCTGGAAGTGTCCTGCGCCTCGTCAACGCATATATAGCGGAAACGTCCCTGATAATAATCCGCTATATCCGGGTACTTTGTAAGTATATCAAGTGCAGTCACCATCTGATCGTCATAGTCCATCAACCCTCTGACCGCAAGCTCACTGCAATATTTCTTATAAATTTTAAGCGTATCTGCACCGCCGCAGTCAAGCTCCGATATCTGCTCATCTGTCAGCATCATATTCTTGGCGTATGTGATCATTGCACCGATATCATTTATCGCAGACGGGTCGGCAAACTCTCCTGTGATATCTTTGTATACATCGGATATGAGCCGCTTGCGGTCACCCTCACGGCTCATAAGCCGAGGTACATTCTCTGCGCCGTATATACTGCCGTATCGTTCTGTGATCTTAGCCGACAAGCCGTTTATCGTGCGTATCTCAAGACTGCCGGCATACTCGCTCCCGAAAGATTCCGAAAAGCGCTTCTTTAGCTCAAAGGTAGCGGCTCTGGTATAGGTCACGGCAAGAATTTGCGACGGCGCTATGCCACGGCAGTATATCATATATCCGAGCCTGGTTATCAGCACGGTCGTCTTTCCGCTTCCGGGTACGGCAAGCAGGAGTACAGCTCCGTCGTGACTGCCTGTTTCTGCTGTGTACTCATATCAGAAATGTATCGTTGTTTGAATTCATTTTCGGTCATATACAGTCCTCCATATGCCTTTAATTGTATCATATCTGTTGTCATACTGCAATATAAAAGGCTGAATGCGGCGCTTTTAATAATGCGGAATGTGAAAATTTCAGGAAAAGGCTTTTATTATCGGAAGTTTTGTGGTATGATAAATATATATGTACATTTTGAGGTGAAAAGATGAACGAACAGGAACTCGCCGCTTTGATAAAGCAGGCACAGACAGGTGACACAGATGGTTTTGCACAGCTGTATAAGGCTGTGTACAGACCTGTATATAAAATAGCGCGTATGGCGATGAAAAGCGAGGACGCAGCTGTAGAGGCGGTACGGCTTACGGTGCTTGACAGCTTTGCGGCTCTGCCTACGGCGACACTCAGCACCACGGCACAGTTCATAGAGTGGCTTGTAAAGATACTTTGCACCAAGATAAGGCATCTTAACAAGTCATGCGGCGGGCTTACCGAAAAGACGGACGGCGGTTCCGAGATAAGACAGGCTCTTGACGAACTGCCCGATATAGAGCGCCTTGTACTGAGCGTCAGTACGGTGTGCGGCTGCAGCGCCGAGAAAACCGCAAAGCTATGCGGGTATACAGAGGAAACAGTAGGAGTGTGTCTTACCAATGCTGAGGTGACAATGAAAACACGACTGCTGTCGGGACAGAGCATCTGACGGAGGAAAGAATGGATAGTCTGGAACAAAAGATAAAAGAATATGTGTCTTCCGTTGAGATACCCGACAGAGTAAAACCGGAAGAAATAAGGAAACTGCTCGAGGACAACGGAGATATGACTGCAGGCGTGTTCCTGCGTAAGCTCAAGGAGCTTAAAATAAGCGGCTCGGACTTTCTGGAGCTTCTTGGAAACAGTAAAATAGGAAATATGGAGTTCAGAAGAATTGAGGAAAACCCGCATCTCAAATTTGATGAGCTTTTACAGATACTGGATAACTCGGTGCTGACAGGCGATGACTATCGTATGATAATAGCGGTAGCTACCCAGCGCAAAGAGCTTGCAGAGCAGAGAAAGAGAAGAGAAGAAGAAACCCTGCGCAGAATGACTGAAGAACTGACCGGCAGGAAAAATCAGCAGCAACCTGAAAAGCTGAAAGCCGATGATGAAAATCCGGACAATGTTGACGTTTCCGAAAATGAACAGCCTGTTGCAAAAACTGAAAATAATACGGAAAGCGAAGAGAAAACAACTGACAGCGGCGAAAACGTTCTTGACGACGAAAGAACCGAAGCGGCAAAAGCGATGATTTCCCGTATGCAGGAACAACTCGATAAATCAGATAATGTCGAAAATGTAGAAAATAGCGATAATTATACAGGCAGTAATAACAATTTGTCGGACAATGCACCGTCAGAAACGGGTGATATTGTATCGGAAAAAGAAGTTCCAACCGATGAAGAAGCGCCGGACGACAGCGACGAAAAAAGTATAACGCAGGAGTTTTCACTGCCTGAGCCTCCCGCCGTCGAAAAGGTGGTAGAAGCAACTGAAGAGCCGGATGATTTTGACGGCGTTATATCCGATGATGAGAAAATAGCCGGCAATGCAAGGGATATCGGTTCAGCTATCGGCGAACTTATGAACGACAATGATGCAGACAGCTACGGAAACGACTATGATGTCAGTGATGATGAGCAGGACTGCATCAGACCCAGGCGCAGCAAGGGTTGTCTTATAACTGCGTTTGTTGGTGCGGCTGTGCTTATATGCGGCGGTCTTACGCTCGATGTGCTGCAGGCAAAGGGCATTATCCCCGAACTGATATATGATATACCGGAGAAGTTTGAACAGGACATTGACGGCTATCAGGCAATTGTTGAGCAGGGACGTGCGGCAGCAGACAAGATAAGCTATGATCTGCCGCAAGGCCTTGCGGCTGTACAGCACGAACGTTCATGCCTGCCGAAAAATGTGTACGACGATAAATTGACATTGGCGGTAAGCGGTTCTGAGATACTCGGCGCAAAGGTAACTGACGGCAAGGTAAGCGACAACTTCAGCTTTGATACAGGGCTTGAAGGCACAGGAATAGTGAAGTGCGGCGAATGCTTTGCGGTTATCGGAGGCAACAGTAATGGCAGTGGTACGGTAGTCAGGATCTATGACGAAAGTGGAATAGTAAACGGAAATGCTGTCGATGAATATATACTTTCGGGAGAATATGTCGATTGCTATACAGATGGTAAAACTGCATATCTGGTTACTTACGACAAATTTGATATAATGAAAGCGTCGCCCGAAAAGCTGACATCATTTGTTCCGTCGTACAAGCACGGCGACAAGACAACGGTGATACCTTTTGACAGGATATTCATACCGTTAAAAGTGAGCAGGACCGTATACTATACGACGACCGCAATAGATGTTACCGGAAAGAACGATGCGGTAGTGCGAAGTATACTTGTCGGAGATGCCGCCGGCTGCGATGTTTCGGATAACGGAATGTATGTTACCAACAGCATTATATATGACGATCAGTACTATTCAAATATATATTATGCTGCGTTTGACGAGTCGCTGAGCACACAGAGTATGGGCATTGCCGATATATTTGTCAATCCCGGACTTGTTGATGCAATGAAACAGGGTTTTGCGGCTGTGGGCTTTATCAAAGGCGGAAAAGGAACAGACGGCTCTGAGTACAGTGCCGTTGCGACGTTCAGAACCACGCTTTCTCATCTTGGCATCAATGAAATTACAAGCGGGGATCGCATTGAGTCGATAAGCGGCAAGGATAAAACGGTAACTGTTACCACAGGCGGCGATAAGCCTTATCAGTACAGCGTCAATGTGACTGACGGCGAAGAGGTAAAGAAGCCCGAGAGTACGAACAGCATACAGATAAGCGACGGACTGACGGCAGAAGTTACACTTAAAGCAGACAAGGACGGCAATAGGACGGGTATTGTTCTCGCCGTCGGCGGTGACAAGAAGGCTGAGGTGACTATAACCGCAGAGAGCAGTACGCCCGGCGACTGGAACAAGTATCTGACAAGCCCCGTCTGCGATGACATTTCAAAGCTGGCATACGGCGAGAGCGGCGGAAAGACGATCATCGGAATACCGATAGTATATTTTGACGGTATCTCACAGGTAAGCCGCTGTAAGTTCTACAGCTATGCTGACGGAAAGTTGACGGCGCTTGGCGATATAACGCTGTACGATGAGAAATATGACACGCTTGACTGTGAGATAATCGGCGGTGACAAGCCGTATCTTCTTACAATGTGGGATAATCGCATAATAACCGCAAGTGCCGATAAAGTCAAGGTGATATCCGATACCAAGCTGAAAACGGTAGAAAATAAGGACAACAATACCGAGAGCAAGAACGAAAGCTCAGCAGACAGTAAGGCTGAAAGTACTGCCGACAGCAAGACGGAAAGCAAAGAAAACAGCAAACCACAGGATGCGGAAGAAAGCAAAGGCGAGTAGTATGCACGAAAAGCTGATAACGGCGACAATCGGATATGACAAGGGTGACCCGAAGCGTATACAACACTTTATAAAGGTACACAGCTTTGCAAAGTTGATAGGGGTATGCGAGGGATTGCCCGATGACGCCATGAAGGTGCTTGAAGCTGCCGCTGTACTGCATGATATAGGTATACACGAGGGCGAAAGACTGTACGGAAGAAACGACGGTCAGATCCAGCAAGAGCTCGGACCGGGTATAGCCGCACAGATAATGGATGCTGTCGGCGGATATGACGATGTGAAAGAGCGTGTTATGTATCTTATAGCTCACCATCATACCTACACCGGCATAGACAGCAAGGAGTTGCAGATACTTATCGAGGCTGACTTTATTGTAAACCTGTACGAGGACGGTGCATCGCCTGTTGCGGTGAAAAGTGCGTATGAAAGTATATTTGTTACCGAAAGCGGAAAGAGAGTGCTTAAAGACTGCTTTGGTATCAAATAACGGAAACCTGAACGTATAAACGGATATATGAAAACAGCCGCCCCTGCGATTTTGTAGGGCGGCTGTTTATATATGACCGGTACATTCAGTTACGGCAGGCGTTTTATACGGATATCTGTCTGATGTATTACACTCCGCCGTGAGTGCCGGGTTTGCCGAAAGTTTTTCTTTCGGAATTATTTGTTTCATGGTAAGGTACGCCGTCAGGATCGGGTACGGCATAAGGAAAGACATTGCGGTATTCGTCTGCGGCAGTCCTGCTGCCGGGGTCTGACGGAATAAGTCCGGTGCAGTCGTTTGAAGAACAGCAACCGCAGAAATTATCAAGTATTATTTCTTCTGTTTCACTGCGTTCCTCCGGAGTTTCGGGAACAGGTTTTTTCATAAGTTCGTTTTGCTTTTTAGGATTTATTTTGTCCATAACAGTTCCTTTCAGAATAAAAAGTCGTTTGTGTTCATAAGCGGTATGAATAGTATGCGTAAAAATCCGCATCAATATTAAGACAGAAGTTATTAAAAACCCTAAAAAATGTAAACGCACAAATTTGTACGCAAAAATTAATAATAATTTGTGCAAATTTTAATCAAAAACCTCTTGACAAAGTCCAAAAAGTGTGATATATTGTGTTTAGCACTCAGAGAGGTAGAGTGCTAGCAAAGAAAATTATTGAGTGCTAACGAGCCGGAAACAGCGGAACGCCGCTGAAAGAAGGGGATAGAAACATGGAAAACCGTACACTCAGGATCCTTGAAGCGATCGTTGACGAATATATACGCACCGGTGAGGCGGTCGGCTCAAAGCTTATTGCCGAGAAGCTTGACAATGCGGTATCGAGCGCAACGATAAGAAATGAGATGGCGGCTCTTGAACAGCAGGGCTATCTTGAACATACGCATACCAGCTCGGGACGACTTCCGACATATCAAGGACTGAGGCTTTATATAGAAAAGGTAATGGCACCCGCACAGTTACCCAATGAAGAAAAAGAAAAGATTGACCGTATATTTGACGATATCGGCGGAGCCACCGATGACGAGATAATCGACAATGCGTCCAGGGCGCTTGCGGATATTACGAAATGTGCAATAGTTTCTACCAACACTGTAAACAAGTTTTCGGTCATAACAAAGGTAGACGTTATCCCCACAGGCAAAAGAATGTATGTTCTTCTTCTGATAACCTCCGAGGGCAATATCAGAAACAGGGTATGCAGGCTGAGCTTTGATCTTACAAACGAGCAGATGGATTTCTTCACGCAGTTTGTGAACGAGAACCTCAAAGGCGTAAACCTTGATGAGTTGTCCGATGAATATATAGATAAACTGACGCAGGCAATGGGCGGATATATGATGACGTTATCGCCGCTTCTCAAAGCGGTAGTCGATATATCGGCTGAAATGCAGCAGCAGGTAGAGTTCAGCGGAGAAAAGAATCTGCTGACCTGTTCTGATTTCTCGAACACTCAGATAGCAACGATACTTGACGGCAAGAACGAGCTTTGCAGCTGGCTTGACGATACGTTCTCAGGCATACAGATAAAGTTCGGAGCCGAAAGCGATACATTTGCCGTTACCAATTCCAGTCTGATAGCGGCAAGCTTCAACAAGGACGGACGAAAGGCAGGTTCTTTCGGAGTTATAGGTCCTGTAAGACTGGATTACAAGAAGCTGATCCCGTATATTGAATATTTCTCGTCAAAGGTCACCGATGCGTTATCGGGAGGCAATGACGAGGAGGAAGAAAAGAATGATGAAAAGGAGGCGGATTCAGTTTGAGTAAGAAAGAAAAGGAAACCAAGGAAGAAACTCAGCAGACCGCAGACACAGCCACTGAAGAAGTAGCTGAAAAGACCGGAGAGGTGACAGAAGAAAAGGCTGAAGCAAAAGCCGAAGAAATCAAGGTAGATCCAAAGGATCTTGAAATTGCCGACCTTAAGGATAAGTTACTGAGAACCATGGCGGAATTCGACAACTACAGAAAACGCACCGCCAAGGAAAGAATGGAGCTTTCTCCTGAGATAACGGCAAGAAACTTAACGGAGTTCTTACCCGTTATGGACAATCTCGACAGAGCGCTTGCGGCGGAGTGCAAAGACCCCGACTACAAGAAGGGCGTTGAGATGATACACGAGAGCTTTGTTACGGCTCTTCAGAACTTAGGCGTTGAGGTGATTGAATCGGACGGCGCACAGTTCAATCCTTCGTATCATCAGGCTGTACAGCAGGTTGAGGATGACAGCAAGGAAGAAGGCACTATAGCCGCCACATTCCAGAAAGGCTATAAGATCGGAGAAAAGGTTCTCCGTTTTGCGATGGTAGCAGTCGTAAAGTAAAAAGCAAGCAAATGGGCTTAAGCCCGAAGAATAAACGGTTCTGTAAGAACCTTACGGTAAGGAGATAATTATCATGGGAAAAATAATAGGTATTGACTTAGGTACAACAAATTCATGTGTAGCAGTTATCGAAGGCGGCGAGCCTACTGTTATCACAAACAGTGAGGGTTCAAGAACAACTCCTTCAGTTGTTGCTTTCACTAAGGACGGCGAGCGTCTTGTAGGTCAGCTCGCTAAGAACCAGGCAGTTACAAACCCCGACAGAACGGTCATTTCGATCAAGCGTCACATGGGCAGTGACTACAAGGTAGACATTGACGGCAAGAAGTACACACCTCAGGAGATTTCAGCTATGATTCTTCAGAAGCTGAAGACAGAGGCTGAGGGCTACCTCGGTGAAAAGGTAACAGATGCTGTTATCACCGTTCCCGCATACTTCACAGATTCACAGCGTCAGGCAACAAAGGACGCAGGTCAGATAGCAGGCCTTAACGTTCAGCGTATCATCAACGAGCCTACAGCCGCAGCTTTAGCTTACGGCATTGATAAGGAAAACGAGCAGAAGATAGTTGTATACGACCTCGGCGGCGGTACATTCGATGTATCCGTTATCGAAATAGGCGACGGCGTACAGGAGGTTCTTGCCACAGCAGGTAACAACCACTTAGGCGGCGATGACTTCGACCAGCGTCTTATCGACTACTTTGTAGCAGAATTCAAGAAGAGCGACGGTATCGACCTCAAGAACGATAAGTTTGCTATGCAGAGATTAAAGGACGAAGCAGAAAAGGCAAAGATTGCACTTTCAAACGCTCCTTCGGTAAACGTAAATATTCCTTATATCACAGCAGACGCTACAGGCCCCAAGCACTTAAATGTTCAGCTCACAAGAGCAAAGTTCAACGAGCTGACAGCCGACCTTGTTGAAGCAACAATGGGCCCCTTCAAGCAGGCAATCAGCGATTCCGGACTTTCAATGAACGAGATTGACAAGGTACTGTTAGTCGGCGGTTCTACAAGAATCCCCGCTGTACAGGAAGCCGTAAAGAAATATACAGGCAAGGAACCCTTCAAGGGAATCAACCCCGATGAGTGCGTTGCTATGGGTGCGGCTCTGCAGGGCGGCGTTCTCAACAAGGAAGTAACAGGTCTGTTACTGCTCGATGTAACTCCTCTGTCACTCGGTATCGAAACAGCAGGCGGTGTCTGCACAAGAATGATTGAGAGAAACAAGACCATTCCTACAAAGCACAGCCAGATATTCTCGACTTATTCGGATAACCAGCCCTCAGTTGATATAAACATCTTACAGGGTGAACGTGAATTTGCCAAGGATAACAAGTCTATCGGTACATTCAGACTTGATGGTATCGCTCCCGCTCCCCGTGGTATCCCTCAGATCGAAGTAACCTTCGATATAGATGCCAACGGTATCGTAAACGTATCCGCTAAGGATCTCGGTACAGGTAAGGAACAGCACATCAGTATCACAGCTTCAACAAACATGAGCAAGGACGATATCGATAAGGCTGTCAAGGAAGCTGAAGCATTCGCCGCTGAGGACAAGAAGAAGAAGGAAGAGGTTGAGGCTCGTAACGCCGCAGATCAGATGGTTTACCAGACTGAAAAGTCGATGAACGAATTCGGCGACAAGGTTACACAGGCTGATAAGGATTCTGTAAATCCCAAGCTCGACGCACTTAAGGAAGCTCTCAAGGGTACGGACGTTGAGGCTATCAAGAAGGCTCAGGAAGAGCTCCAGACAGCATTTTACGCAGTAGCTGAGAGAATATACAAGGAGCAGGGCGCTGCAGCACAGCAGGCTGAGGCTGCTCAGACAGACGTTCAGGGCGAAGGCACAAATGCCGCAGGCGGTTCGGATGATAATGTGGTTGACGCTGATTACACAGACGCTAACTAATCAATAACATTGCGTATGAGCCGGGAACTCTCGGCTCATATTGCTGATTTTGCAATACTTTAAAACACGGCAGATAATTCTGTCGGGAAGGTAAGATTATTATGGCAGAAAAAAGAGATTATTATGAAGTGCTCGGCTTGCAGAAAGGTGCGACCGATGATGAAATAAAGAAAGCCTACCGTAAGCTTGCCAAGCAGTATCACCCTGACCTCAATCCTGATAATCCTGAGGCTGAAGCCAAGTTCAAGGAGATAAACGAGGCAAACGACGTTCTCTCCGACCCGCAGAAGCGTGCCAAGTATGATCAGTTCGGTCATGCAGGTGTAGATCCGTCATACGGCGGCGGTGCAGGCGGATTCGGCGGCGGATTCGGCGGATTTTCCGGTGGATTCTCATCGGCGGACGGCATAGACCTCGGTGATATTTTCGATTCTATATTCGGCGGTGGC
>ERZ780202.1729-NODE-1729-length-11070-cov-1.671266_pt1 | contig 11070 bp, 10 predicted proteins | sample MGYA00510978_ERZ780202 | MGnify/ENA primary metagenome ERZ780202 (study PRJEB29588, sample SAMEA2155689) | human gut metagenome | biome: human gut; feature: human-associated habitat; material: faeces | place: Denmark | collected 2008/2010 ...
CTAACCCTACTTTTTGTTAAAGCTTTTTGTTTAGTACCCTATATTATTTTAAAGCACCATTTTAAATAACTAAACCAACACTTTCATTAATTCTATAAAATTATACTTTTTCAACAGACATTACTACAATTACCGCACCTATTAATGATAGAACAGCACTAATTAACAGTACTTGACTAACACCAACTGAATCTAGTAACATCCCACCAATCAAGTTACCAAAAACCCCTGCTACTGTCATTGAAGTAGTCACAAATGATTGACCTTTAACCATATCTTGTGGGGCAATTTTACAATTCACATAATAAACAGATGCCGGAATAAATAAAGCATAAGCCCCCATTTGGAAAGCTTGAGCTATATAGATCATTGTCATTCCATCTGCAAAATAAGTAATCACATGTTTTACTAAGAATAGAATAATAGAAATTTTAATTAACGTTCCACAATTAACTTTTTTACTAAGCTTCGTAAAATATGCCATTGTCGGTAATTCTAACATCGCTGCTAAAAATACAGCATTTCCCATATCACTACTATTACCGCCTACATTAGTAATTATTTGGATAAAGAAATTATTAATAATTGTATGGGCAAAATAAACAAAAACAAACCCTAATAAAAATACAATAAATTTTTTATATTTACCAGCAAATCTTAGCAAACCTTCATTATTTACTGCAACTTCATCCTCGTCATTTGTCTCAACTGCAACTTCGATTTGTTCACTTTTTGGCAATACATAGCCATGAACAACAATAAATAATAGTGCATTAAAGACAACATAACATACTGGTAATAAATCCGGACTAAAAGCATCAACTGCATGTCCTAATACCATTGATGCAACAGCGTAAGCAACAGACCCCAGCCCTCGAGCCAAGCCATAATTCACTTGAATTCCATACTTTTCAAAAACAAATGCCAAAGTATTCATTAGCGGCATTATCGTTGTCATTAATGAAAAGATTGATACAATCAAAATAAAAATAATTGCCTGATTACTTGGAACTACTAATAAAATTGCAGATAAAGCAATTGCTATTGCAACGATAGTTGTAATAATTTTACGAATTTCAATCTTTTGATTCTTATCAGCAAAAGTTGCTAATGCCGGTTGCATGAACACCGCTAAAATATTGCATAGGGACAAAATTATACCAATTGTTGAATTACTAAAACCTTTGTGCAATAGGTATACTGAGGCATATCCCATCATTGCGGCAAAGGTTGCAAAATAAAATACTTGACTGGCTACATACTTGATATTTAAACTTTTTACTCTACTCATTTTCCTACCTCATTAAATCGCTTTCATTATTTCTAATATATCATTATTTTTAATATTAAATCCAGCATTTTCAAAAGTTGAAAAGTCGCTTTCATCAATATTAATCGATACCGGCATTTTTATTTCCAATGTTACTAAAATATTATCATATTTTTATATATATTTTCATTGATAATCAAAAAGCCACATCAGTGCTTGCTGTTACTATAACCATTCCCTCACTCTCTAACTTCTCAAGCCTATAAAATTATTATAACTAAAAATCATTTCAAATGAAATCTTAATCTTTTCAGTCAGTAAAATCAGATTAATTCTTTTGTGAAAAATATTGTAACAGCTTGCTTTTATTATCATCTTAGTTGACAAATTTTGTTCATTGGAATATTATACAAATATAGTTAGCTTAAGCTAACTAAAAGGAGAGATATTATGAAACTAGTATTAGTACGTCATGGAGAAAGTGACTGGAATAAATTAAATCTTTTTACAGGATGGACAGATGTAGATTTAAGCCAAACTGGCCATCGAGAAGCAATACAAGCAGGCACGATTTTAAAAAATGAAGGTTATGAATTTGATGTGTGCTACACTTCTTATCTGAAAAGAGCCATTCACACATTAAATCATATATTAGATGAAATGGATCTCTGCTGGCTGCCTGTCAATAAAAGCTGGAAACTAAACGAACGTCATTATGGTGCTTTACAAGGATTAAATAAAGCGGAAACTGCAGAAAAATACGGTGAAGAACAGGAAAAAATTTGGCGTCGTTCATTTGATGTACTGCCACCAGCTTTAAATATAAATGATAAACGCAGCGCGCAAAAGCAGGCAATGTATCGAAATATTGACTCTGCTCTTTTACCAGCAGGTGAGAGCTTAAAAACAACAATTGAGCGGGTTATTCCTTATTTTAATGAAACAGTAAAAAAAGATATGCAGGCTGGTAAACGAGCCTTAATTGTTGCACATGGTAATTCATTAAGAGCGTTGGTTAAATACTTTGATAAGTTAAGTAACGAAGCAATCATGAATATTAATATTCCAACTGGAATTCCTTTAGTATATGAATTTGATGATGAATTTAAAGTAATAAAACATTACTATTTAGGTGATGAAACGTTATTAAAAGAGAAGATCGATGCTGTTGCTGATCAGGGTAAAAAACTAGTTACTGTTTAATTATGATTGAAACATTGATCCTTTTAGCATTATTGCTAAGTTTAATTTTCTATATTAAAGCTTATTTAAAAAAAAATCTTTTAAAGCGTTATCATCAATAAAGCACATATACTTGAAATACCTCTAAATTAAATAATCCTCAAAAAGTCAACTTATACATTATTCAAAAGTTGGCTTTTTTATTTATTCCAATTAAATTTTTATAAAAACAAATTTATTACTTTCAACCTAAAATTTTATTGTAACGATTGACATCAAGTGCAATTACTTTTATACTGATAATTAGATTATCGATAATTTAATTATCAGTATAAAAGGAGGCGATAAATTGTCAAAACCCGATAAATCTATTGATCCAAGAATTTTAAAAAGTGCTAAAGAAGAATTTTTATCACAAGGTTATGAGAAAGCTTCTTTGAAAACAATCTGTGCAAATGCAAAGGTTACTACAGGGGCACTTTACAAACGCTATAAAAGTAAAGAGGAATTATTTACAGCAGTAGTTACCCCTACTTTAGAAGCTTTAAATGAAGTCGCTGACAACCGTAGGATCAATTTTGAAACAGTTACAGAATTTGAATTAATTGAAGCCTGGAATATGAATAACGATGTAATGTTATGGTGGTTTAAATTTTTATATAGCCATTATGATGGCTTTATTCTATTACTATCATGCTCACAAGGTACTTCCTTTTCTAATTTTACTCACGACTGGGTTGAAAAAATGTCCATCTATACTTATGAATATTATCTTGAAGCTAAAAATCGAGGAATTTTTACTACGGAAATCAGTAAAACGGAATTTCATACTCTACTATCTTCTTTTTGGACTACGATCTATGAGCCATTCATCCATGGTTTTAGTTGGGAGCAAATAGAGAATCATTGCCAAATTGTCTGCCATTTCTTTAACTGGTACCAAGTTCTTGGATATACACGTTAAACTCCCTAGATGGGAGTTTTAAAAAAAACTTAGGTTAGCTAAAACTAACCAGAAAGAAGGGATTACATGCTTAAAAAAGTATTAGAATACGCTGGTGATTATCGAAAAAAAACTTATCAAGCTATTGCCACAATGCTGATTGGAGTAGGAATGAATATCTTACCATTTCTTTTTATCTATCAAATTATTACACCTTTAATCATGCATCAGCAAATAAGCACTCATTATATTATTTTTAGAGTTATTGCCATTGCAATTTCACTTATCTTATATGCCGTTTTTTATGTTAAAGGTCTTGCCTTATCACACCAAAGTGCATATCACACATTAAAAAATCTACGAATTTCTTTACAATGTAAACTTGAAAAGCAACCATTAGGAGTTATTCAAGAAAAAGGAGTTGGTGCTCATAAAAAAACTTTTATTGATGATATTGAAGCAATTGAACTACTATTGGCACATGCTTTGCCGGAAGGCATCTCGAACTTAGCTATTCCCCTCTTCATCTATATTGTTATGTTTATTGTTGATTGGAAACTTGCCTTATTATCTTTAGGTTCTCTTCCCATTGGTTTATTAGCGATGGGGGCAATGTTCAAAATTGGTATGAAAGAAATGAGTAATTACTACGTAGCTGCACAAAAAATGAATAATACTATTATTGAATATGTTAATGGAATGGAAGTTGTTAAAGTATTCAATCGCGATGGTGAATCATATCATCGTTTTGAAAATGATATACGTGGATATCGTGATTTCACTCTTGCCTGGTACAAAGCTTGTTGGCCATGGATGGCACTCTATAATAGTATTTTACCGTGTGTAGCTTTACTTACTCTACCATTTGGATCTTGGTTAGTTCTTCACAACTATTCGAGTTTACCTGACTTAGTTCTTATTCTTTGCTTATCATTCGCAATTGGTACTCCGCTTTTACGGGCTTTGGCGTTTGTCTCAACTTTACCACAAATCAGTTATAAAATTGAGTCTCTTGAAAAAATGTTAAGTGCACCGCCACTACAACAAACATCTGATTGTTTTAAAGACAGAAACCATCATATCAGCTTTGATAATGTTAGTTTTGCATACAATAATAATGTAGTTTTACATAATATTAACTTAGAAATTAAAGAAGGCTCACTAACGGCTTTGATTGGGGAATCTGGAAGTGGAAAAAGCACATTAGCAAAACTGCTTGTTCATTTTTATGATGTCCATTCAGGTTCGATCAAAATAGGAAATCAAGATTTACGACAAATGAGCATTGAAACGTTAAATAATCAAATTGCCTATGTTTCACAAGAACAATTTCTATTTAATACAACTTTGATGGAAAATATTAGAATGGGACGGCTTGATGCTAGTGATGAAGAAGTTTATCAAGCAGCTAGTAAAGCACAGTGTGATGAATTTTTAAGCCGTCTTGAATTAGGAATTCATACTTTGGCAGGTGATGGAGGAAAACAATTATCCGGTGGTGAACGACAAAGAATTTCTCTTGCTCGGGCAATTCTCAAAGATGCTCCAATCATTGTTCTTGATGAAGCTACTGCATTTATGGATCCAGAAAATGAAGAAAAAATGAATGCCGCAATTGCAGAAGTTATCAAAGATAAAACTGTTATTGTTATTGCCCACCATCTACATTCAATTATCAATGCACATCAGATTTGTGTACTTAAGAATGGCTATTTAAACGCAGTAGGAACTCATCAAGAACTTATAGATACTTGCCTTGAATACCAAAAGTTATGGACCATGGCAAATAATAGTGCTAATTGGAGAGTTAGTCATAATCAAGGAGGTAATTAATTATGATCTCATTAATGTCACGAATCCTTGCTATCGCCGGAAAATATCGTCGCAATATTAAAATCGCTTTTATTTTCTCGTTTTTAAAATCAATGTTAGCAAAATCCCCAATCGGACTAGCATTTATTGCTTTTAATGCTTTTTATAATAATAAAATGTCTGATCGATTATGTTTTCTGCTTGGTATTACATTAATAGTTTGTGTTTTATTTCAAGCAGTTTTTCAAAATATTTCTGATCGTTTACAAGGTGATTCTGGTTATCGAATTTTTTCAGATATGCGCATGGAATTAGGCCGTCATCTTAGAAAATTGCCAATGGGTTACTTTACTGAAGGAAATATTGGGAAAATTAGTTCAGTATTATCTACAGATATGGTCTTTATAGAAGAAAATTGTATGACCGTGATTGCTGACATGATGAGCTATATTTTTGCTGAAATTATTATGATCATCTTTATGTTCTATTTAAATATTTGGTTGGGGATACTTTCATTGTTAATTGCTGGAGCAATCCTATGGTTAGGTAAAGCGATGGAACAACAAACATTAGAACATTCAACTATCAAACAAGAACAAAGTGAAAAACTCACTAATGCTGTACTTGATTTTATTGAGGGTATTAGTATTATTAAAACCTATAATCTGTTAGGTGAAAAATCAGCTGAACTTTCTAATAATTTTAAAGAGAGCTGCCGAACTAATTTAGAATTTGAAGAAACACATGCTCCCTGGCAACGTTGGCTAAATATTATTTATGGTTTAGGAATAGCTGCTATTTTAGCACTCTCATTATATCTACAAACTCAAAATTTACTAACTGTTCCTTACTTGATTGGAGTAACTTTATTTGTATTTGACTTATTTGGTCCACTTAAAGCGTTGTATAGTCAAAGTACACGGTTAACTGTAATGAGTAGTTGTATGGATCGTGTCGAAGATGTCTTAGCTCAAAAAGAACTGCCTGATGGTGGTATGGAAGTAATTCCAGAACAAAGTGATCTACCAGAAATAAAATTTAAAAATGTTAGTTTCTCTTATGATAAAAAAGAAGTATTACACAATATAAATTTTACATTAGAAAAAAATAAGATGCTTGCTCTTGTGGGTCCATCAGGAGGCGGTAAAAGTACGATTGCTAATCTATTAACACGTTTTTGGGACGTTGATAGCGGGTCAATAAACATCCGTGGAACAAATATCAAAAACGTTAAACTTGCTGATTTAATGAATCATATCAGTATGGTTTTCCAACGTGTTTATTTATTTCAGGATACTATCTATAATAATATTAGCATCGGACGACTTGAAGCTACGGAAAAAGAAGTCATTGAAGCAGCTAAAAAAGCTCGGTGTTATGATTTTATCATGGCACTGCCAAATGGTTATGATACCGTCATTGGCGAGAGCGGCGCTACTCTATCCGGCGGCGAAAAGCAACGGATTTCGATTGCACGATGTATTTTAAAAGATGCTCCTATTATTATCCTTGATGAAGCAACTGCCAGTATTGATGGTGATAACGAAAATTATATCCAAGAAGCAATTACACAGTTATGTCAAGGAAAAACCTTATTAGTAATAGCACATCGTTTAAACACTATTCGCTACGCAGATAAGATTCTTGTCATAGCTGATGGAAAAATTGCACAAAGCGGAAGCCATAACCAGTTAATCAAACAAACTGGAATATACCAAGATTTTATCAATGTCCGTAATAATACCAAAGGCTGGAGCCAATAAAAACATGACTTATGTCATGTTTTTATTGTTTATTAAGTTAATCAACAAAATAATATAATTATTAAATAAAGTGATGAGTTATTATGAAAAACTACCTATACATCAATTTACTTAGTTGATTCTTTTAATAATGATTTTGGTGAATTTTTATTACCAGAAATCTTAAAATCATTTTATTCTAGCTGTAAAAGTAGATTTATGATAATAAGGTATATTAGAAAATTCTAAAGACCCTGTAAAAAGAATTTATAATTTTTAGCTGATTTGGCTTAGAATTTTTCTTAGTTATATTACCATTAGATTTTTTATCATTTTAAAATCTTTCTCATTTCCTATTGTATCGCTAATGGTGTTATCCATCATGATATTATCCTTTGGAGGCGAGCTCCTGTCTGAATGCTTTAGTATTAACAAAAGACCCAGATACGATTGAAGCAATAATTCATGACTTTGCAGCTGTTGTTGATTTTATAGCCCCATTATTCTTTCTACTATTAAACAGTATTATCCAATTTGGATTCAACCGCATAGCTATTGAAATACTTTTCCTTATTAATTTTATAATCACCTTTATTTTTTTCTCTTTTTTATTATAGATAATAAAGGATAATTTAAAATACATTTGTTACGTATGAATGTTTCTAGCAACGTGCAATTTTAATATGCTTGTATTTCCTTTTCTATTTTATGCAATTAAATCATTATGTTTTTGAACCTGTATATTTTTATCAATAACGGCTATGATATGTTTAGAGGTGAGTGACATTAAATATCAAAACTTACATGAATTAATCCAGCGCAGTTCTAGTTCTCGCGAATATTTTTTATCATTACCAGTTGATACACAACTAAGATTACATGTGCTTAATGATTATATTCATTCTCTACATCAATTACACATTTATGCTGAAATCAGCAAATAACGAAATTTTCTTATAAAAATATATACCATTAAAATTCAGATAAATGAACGGATAAAATCAAAACCAAAAATATTTGATTTTGTCTTTTTATTTTAAAACATATTAACAGCATTTTTTTAATAAATTTCTATTCAATCAATTTTTACAATATCTATGTTTATACTCAAACAAAAATTCTATGCTAAAAATCTAACAACGTTTTCAACTTTTCAAAACTGTCATCACTAATTCCATGTTCCATTTTACAAGCTTCTATTTCTGCTTGGTTTGAACTTACGCCAGCAGCGATTAAAAGTTTTTTAAAAAAACAGTGTCGTTCATAAATTCTATTAGCAAGTACTTGACCACTCGATGTTAACTTGAGATGACCATCTTTATTTACTTCTAAATAATTTTTATTTCTAAGCTCTTTAACTGCATAACTAATACTTGCCCTAGAATATCCTCGATACACTGCTAAATCAACAGAACGAACGGCTTTATTTTGATTAGATAAAATTAAAATAGCTTCTAAATAATCTTCCAGTGCTTCTCCCATAACCACTTCTCCCTTAAATTTATTAATTTTTTATAGTATAGACATTTATTTATCTTATAATTCAATTGATTATAAAAGCAAGTAAGGAAATCTCCCTACTTGCTTAATTTTCTTTTTTATAAAGAAGCGGTTTTGTTGAGACAGCAGAAAATAGGAATGTTGAAGTATTGTGTAAAAATGCACTTGTATTAGGCTGTAATAATCCAATTAGTCCAGATAAAATTAATAAACTATTAAATGCCACGATATTAGTATAATTATGTTTTATTCTTTGCATTAGTAATATCGAAATCTTTTTAAATTCAACAATTTCATCCAAACGACTTGAAGTCAATGTCACATCTGCTAGTTCACGGGCAATATCGGAACTATCTTGCATTGAAATAGATACATCTGCACTTGATAGTGCCGGAGTATCATTTACGCCATCACCCACCATCACGACTTTTTTACCTTTCGCTTTTAACAGTCTTATATACTCAGCTTTATCTTCTGGTAAAATACCAGCTTTATAATCATCTATTCCTAGTTCATTTGCAATATGCTCTGCAGCATTTTCACAATCTCCAGTTAACATAATAACCTTTTTAAAACCAATCTCCCGTAAATTATTAATTACATGCTTGGCTTCCGGCTTGAGCGGATCATAAATACTAATGATCCCTGCTAGGCGTTGACCTATTGCTAAATAAATCAATGAGCTAGCTCCTTTACTATGTAATTTGCTGATCAACTGAACTATTTCAGGGGTTTTTTCAATCTGTTCATCATCAAAAACAAAATGCTCACTACCAATAATTGCTCTTTGACCATGTAAATTAGTAGCAATACCATGAGCAATAATATATTCTACTTCAGCATGTTCTTCTTGATGTAACAATTCCTCATCTTGGGCTTGCTTAACAATTGCGTTAGCAACACTGTGAGGGAAATGTTCTTCAAGACAAGCTGCAATTCTAAGTACTTCATCACGACTGTAGTCATCTAGTGGTGTTACTTCTTGAACGAATGGAGTCGCATTAGTTAAAGTTCCTGTTTTATCAAAGACAATTGTATCGGCTTGAGCCATCGCTTCAAGATATTTACCACCTTTAACCATGATTGAATGTTTTCCAGCCTCTTGCATTGCACTGATGATAGAAATTGATGTAGTCAATTTAATTGCACACGAATAATCAACTAATAAAATTGAAGTCGCTCTTGTTAGACTTCTTGTCCATAATAGCAACCCAAAGAAGCCAAAAAAACTAAATGGAACAATCGAATCAGCAAGATGTTCAGCTCGCGATTGAACACCAGCTTTTAATGTTTCATTAACATCGATCATATCAACAATTTTACGACTTTCTTTTTGTAGATTTCTAACTTTTACATAAATTTTTCCTTCTTCTACAATTGTTCCTGCAAAAACAGTATCATCCTTACCAACCGCTTTACTTAGAGGCTCACCAGTAAAACTTGATTCATTGATCAAAGCCTGACCATCGGTTATTTCTCCATCAACAGGGATCATCGTCCCCATGTGAACAATAACTATATCACCTCTTTTTAGAGTATCACTAGGAATTTCTATTTCTGACTCATTTTCTAAGATCCAAACCTTATCTAGATGAAGTGATAATGATTCTTTTAATTGTAAAGTTGTTTTTTTTCTTGTATAGTCTTCTAATAATTGTGATACCGACAATAAAAACATAATATCGCCAGCTGTTTTAAACTGTCTATTAAGCATCGATACAGCGATACTTGTCGCATCAAGAACTGGCACATCAATATGTCCTTTACCTAATGAAGCTAGCCCCTTTTTGAAATATTTAACCGCTAAAACGATACTGCTTAAATATTGTATCGGAGTTGGTAAAAACCACCGAATTGAATAACGGCGAAGCAATAACTTTATAAATTTAGAAGTATAATTTTGGCTAACTTCTTTTTGTGTTATTTCATAAGAATTATACTCCTTGATTGTCGCTAGATATGGCGTTACATCAAATTTTTCTATTTCAAATTGTCGTATTAAAGCTAATAATTCTCTTCTTCTATTTTTATCATAAATAAATAAAATACTTCCTGTTATATCATTAGCTTCGACCTTATTAACCATTTTCCAACGTTCTAATTCATAGCTTAATCCAATTGCTGCAGTTTTTGAAAAAGTATATTTACCATAACGAATTCGCATTCGTCCAGGCATATCATGAACAATTTGATAAGCTTTCATAACCTATCTATTCTCCCTCATTTTTAGCTTTTGCTTCGTAACAAATATCTTTTGCATCTTCCTTGATCGTTTCATAAGTAGCCATCGCATCGTCTTTTAGCTTCATTCCCGAAGCTAAAGAATTAACCGCCATTGTTCTAGCTTTATCGCTTTTTAAAAACTTTGCACCAGCAATCGTTGCTGCAATTCCTCCTACAAAGGATAATACAGTTTTGTTTTTTAATAAATCTTTCATTAATGTTCCTCCTAACTTATTATAAAGATGTTAGTCAAAACTAACACCCTATACTATTAGAATACTCTTTTTTTCGTCATAGTCAATCTAAAGTTATATAAGTCTAACAAAAAAACCAGCAATATCTTGCTAGTTTTTATAATTTCCACTCGTTACTCATTTTTTGCAGGTCAACCATTCTTT
>ERZ780202.1732-NODE-1732-length-11067-cov-2.411006_pt1 | contig 11067 bp, 13 predicted proteins | sample MGYA00510978_ERZ780202 | MGnify/ENA primary metagenome ERZ780202 (study PRJEB29588, sample SAMEA2155689) | human gut metagenome | biome: human gut; feature: human-associated habitat; material: faeces | place: Denmark | collected 2008/2010 ...
AGGCAGTTTCAGTAAAACACGTAAATGAAGGCATCAGCCAGATCTCCAGCGTTGTACAGAGCAATTCTGCAACTGCAGAAGAAAGCGCTGCAGCCAGTGAGGAACTTTCTAGCCAGGCACAGCTCTTAAAGGAATTGGTAAGTAAATTCACATTAAAGGATGGTTCTGCGAATCCAGCACCACAGCCAGCCAGGAAAAGCATGGATGTATCTGAATCGTCATCTATGATTTCTTACGGAGATAATGACAAATACTAAGGCCGTGGTTTAAAAAGAATAGATAGTGTGTATGAGCCCACAGCAGATTTTATTTTCTGTTGTGGGCTTGATTAAAGTTGGAAAGGAAACTGAAAAATGGCAGAGCCAAGAAAATTATCACCGGAAGAATTCAGGACAATGCAGCTGTTAGAGCTGGATATGCTGGAGGAATTGGACCGGGTATGTAGAAAATATGATATTAAATACTGTATTACCTACGGAACCCTCCTGGGAGCTGTCAGACATAAGGGATTTATCCCATGGGATGATGACTCTGATATAGCAATGCTTAGGGAAGAGTATGAAAAATTTCGTAAGGTTGCACACGAAATGGATCCTTCTATCTGCTATTTCCAGGATCATTTTAATGACCCGGAGTATCTTTGGCAGTATGGGAAACTGCGGCGCACTGGAACTACATTTGTCCGTGCAGGTCAGGAACATATGAAGGGAAAAACAGGGGTATTTGTTGATATCTTTGTGATGGATGACTGCCCCAAAAGCTTATTGGGGATGATATTTCATAGTTTCTGGTGCTTTTTTCTTCGAAAAATCCTCTATGCTCGGGTAGGAAAAGCAAATGCCAAAGGTTTACCGAAGCTCTGCTATCAACTTTTAAATTTGATTTCTGTAAACTGGGTATATAAACAGGTTGGGAAAATGTCAAAAAAAAGTAGTAACACCAGCCCAAATAGAGTGAGAACTTTATTATATCCATTATTTCAATATCATAAAAACTATAATCACGGAAAAGCACATTTTGGAATGCTTAAAAGTTGGTTTTTAGAGCGTGCAGAATATGATTTTGAAGGGCATAAATTTTATGGATCAAAGGATTATGATGGATTTTTAAAATATATTTATAATGATTATATGACACCTCTTCCGGTAGAAAAAAGGCAGCCACATGCTTCTGTATCAAGTTTTGACTTTAATGTAAAAAGCAAAAATGTAAAAGAAAAACTGAAATAAAAAGTAACCTGTCAACAAAGATTCATGCATTGTTTGTGCCGAAGGCAGGAGCGATGCAAGGAGGACATGTCGCGACGGCATGTTTAAATTAATGAAAATAGCAGTTTTATCAGATATACATGGTAATATGGAAGCTTTTCGTGAAGTTGTAAAATATCTGGAAAAAGAACAGATAAAAAAAGTGCTCATTCTGGGAGATATTATTGATTATGGTCCTCACTCAAATGAGGTGATTACCTGCTTAATGGATCTTCCATGGGAAATAATCGGTAATATACGTGGAAATCATGAGGAAGCAGTCATAGAACAAAAATATGACATGTTTTCTTCTGACAGGGGTAGAAAATGTGCAGAAAATACCAGAAGATCATTAAATGAGCAAAGTTGGTATTATCTGAATACAATAATGGAGCCAACTGCATCATTGGAAATTGAACTAGAAGGAAAAAAGTGCCTAGCTATCCATGGTAGTCTTAAAGACGAGATGTGGGTTGCAGTCAATCCAGAACAGGATTTAATGGAATATAAAAAGTATGACTATGTTTTTTCTGGACATTCTCATTTACCGTGCGTATTTGGTAAATATTATGATGTGGATAATAAAAAGTATAGAAATAAGAAACGTACAATGTTCATTAATCCAGGTTCTGTAGGACAGCCAAGAAATCATAATCCTAGAGCACAATTTGTTTTATGGGATACTGAAACAGATGAGTTTAGGATGTGTGCTGTTAATTATGATATAAAAAAAGAACAGCAAGCTTTTTCAGGTAAAATAGATGATTTTTATAAAAATAGGTTGCAGATAGGAATATGACTATAAAAACCTATATGTGATGAGTGGAGTAACAGGGGTGACAGGAAATGAGCTGATGAGACATCTTCCCAGAAATAGGAGCAGATATTTATTTGTATAAATTGTTCAATAAAAGTTAAATTCGGAGCGAAGACAGTTAAATAAAGACAAGATTCCGAATGATTTTGGAAAAGGAATTGAAGAGTGTTAAAAGGAATAAAAAAATGAAAGCATTGATTGTAACAGTGGCTGGTATGTCTGCAAGATTCAGCCGTTCAGCAGGTGAACAGATTATTAAGTGTCTGTATCATACAAATTCAATGAAAGAAAGTTTGCTCTATACTTTGCTAGATGATAGTAGTGACATTGATTACTTTATTATTGTAGGTGGATACAGATACGAAGAATTATGTAAAACAGTTCGGGAATATTTTGAAAAATTTTCAAATAAGATTCTTATGGTCGAAAATCCATACTATAAACGTTATGGTTCAGGATATAGTCTTTATATAGGCTTACAAAAGGCCTTTGAAACAGATGCAGATGAAATTCTGTTTGCGGAGGGAGATCTGCATTTGAGTACTAATGATTACAAAAAGGTCTGCAATGCAAAAAAAAGTGTGGTCACTGTTAATAGAGACCCTATCCTTGCAGATAAAGCAGTAGCTCTTTACTTTGATACTTCGGATAAAATTCATTACATATATGATACAGGGCATAATGTACTGACTATTAACGAACCCTTTCTTGCAATTTACAATTCTGGACAGGTATGGAAATTTGCTGATAAAAATCTGACTGAAAAAATATACAGTCAAATGGAACAGGAAGAATGGCAGGGAACGAATCTGGTTTTTGTTGAAAAGTATTTTACTACCTTGAGAAGAGATGAGTATGAACTGATTACGTTTAATAACTGGATTAATTGCAACACCATAGACGATTATAACAGGATTAAGGAGAGATAAAATGAAGACAATCAATGAAAGGCTGATTAAATTAAAAAATGAACTTAAGAACAGAAAAATAAGAATCATGATTATTGGTCTGGGAAGTGTAGGAAATTATCTGTTGGATTATCTGGTTTCTGTGGCAGATGAAAATATGGAAATCTGTGTGGTGGGAAGAAATGAAAATAAGATGGAGTCAGATGTAAATATTGTCAGAGTTGCTTCATTGATCAGGAGACAAAACAGGTGCCAGATAAGTATAGACAGTTCAGTTGATCTTAACAGCATAGAGTTGATTACGAAGGCAATAGAGCAATTTGCTCCAGATATTATTGTCAACAGTAGCCGTGCGTATTCAGGATTGAAGTATGGCAGTATCTCGTGGAAAGCAGTACGAGCTTATGGAATATGGTCTCCACTGTCTATACGTTATACGAAAAATATTATGGAAGCGTATGAAAAGGCTGGTTCTGATGCAATTGTTATCAATACATCTTATTCTGACGCAGTTATACCATGGCTTAAATCGGCAAATAAGGCATATCCAGACTTTGGAAGTGGCAATATTAATCATTTGGTATACAGATTTAAACTTGCTGCAGGAAATATCCTTTCAATCAAAGATTATTGGAATATAGATATCACATTTGCAGTTTCTCATTTTCACGATGTATGTATCAGTAAAGAAGGACATACAGATGGAATGAAAATGCTAATCGATATGAAATATCATGATAATCAGCTTTTGTTGGGGATTGATGAGATTATATCCAGATGCAATATACCAATGCCGGTGGATGCAAAAAGAAATATGATGAATGCCTCCAGCAATTTTGAGATTATTCAGGCAATCCTTGGGGCGGTAAGAGATGGAAAAAGAACAAAACTCCACTGCCCTGGAGCTTTTGGCGAGATTGGTGGATATCCGGTTATTATTGATGGAAGTGGAGAATCTCCTCAGGCCTATATTGATAAAACTGTTTTTTCTTTAGATGAGATGAGAAGAAAAAATAGGGAATCTATTTATCTGGACGGAATTGAGAATATCCAGAATGGTGTTCTTACCTACACAGATGAATTGTTGCATAAGGTAAAAAAGGCGTTTGACGTGGATTTAGTAAAGCAGGTTCCGTATGACCAGATAGATAGTACAGCAGAATTTATTATCAAGGAAATAATAGAAAAAAATAAGTGAAATTGCAGATGAGGTGATAAAAATATGAGTATTGTATATACTTGTTTTACAACAGATGTAATCCATGGAGGACATTTAAATATTATACGTGAGGCACAAAAGTATGGAAATGTAGTAGTTGGTGTCATGACAGATCAGGCCTTAGTTCAGTTTAATCGTTTTCCTACGATTTCTTTTTGCGAGAGAAAAAAACTTATAGAAGCAATTTCTGGTGTTTCTAAGGTAATTGAACAGGATTCTATTATGTATGATAAGATTATAAGGAAGCTGAAACCAGATTATGTTATTCATGGTGATAATTGGTGTGAAGGTCCTATGAAAGCAATTCGTGAAAACGCAAAAAAGGCATTGGAGCATTATGGAGGCAAGATTATTGATGTGCCATATACATATAATCCTGAGATTACAGCCCTTACCAATAAAATGAGAGCAAAGCTTGCTATGCCAGAGTATAGACGCAAAAGGCTAAAGCAGCTTATCAGCATCCGGCCAATTGTAAAGGCATTGGAAGTTCACAATGGGATCACAGGCCTAATTGCAGAGAAAACAGTAGTTGAACATGGTGGTAGGCTGGACCAATTTGATGCGATGTGGATATCATCTCTTTGTGATTCTACTGCTAAGGGCAAACCAGATATTGAACTTGTGGATATGACAAGCCGTTTCAGGACGATTGATGATGTGACAGAGGTCACAACCAAGCCGATTATTTTTGATGGAGATACAGGTGGTCTTACAGAGCATTTTGTATATACCGTGAGAACCCTTGAAAAAATGGGAGTGTCAGCTGTAATTATTGAAGATAAAACCGGGCCTAAGAAAAACTCATTGTTTGGAACGGATGTAGTACAGACACAAGATACGGTTGAGCATTTCAGTGAGAAGATACAGGCAGCAAAAAATGCTCAGCTTACAGATGATTTTATGATTATTGCAAGGATTGAAAGCCTTATCCTGGAACGCGGGATGCAGGATGCATTAGATCGTGCCGAGGCTTTTGTCAAAGCAGGGGCAGATGGAATCATGATCCACAGTAGGAAAAAGAATCCAGGAGAGATACTGGAGTTTTGCGATAAATTCAGGGCAGAAAATAAGGTAACTCCTCTTGTGGTGGTTCCTACTACTTTTAATACTATTACAGAAGAAGAACTGGCAGCTCATGGTGTGAACTTGGTGATCTACGCAAATCAGTTAACACGAAGCGCTTTTGTTGCTATGCAGGATACGGCAAAAAACATACTAAGATGTCACAGAGCAAAAGAAGTAGAGGACAGATTGCTTCCTATTAAGGATATCATTACTTTAATTGATAAACTACAATAAAATGGGAAGAAGAGTAAGGAGAAGCTTTATGAAAGCAGAAGATTTGATCCAGATTATAGGAGCAGATTTTTATACAGGAGTGCCAGACTCACAATTAAAAGCACTTTGCGATTACCTGATGGTGAAGTATGGGATTGATGAGCAACATCATATTATAGCTGCAAATGAAGGTAATTGCGTGGCTTTAGCGGCTGGATATTATCTGGCAACGGGTAAAATACCTGTGGTATATATGCAAAATTCAGGTGAAGGCAATATCATTAATCCTGTGGTATCACTGTTAAATGATAAAGTCTATGCTATACCTATGGTATTTATCATAGGCTGGAGAGGTGAACCGGGAATTCATGATGAGCCACAACATATTTATCAAGGGGAGATAACATTAAAACTTCTTGAGGATCTTGGAATATCGGTGTTTGTAATTCGTAAAGAAACAACATACATAGAAGTGGAAGAGCAAATGCAAATATTTAGAAAGAAATTGTCAGTTGGAAAAAATGTGGCGTTTGTGATTTGCAAGGGAGCGATTTTTACTGATGCGAAGACTGTGTATGGAAATCATAATAAAATATTACGGGAAGATGCCATCAGGTATGTTGCAAAAAATGCTGATAAAGATCCGATTGTTTCGACTACTGGAAAAATATCCAGAGAACTTTTTGAAATAAGGACAGTAAATGGACAGGGACATCAGTTTGATTTTCTAACAGTTGGATCCATGGGGCATTCTTCATCTATTGCTCTTGGCATAGCGCTTAATAAGCCAAATACAAAAATATGGAGTATTGATGGAGATGGAGCGGTGCTTATGCATATGGGAGCTATGGTGCTGCTGCACCAATGAACTTGGTCCATGTGATCATTAATAATGAAGCTCATGAAACAGTTGGAGGAATGCCAACAGTAGCGTCTACCGTTAAGTTTACAAAATTAGCAGAAGCCTGCGGATATCCTTATGCAGTTTGTGTTGATACATTGGAGGATCTTGATTATGAACTTACAAAAGCAAAAAAATGTCAGCAGCTGAGGTTGATAGAAGTTAAATGTTCTGTTGAATCAAGATCGAATCTGGGCAGACCTACAACATTGGCCATAGAAAACAAAGAAAACTTTATGAAATATTTAAAAATGTTGTGATATCTATGAATAATTTGGTATTATTGTATCTTTACCAACAAAAAACAGCAAGCCAAGGAGTGGACTCAGGATACACCTTCTTTGACAGAGAGTACAACAGTGAGTGATCAGTTAGCAATATCGGCTCCACAAACCCAGCTTTCTTTACTTACCCCTGATCAGGCAAAACAGAAGGTAGCAGAACGTATCCAGGGGGTTGATATAAACAGCATTTTAAAGCATTTGATCCATTTCCTTTTATTTTGTTAAATCTGGTTTTATCCTGTGTTGCTGCAATTCAGGCGCCGCTGATTATGATGAGACAGAACCGCCAGGAAGAAAAAGACCGCAGACGGGCAGAGAATGATTACAAGGTAAATCTAAAGACTGAAATTATGATTGAAGATCTTTACGATAAGATCAATACAATTTTAAAAAAGCAGATTCTGTTGGAAAAGAAGTTGTTGGAAAAAATGAGACGGAAATTTCAAAAATGAAAATATAAACTTAAGAGTGCTTATAAAATTTAGAAAATAGTGCCTATAAAAGTTATCGAACAGAGACAAAAATAAGTATATTCTGAATGGTTTATGACGGAGAAGGGGAGACAAGTGTACTATTTAAATACATACATAAAAGATCTGGTTAGGATTTTTGATCAAAACGAACGGAAGGATTATTTACGCTTAGATTTAAATGAAAATCCAGGAGGTCTTCCAGATAAATTTATTAAAAAGATTTTGAAAAAAGTGACCCCACAATTGATTTCACAATATCCAGAAACTCTGCATTTTACTAAAGTTTTAGCAGACTATTTAAACACGGATGTGCAGCATTTGTGTTTGGTCAATGGTTCAGCTGAAGGAATCCGATATATTATTCAGGCTTTTACATCGGAAAATGGACGTATTGTTGGTGTTGTACCCTCTTATTTTATGTTTCAGGTTTATTCGGAAATGTATGGAAGAAATTTTGTGAAGATTCCGTATAATGATGATTTGACTATGGATATAAAAAAAATAATCGCGGAATTAACTGAGGATACGCAGTTGTTAGTTCTCCTTAATCCTAATAATCCAATGGGAAATGTATATTCTGATGAAGAAATGGAAAAAGTTATGGAAATATGCAGACAAAGAGAGATAACAGTCTTAATTGATGAGGCCTATTATTATTTTTATCCGAATACTTTCCTACATTATGCATTAACGCAGCGACATGTTTTTGTTACAAGGACATTTTCAAAATTATTTTCATTAGCAGGTTGTCGATTAGGTTATGTGGTAGGTCATCCAGATGATCTGAAATATGTTCAGAAGTATTGTACACCCCATAATACCAACACAATTGCAATGTTATTTGCAGAAGAAATTTTAACAAGCCCTGATATGATTGAAAAACTTATTTCTGATTTCAGAAAGGGAAGATCATATTTGATTTCGGAATTACAGAAAAATGGATATTCCTATCATGGTGAAGCAGGGAACTTTTTGTTTATTAAACCGAAAACAGATGCAAAGTCCATTATGGAAAGAATGAAGGCAGAGAAAAAAATTCTGATAAAAACATATTCAAATGTTGGCAAATTTGGAGATTGTCTGAGAGTTTCAATTGGAGCTGAAGAATTTATGGAGCAGTTTCTGCATGCATTATTGGAATTGGACAGATAGCGTGTCTAAGAAAAAATGAGGTTTGCAAATGAAAAAAGTGATAACATATGGCACCTATGATCTGTTTCATGAAGGTCATTACAGACTGCTAAAAAGAGCAAAAGAATTGGGAGACTATTTAATAGTCGGAGTGACAACAGAACATTTTGATGAATGCCGTGGAAAGCTGAATGTTGTAGACCCTATTTTGAAGCGGATTGAAAATGTAAAAAAGACCGGATTTGCAGATATGATAATAGTGGAGGATCATGAGGGGCAGAAAATTGAGGATATCCAAAAATATGGTGTAGATATCTTTACAGTGGGATCAGATTGGATCGGAACATTTGATTATCTGAATGCATTTTGTAAGGTTGTATATTTGGAAAGAACTCCCAATATATCTTCTACCATGCTTCGTGGAAATGCCTACAAGCTTATAAAAATAGGAATTGTGGGTACGGGACGTATTGCAGGAAGGTTTGTATCCGAAGCCAGATATACAAGTGGTATTGTGGTTTCTGATGCATATAATCCTGAAATAGAAAGTGCAAGTCAGTTTAAAAAGAAATACTCAGAATATGATATTGCTATTGAGACAGAGGATTACGAAAAGTTTTTAGGTAACGTAGATGCAGTATATATTGCATCTACTAATGAAACACATTATGAATATGCAAAGCAGGCTTTAATCCATGGAAAAAGCGTTTTATGTGAAAAGCCTTTGGCATTTACTAAGAGAGAAAGCATGGAATTGTATGACCTTGCTTTGAAAAATTATGTAGTTTTAATGGAAGCAATAAAAGCTGCATATTGCCCAGGATTTCAACAGCTGCTAAATGTGGTTCTGAGCGGGAAAATAGGAAAAATAAAAGATGTGGAAGCATGCTTTACCAGAATTGCCAATATTCATTCAAGAGAAAGAACAGATCCGAAATATGGAGGTGCATTTCTAGAATATAGTGGGAATGTGCTTATGCCTATTATAAAAATATTGGGAACAGATTATCAGTCGGTTACATTTGACAGCTTTGACAATGAACTGGGAACAGATGATTATACCAAAATCCAGATTAGGTACAAAGATGCCATGGCAACAGCTAAAGTTGGAATGGCAGTGAAGTCAGAAGGACAGCTTATTGTTGCAGGGACAGAAGGATATGTGATCGCCCAATCCCCCTGGTGGTTGACGGAAAAATTTGATGTAAGATATGAGAATGAGACTATTGTTGAACACTATGAGCCTAGATTTGTAGGGGATGGATTACGATATGAAATAAGTGAATTCATAGCTAAAATACGGGGAACAGGAGAAAAATCTTATAAGCTGACAGCAAAAGAGTCTATTTCTATAACTGGAATCGTAGAAAAATTTGTTAAAGACAGATGTATTGAAAAATGACAGATAAGTTAGAATGAAGAATGATTTTTAACAAAAAGTTGAAAGAAGACTTAAAAATAGAGGAGTTGGAAATGATGGATCGTATCGATTATATTTTTAGTATGACATCAAAATTTGCAAATGGACGAAAGATAGTTCTTTATGGTTATAATGAAAGAACCAGAGGAATCAAAAGCAAACTTGTAGAAAAAGGGGTAAACATAGAATTTTTTGTGGATCATTCTCTTTATCAGAATAAAAAACCAGGGGTTTATGACAGCAAAATATTACAGGGAAGATCAGATGAATTTTATGTAATTGTTGGAATGCTGAATCGTTTAGATATTATCCAGAGGCTTCAGTCATTTGGATATTTCAGTAAAAAAGATTATCTGTACCTAGGAGATATTGAATACTGTGTTTTACGAGATGAAGATGGTTATTTTGAAGATAATTATGGAAATCAACTGATAATGAATAGAAAATTACGGTCACATATCACCTTGAATGGATTTAATTCTCGTGTAGTGATACCAGATAGCTGTGTGGTCAGCCCTGACTTCCATTTACTGATAACTGATGAATGTATCGTCGAAATAGGAAATGGAACATGGTTGGATGGAAATTTTACCTTTTTTGATCAAAGTCACTTTAAATGCGGAGAAAGATGTATATTTGCTAAAGGACTTTTGGAGGTTGAAGCAGCTAATGTCAGGATTGGAAATGATCTTACAACAGAGAGTGGTTATGTTATCCGCGCATCTAAAAAATCTTCTATTGTTATCGGTAATGATTGTATGTTTTCATATAATTTGAATATGAGAACCAAGGATGGTCATGTGATATTTGACGTCAAGACGGAAAAAAATATTAATTCAACAGATGAATTATGCAAAAGCAGGAATATTAGAATTGGGGATCATGTGTGGATTGGAATGAATGTCTGTATTTTGTACAATACGGATATTTCAGCTGGGAGCGTGATCGGGGCAATGAGCTTGGTGAAAGCAAAAATACCTAATAACTGCATTGCAGCTGGAAATCCGGTTCGTGTGATCCGGACAGATATCGCCTGGAGTAGAAATGATAATCTTTCTACAGATATAGGTGAATGTGGTGATGAATTTATAAAATGTACAGAAAACAGATAGTTCTATTTTAAGAGGGCAAAGAAAAAATGCCGAGTTTTACAGTTGGACCTGTTATGTCAACGGATGATGTCCTTCGTATAGGGGCAGAGCAGGCTCCTTATTTCAGAACCCCAGAGTTTTCCAGTATGATGTTGGAAAATGAAAGGCTCATAAAAGAGTTTGCAAAAGCAGAAGCAAATGCCAGGGCTGTTTTTATGACAGGATCCGGAATGTCCGGCGGCACATTGCGGTAGGCGCAAACCGCACGGTATTTTCTCCTGATTCGCCTACCCGA
>ERZ780202.1739-NODE-1739-length-11005-cov-2.908128_pt1 | contig 11005 bp, 10 predicted proteins | sample MGYA00510978_ERZ780202 | MGnify/ENA primary metagenome ERZ780202 (study PRJEB29588, sample SAMEA2155689) | human gut metagenome | biome: human gut; feature: human-associated habitat; material: faeces | place: Denmark | collected 2008/2010 ...
GAGCAGTTAAGGTTAATGCACCTATGCCAGGTAAGATCCTTAAGGTTAATGCAGCAGCAGGCGCAGCAGTAAAGAAGGGTGACGTGTTAGTTGTCCTTGAAGCTATGAAGATGGAAAATGAAATCTGTGCACCACAGGATGGTACAGTTGCAACAGTTGAATGTGCAGCTGGTGATTCTGTAGAGTCAGGTAAAGTATTAGTTTCTATGAACTAATTGATATATATCAATCTAGAAGTGTAGAAATAATATACGGAGGTAAAAAATGGAATATATTTTATCAACATTGGGAAACCTCGTACACCAGACAGCATTCTTTAACCTCACATGGGGTAACTATCTGATGGTTCTGGTTGCACTGTTTTTCATGTATTTAGCGATTAAAAAAGAATATGAACCTCTGCTTTTAGTACCTATTTCTTTCGGTATGTTACTTGTTAATCTTTTCCCAGATATCATGTTATCTATTGAAGATTCAAGTAATGGTGTAGGTGGTTTATTACATTACTTTTATTTATTAGATGAATGGAGTATTCTTCCATCACTTATTTTCCTTGGAGTTGGTGCCATGACAGACTTCGGTCCACTTATTGCCAACCCTAAGAGCTTCCTTTTAGGAGCTGCTGCACAGTTTGGTATATTTGCAGCATATATAATGGCTATATTTATGGGATTCCCAGATAAGGCAGCCGCAGCTATATCTATTATCGGTGGAGCTGATGGCCCTACATCAATCTTCCTTGCAGGCAAGCTTGGCCAGACTAAGTATATGGGACCTATTGCGGTTGCAGCATATTCATATATGTCTTTAGTACCTATTATACAGCCACCTATTATGAAGTTATTAACTACTAAAGAAGAAAGAGAAGTCAAGATGGAACAGTTAAGACCTGTATCTAAGCTTGAAAAGATTCTTTTCCCTATCGTAGTTACAATAGTTGTTGTACTTATACTTCCAACAACAGCACCACTTGTAGGTATGCTTATGCTTGGTAACTTATTCAGAGAATCAGGAGTTGTTAAGCAGCTTACAGAAACAGCATCTAATGCACTTATGTATATCGTAGTTATTATACTTGGTACATCAGTAGGTGCTACAACAAGTGCAGAAGCATTCCTTAATCTTGATACATTAAAGATTGTTGCACTTGGACTTATTGCTTTCGCCTTTGGTACAGCAGCAGGTGTTGTATTTGGTAAGATTATGTGTAAGGTTACACATGGCAAGGTTAATCCACTTATCGGTTCAGCAGGTGTATCTGCGGTTCCTATGGCAGCCAGAGTTTCACAGAAGGTTGGTTCTGAGGCAGATCCTTCTAACTTCCTTCTGATGCATGCTATGGGTCCTAATGTTGCCGGTGTTATTGGTACAGCGGTTGCAGCTGGTACATTTATGGCGATGTTTGGTGTCATGTAAATTGAATTAAGAAGCTCTAAGTCTGCAAAATACGCAGACTAAGACCTTCTAAATTCATTAGAAGTTGCAATTGCAACTTCCAAAGGGTTAAAGCTACTTGCAGAATATGTGGGCTAAGACCCTCTCATAATCAATTTATTACTTTATATATAGAAATATATAGGAGGAGTTTAAGATGGCAGATCAGGTTAAGAAACCATTAAAGATAACTGAAACTGTATTAAGAGATGCTCATCAGTCACTTATTGCTACTAGAATGACTACAGAGCAGATGCTTCCAATCATAGACAAGATGGATAAGGTTGGTTATCATTCAGTTGAGTGCTGGGGCGGTGCTACATTTGATGCATCACTTCGTTTCCTTAAGGAAGACCCTTGGGAAAGACTTCGTAAGTTAAGAGATGGTTTTAAGAATACAAAGTTACAGATGTTATTCAGAGGACAGAATATCCTCGGATACAATCATTATGCAGATGATGTAGTAGAATATTTCGTACAGAAGTCTATTGCAAACGGTATTGATATTATCCGTATTTTCGACTGCTTTAACGATTTAAGAAATCTTGAAACAGCAGTAAAGGCAGCTAAGAGAGAAAAAGGACATGCACAGATTGCACTTTCTTATACAATCGGTGATGCCTATACACTGGATTATTGGAAAGAAACAGCAAAGAAGATTGAAGATATGGGTGCAGACTCTATCTGTATCAAGGATATGGCAGGTCTTTTACTTCCATATAAAGCAACAGAACTCGTACAGGCATTAAAGGAAGGTTCTTCACTTCCTATCCAGATGCATACACACTATACATCGGGTGTTGCTTCAATGACATATATGAAGGCAGTTGAAGCTGGTGCAGATATCATTGATACAGCTATGTCACCATTCTCAATGGGAACATCACAGCCAGCTACAGAGGTTATGGTAGAGGCGTTTAAGGGTACAGAGTACGATACAGGTCTTGACCAGAACCTTCTTGCTGAAATAGCTGCTTACTTCCAGCCAATGAGAGAAGAAGCATTAAAGTCAGGTCTTATGAATACTAAGGTTCTTGGTGTTAATATCAAGACATTATTATATCAGGTACCTGGTGGTATGCTTTCTAACCTTGTATCACAGCTTAAAGAAGCTGGTGCAGAAGATAAGTATCAGGCAGTTCTTGAGGAAATTCCTAAGGTTCGTAAGGACTTTGGTGAACCACCTCTTGTTACACCATCATCACAGATTGTTGGTACACAGGCTGTTCTTAATGTATTACAGGGCGAGCGTTATAAGATGATTACTAAGGAATCTAAGAAGGTTCTTATGGGTGAGTTTGGACAGACAATCAAGCCATTCAACCCAGAAGTACAGAAGAAGGCTATAGGTGATGCTACACCTATCACATGCCGTCCAGCAGACCTTATCGAGCCACAGCTTGAGAAGTTCAAGAATGACCCAGTTGTACAGCAGTACAAGCAGCAGGATGAGGATGTGCTTTCATATGCATTATTCCCAGCAGTTGCTACTGAGTTCTTCAAGTACAGAGAAGCACAGCAGAAGAAGGTTGACCCTGCTAAGGCTGATACAGCTAATAAGGCATATCCAGTTTAATAACATAACTGGTCTTGATATTGATAAATAATTATGAGATGATTATTATGTATTGTATAATATATAATGATCATCTCATTTTGATATAATGAGCGCAAAAAAAGATGTGCGTTGCATTAAAGACCGTAATGTTATAACAGCTTGAACGTATTAAAGAGGATTAGGAGGATACATATATGCCAAATATTAACTGGAATGCAAATGATTATAAAAATGGTTTTTCTTTCGTGCCGGAGTATGGAGAGTCGGTTATTAATCTTATAACGAAGGACAAAGGCAGCCGTGTTATTGACCTTGGCTGCGGTAATGGCATGCTTACTGATAAGCTTGCAGAAAAAGGCTATGATGTAACAGGAATAGATGATTCGGTTGATATGCTTGAGCTTGCCAGAAAGGAATATCCCGATTATACCTTTGTTAAAGGCAACGCTGTTGATTTCAAGCTTAATGAAAAGGCAGATGTTATATTTTCTAATGCAGTATTTCACTGGATAGATGAAGAAAAACAGCAGGCTATGTTAAACAACGTATATGATAATCTTAAAGAGGGCGGAGAGCTTGTGTGCGAATTCGGAGGATATGGCTGCGCAGAGTCGGTTCACAGTACGCTTGAACAGATATTTGCAGGGCATGGCTTAAAATATAAGAGAGTATTCTACTTCCCAACGATTGGACAGTATGCACCTTTGCTTGAAAAAGCAGGTTTCAGGGTAGAATATGCTGTATTATTTGACAGACCTACAAAGCAGGTGGGTGATAATGGACTTGCCAACTGGATTAATATGTTTGTAAAGAAGCCTTTTGAAGGTGTAAATGAAGACATAAAGCAGGAAATAATAGAAGAAACTGTAGAAAAGTTAAGAGCGAAGCTTTATATAGAGGACTGCTGGATAGTGGATTATGTGAGAATAAGATTTAGAGCTGTAAAATAGTTATGATAAATTCATATGAGTTATTTATTAAATAATGCATAAAGGCTAATCAAGTTAACATAATGAAGCTTACATTAAAATGGCAGTTGACATATGGGCTGTCAAAAAGTAATATTAGATAAGTGTTTGCGTGCACTAATTAGATAAAATATATAGTTAAAATATATAAAATGGAGGAATGATATGAGAATAGGTATTATCGGATATGGTAACTTAGGCAGAGGTGTGGAATGTGCTATTAAGCAGAATGAAGATATGGAGTTAGTAGCTGTATTTACAAGACGTTCACCAGAAAGTGTTTCCATATTAACTAAGGGAGCTGTAGTTTGCTCAGTAGAAGATATAGAGCAGTGGAAGGATAAGATAGACGTAATGATTCTTTGCGGTGGAAGTGCTACTGATTTACCAGTACAGACACCAAAGTTTGCAGAAATGTTTAATGTTGTTGACAGCTTTGACACACATGCAAGAATTCCAGAACATTTTGACAATGTTGATGCAGCAGCCAAGAAGAGCGGACATATCGGAATTATCTCAGTAGGCTGGGACCCAGGAATGTTTTCATTAAACCGTATGTATGCCAATGCTATATTACCAGATGGCAAGGATTATACATTCTGGGGCAAGGGTGTAAGTCAGGGACATTCAGATGCTATCAGACGTGTTGAAGGCGTTAAGGATGGCAAGCAGTACACAATTCCTGTAGAGTCAGCATTAGAGGCAGTAAGAAATGGTGAAAATCCAGAACTTACAACAAGACAGAAGCATACAAGAGAGTGTTTCGTTGTACTCGAAGAGGGCGCAGATGCCGCAAAGGTTGAGGAAACAATCAAGAATATGCCTAATTACTTTGCTGATTATGATACAACAGTACATTTTATAAGCGAAGAAGAATTAAAGAAAAACCACAGTGGAATTCCACACGGCGGTTTTGTTATCCGTACAGGAAAGACAGGCTGGAATAAGGAAAACAGCCACGTTATAGAATATAGCTTAAAGCTTGATTCTAATCCTGAATTTACATCATGTGTAATCGTGGCATATGCAAGGGCAGCTTATCGTCTTTATAAGGAAGGTCAGAGCGGCTGCAAGACAGTATTTGATATTGCGCCAGCATACCTCAGCGCTAAGGACGGAGCAGAGCTTAGAAAGAACCTTCTGTAATCGGGTTCTTATGCAAAATGTGTATAAGTAATGAGCTGCGCTGGAGAAAAGAATAATAAAGAGAGAATACCTCGTAGGCAGCAGTCAGGGATGGAATTCATTAGTCCCTGTCATCATAATAAAATAAAAGAAATTCTGTTATGACATAATGTTTTTGGGTGACCAACATTATGTCGTAGCGGAATAATGGAGTATGTTTAGATGATTAAGTTAGAAAGATATGAGGTCATGAACTTTGAAAATGCTATGAGAGGTGCAAGAAACCCTCTTAATAGCTGGGCAAGAATGGACAGCAAAACAGAGAATGGTGTATTTACATTTGGTCCTAATGACTTAGACCTTGCCAAAAGACTTTGCAGGGCGGGTTCAGACCACAGAAAGTTTATAAGACAGATATTTGTAACAGTTGATATAACTGCACCAATATATTGGTGGAAAGAATATGACACATATAAGGTTGGAACAGTTGCCAACTCAACAAGTACAATGCACAAAATTCACAGCAAGCCATTTGAAATGAGTGACTTCAGTGTTGACCATTGTACAGATGCTGCACTTGATATGATGCAGAAGAATATTGACTTTTTAGAGGGTGTCCGCAGGGAGTTCGTTGAAACTAAGGACAAGAACCTCTGGTACAGCCTTATCCAGCTTCTTCCTGAAAGCTATAACCAGATGAGAACATGTACATTTAATTATGAAAATCTTGCAGGAATGTACTATTCAAGAAGAAACCATAAGCTCGCCGAATGGCATACATTCTGCGACTGGGCTTTGGGATTACCTTATTTTAAGGAACTTCTTGTTCAGGAAGAAACTGAATAATATTAGGGCAGTTGAAAGGATATAGATGAGCAGTGTTATAATAATAGGTGGTGGTGCTGCCGGAATGATGGCTGCCATTATGGCGGCAAGAAACGGGCATAGTGTTACACTTATGGAAAAGAACGAAAAGCTTGGAAAGAAGCTTTTTATAACGGGTAAAGGCAGATGTAACTTTACCAATGCAGGTGATGAAGAGGATATAAGACAGAGTGTTGTAACTAATCCTAAGTTTATGTACAGCGCATTTAAAGGATTTTCAAACTATGATGTTATGGGTTTCTTTGATGAACTTGGACTTAAGTTTAAGATAGAAAGAGGCAACCGATGTTTTCCAGAGTCTGACCATTCCTCAGACGTCATATCAGCACTTGCAAGGGAAATGCGTAAGCTTAAGGTCAATGTCCTGCTTAACACAGAAGTTCTTGAGGTGCTGACAGAAGAGCCAGAGGATGGCGTTAAGAGGTTTAGCGGTGTTAAGTACAGGGAACTGTCTTCTGATAAGAAACAGACATTGAAAGCTGATGACTGCATAATCGCCACGGGTGGTAATTCATATTCAAGTACGGGTTCGACAGGTGACGGCTACAGATTTGCAAAGAGCCTGTCACATATGGTCACTCCGGTTATTCCGGCGCTTGTTCCACTTACGATAAGGGAAGAGTGGGCTTCTGAGCTTATGGGTCTTAGTCTTAAGAACATATCTATAAGCATAAAAGATAATAAAAAGGAAGTATACAGTGACTTTGGCGAAATGCTTTTTACACATTTCGGTGTGAGCGGTCCTGTTATTCTTAGTGGTAGCAGCTATACGACAGCAATATTAAGAAAAAGACCGCTTAAGCTTATAGTTGACTTAAAGCCGGCATTGTCAGAAGAGCAGCTTGATGAGAGAATATTAAGGGACTTCTCGGAAGAAAAGAACAAGGCATACCGCAATTCACTTGATAAGCTGCTTCCTAAGAAGCTGATACCTGTAATAGTAAGGCTTAGTGATATTAATAAAGATAAAAAGGTCAATGAGATAACAAAGCAGGAAAGATTAAGACTTGTTCATCTTATCAAAAATCTTGAAATGATAATCACAGGAACAAGGGGCTTTAATGAAGCGATTATCACACAGGGCGGTGTCAATGTGAAGGAGATTAATCCGTCAACTATGGAGTCAAAGCTTGTAAAAGGTGTGTACTTTGCAGGTGAGGTGCTTGATGTTGATGCTGTTACAGGTGGTTTTAATCTTCAGGTAGCGTGGTCAAGTGCTTATGCGGCGGCAACACACATTTTCTGATATAATACGTAATAATGTAAATGCATAAAAAATATTTTGCTAATAAAGATAAAAGCAGAAAATTAAAAACAATTATAGAAGTGGAGAATGGTTATGGCATATTCAGTAGCAATAGATGGACCAGCAGGAGCTGGAAAAAGTACAATAGCAAAGCTCATTTCCAGGGAAATGGGATATATATATGTAGATACAGGCGCTATGTATAGGGCAATGGCAGTATATTTCAGTAAGAATAAGGTTAATCCTGAGGATGAGAGTGCTATCAATGAGGCTGTCAAAAATGTTGATATAAAGATAGAATATCAGAATGGTGAACAGCAGGTAATCCTTAACGGTGAAAATGTTACAGGGCTTTTAAGAACAGAAGAAACAGGCAATATGGCATCTAAGACTTCTAAGTATAAGGAAGTAAGAAGCAAGCTTGTAGAGCTTCAGAGAGAGCTTGCAAAGACTACTGACGTGGTTATGGACGGAAGAGATATAGGAACAACAGTGCTTCCAGATGCATTTGTTAAAATATATCTTACAGCAAGTTCAGATGCAAGGGCTAAAAGAAGATATGATGAACTTGTGGCTAAGGGTGAGCAGTGTGACTTATCAGCTATAAAGGAAGATATTGAAAAGAGAGATTATCAGGATATGCACAGGGAAATATCACCTCTTAAGCAGGCAGAAGATGCAGTGCTGCTTGATACATCTGATATGAATATAGAGCAGGTTGTTGCAGCTATGAGGGATATTATCGATAATGCTGTAAAGAACAAGTAATATTATCAATAGAAGTGTCAGAAGATACAGAGTGCAGAATTAAAGGTAATAAATATGGCAGAAAAAAAAGTTATCCTTGCTAAGTCAGCAGGTTTTTGTTTTGGTGTTCACAGAGCTGTTGATACAGTGTATGAACGAACAGATAAGAAAAATGTATACACGTATGGACCTATAATTCACAACGAAGAGGTTGTAAAGGACCTTGAGAGCAAAGGTGTTAAGGCTATATCGGATATCTCTGATATTGATACTGGCGTTGATGGTAATGCTACAGTTATTATAAGGTCTCACGGGGTATCAAAGAGTGTATACGACAGTATCAGAAGTAAGAATTATGAGATAGTTGATGCAACATGTCCATTTGTATTAAAAATTCATCGTATAGTAGAAGAAGAAAGTGCTAAAGGAAAGCAGATAATTATAATCGGCAATGAAAAGCATCCGGAAGTTGAGGGCATAATGGGATGGTCACATAGTCCCGTTATGGTGGTCGATTCAGTAGAAAAAGCTGAGGAATTACAGGTTGATGGACAAAAAGAGGTAATAATTGTATCCCAGACGACATTTAATTACAATAAATTTAAAGAATTAGTTGAAATTATAGGGAAAAAGGGTTACAATGTTACTATTAAAAATACTATTTGTAATGCCACAGAGGAACGTCAGACCGAGGCAAGACATATTGCACACAAAGTTGATGCAATGATTGTCATCGGTGACAAGAGTAGTTCTAATACAAGAAAACTGTATGAGATTTGTAAAGGCGAATGTGAGAATACATTTTACATTCAAACTCTAAAAGATCTGGACTTACATAGTCTGGATTCGGTAAACAGCATAGGTATTACAGCTGGGGCATCTACCCCGAACAATATCATTGAGGAGGTTTATACTAATGTCAGAGAATTTTGCAGAGATGTTAGCTAACGAAGAGTGGAAGGAAATTCATACAGGAGAAGTTGTTGATGGCACTGTTATAGCAGTTAAAGAAGACCAGATTGTCCTTAACATAGGCTATAAGGCTGATGGTATTATCACAAGAAGTGAATATTCATCACAGCCAGGACTTGATCTTACAACAGTTGTTTCTGTTGGTGATGAGATGAAGGCTAAGGTTCTTAAGCTTAACGATGGAGAAGGTCAGGTACTTCTTACATATAGAAAGCTTGTTGCCGATAACGGAAGCAAGAAGCTTGAAGAAGCATTTAATAACAATGAACCTGTAACAGCAACAGTAACAAGAGTTATCAAGGGTGGTCTTGAAGTTGTTGTTGATGAAACAAGAGTATTTATTCCAGCAAGCCTTGTTTCAGATTCTTATGTAAAGGATTTCTCAGATTACGCTGGCAAGGAAGTAACATTTGTATTAACAGAATACGACCCAAAGAACAGAAAAGTTATCGGTGACTGCAAGCAGCTCATCGTTGCAGCTAAGAAGGCTGCACAGGAAGAACTTCTTTCTAAGATTAAGGAAGGAGATACAATCGAAGGTACAGTTAAGAATGTAACAGACTTTGGTGCATTTATCGACCTTGGTGGAGTTGATGGACTTCTTCACATCTCAGAGATGTCTTGGGGAAGAACAGAGAATCCTAAGAAGGTATACAAGGTTGGCGACTCAGTTAAATGTTTCATCAAGGAAATCAATGGCGATAAGATTGCACTTTCAGTTAAGTATCCAGACCAGAATCCTTGGAATGATGCATCTACAAAGTATGCTATAGGTAATGTTGTTACTGGTAAGGTAGCAAGAATGACAGACTTTGGTGCTTTCGTTCAGCTTGAAGATGGTATTGATGCATTACTTCATGTATCTCAGATATCAAGAGAACACATCAACAAGCCAGAAGATGTATTAAAGATTGGCCAGGAAGTTACAGCTAAGGTTGTTGACCTTAACGAAGCTGAGAAGAAGATTAGCTTAAGCATGAAGGCTTTATTAGATGACTCAGCAGAGCAGGAAGAAGCTCAGACAGAGGAATAATAATTAAATAAAACCAATATTGGAAACCTGATGTGAAAGCATCAGGTTTCTTTGATATGTGGCTTTTTGGCAAAGACGTGGGGAAATGTTAAGTTGTTGATAGCAAAATTTTGTTTTGAAGTGTAGTAATGATGAATTAAATATATCTTTTGAGGGTGAGGTAAGTGCGTCCTTTTCTTGTTTCACTTTCATCCCCAACATATATGAACTTTCCAATGCCACGGATTACAAGAATATCATCAGGTTTTAAGTGAGCACTCTTATTTTCTATACACTGCCCATTTACATATATTTTCTTAGAGGAGAACAGCTCGTTGGAATTACTTCTTGAAAGCTTTGTTATGGAGGCGACAACAGCATCTATACGGGGAGAAGCTGCTATTATACGTATATCCTCAAGCTCAGGCTTTAAGGCAGGAACATCCTCTTCACAGACAGAACAGTGGATATGGGTGTGTCTTATAGTATCAAGATTATCGCATATATAGTCAGCTATATGTGATATGCAGAATATATACGCATCAGAATCTTTTATTATGATATCACCTATGAGCTCACGTTCAATGCCAAGGTTCATAAGTGCACCAAGATAATCACGATGTTCAAGCTTCTCGGCAAACTTAACAGAAAGAGGGCTTATCTTTAATGTAGTTATGGGATAACCGGCATCATAGCCATAGTCCTCAGGCGAGCCAAAGCGGATAAGCTGGCGTTCGCATACAGAATTGCCGCCGTATATATCATAACGTATAAAAGATAATTCCTTTTTAAATGAAGCGACAACTGCCAGTTCGCTTATACTAAGAAAGTTTGTGTAGGTATATATGTTGTGGTGAAATGCCTGATTAGCGGTATCAAGCACTTTTCGTTTTAATAATTCATCTTCATTCATATGTGTGGTATCCTTTCGGGAATATTTTAAGTATTATTATAAGATGTTGGGGTCAAAAGCCACCAACTATGATACCTATGAATTGTTCCGTGCTGCGCACTCTCACAATTCTCCCCAATATTCGCATATCGTGGGACTATCATCC
>ERZ780202.1743-NODE-1743-length-10980-cov-3.097849_pt1 | contig 10980 bp, 9 predicted proteins | sample MGYA00510978_ERZ780202 | MGnify/ENA primary metagenome ERZ780202 (study PRJEB29588, sample SAMEA2155689) | human gut metagenome | biome: human gut; feature: human-associated habitat; material: faeces | place: Denmark | collected 2008/2010 ...
GATAAGCGTCTTGCCGGGCTTGCCGAAACGCTCAAGGTGTACCTGGTGGCAGATGCCGTTACCGGGACGTGAGAAATAGATTCCGTGCTTCTTTGCAACACTGCCTATGTATCTGTGGTCATCGGCGTTTTCAAAGCCTGACTGGAGCGTGTTGTGGTCGATATAAGCGAGTGAACGCTCTGTCTTTACTCTGTCGATACCCATAGCTTCAAACTGAAGATATGCCATTGTACCGGTAGCGTCCTGTGTCAGAGTCTGGTCGATACGCAGACCTATTTCAGTGCCTTTTATCATCTCACCGTCAATTATGTGGTTTTTGATGATTTTTTCGGTAAGGGTAAGTCCCTTGCTTTCGTTGTTTCCCATTTTTGTCCTCCTGAAAAAAAGATTACAGTTAATTATACATTATATTAAAGTAAAAGTCAAGAATCTGCAACTGTTTATGAAAGAATGAGTGCGTGAAATTGCAAAAAATATTTGTTAATGTTGCACAAGTGGCTGAACGGTTTATTATCGGATTTATAGAAATTCGTTCACAAAAGTGCAAATTGGGTGAAAACTGAGAAAATAAACCCGTTGCGGTTGACTTCATACACAGAGATATTGTATAATCTACTATGTATCCCGTGTTTCACGGGAGATTTTACGAGGCGTATTATATGCGAACCAAACAAATTACCCGAAAGGAAAACATATGTCCGTAAAAAAGAAAGTTGCATTTACTGCATTTGCTGCAGCTGTTTTGTTGATTGCGAGCGGTTGCGGTAAAGCTCTGGTGCTTGAAAATGAACCGTCCGGCACAGACCGGAATGATAATATAATAAGCGGCGCACCTGTCAGTAAAACTGTTATAAAGCCTGCCGAAGGCATACCTGAGCAGACAGGCTCGCATACTACTGCCACAGCGACCGCAACAACAAAAAAGAAAACAGAAACCTCACCGAATGAAGATTCATCCGCCTATGAGCCGTCTGTCGATACGTCTTATGACGAACCGCCCGTTCCCGATGAGGAGATTCCGTCTGTGGAAACTGTGACATCGGCTGCTACAACAAAAAAAGATGTGACTGTAACATCAAAAAAGAATGATAATGTTCCTGCCACCACCGATAATCTGCCTGTAAACAGCTATATGGCACTGAATTATAACGAGGTGAAGGGCGTATGGATATGGTATTCCGAATTGTACCCGATTCTTACCGGAAAAAGCGAATCACAGCTCAGAAGCGGTATAGGCGAGTATTACGATAATTGTCTTTCACTGGGCATCAATACGGTCTATGTTCATGTCCGTCCCTTCGGTGACGCAATATATAAATCCGACTATTTTCCGTGGTCAAAGTACTGCACGGGATATATCGGGGAAGATCCCGGCTATGATCCGCTCAAGGTTATGATAGACGAGGCGCACGCACGCGGTATTTCATTTCAAGCGTGGATCAATCCTTTGCGCTGCTATCAGGAAGATGACGCACCGAATGTAAGCACAACGTATAAAACGGGTCAGTGGTATGACACGAAGGACGGCGACTACATAGTCAAGGTCAATTCTTACTGGTGGCTCAATCCCGCATATAAAGAGGTAACCGACCTGATTGCAGACGGTGTGGCGGAGCTTGTTTCAAAATATGATGTTGACGGCGTTCATATAGACGATTATTTCTACCCCACAACGGAAGCGTATTTTGACAGCATTGCTTTCAACGCTTCATCATACAGCAGTTTATCTCAGTTCAGACTGGATAATTGCAGTCGTATGGTGTCGGGAATGTATAATGCTGTCAAGTCACACAATCCGACTGCATTATTTGGGGTCAGCGCACAAGGCAATGTTACAAACAACGAAACTCAGCTTTATGCTGATGTTGAGAAATGGTCAAAAGAGGACGGATATGTAGATTACATGGCTCCTCAGATTTATTACGGTTTTGATAACGGCGGTCAGCCGTTTGAACAGGTGGTCGAGCAGTGGGATAAAATGCTCGCCGGTACCGGAAAATCGCTTATACCCGGTCTTGCAGTGTACAAGATAGGCACTGAGGATGAATGGGCAGGAAGCGGGAGATATGAATGGCAAAACGATAAGGAAATAATAAAAAGACAGATTATAAAATCGCAGGAAACGTCGAATTACGGCGGCGTTATACTTTACAGCTATCAGTTTATTTTTGAGCCGGACAGTGATGTAAAGCAGGCGGTAAACAAGGAGATTCCAGCGTTTAAACCGCTCCTTACGCAATAATTGCCGTGATATCGGAAGGAAGAGCAGAAGATGAGAAATAAATTTATCAGAATAATGGCAGGAGTGCTGTCGGCTTTTATGCTTTTGTCGCAGTTCAGCGCCGTTGCCGAGGAAAGCGCAAGCGACAACACGGCTTCGTCTGCTGAAACAACTGAGCAGTCAAAGAAAACCACTCCGCAGGTGTCTGAATCAAAATTCACGTTGTCGGACGCACTCAAGGCAACTGTGGTAAACCTCGGTGATTTTGAGGCTGAGAAGTTCAGCGAGAAGTTTTCAGCTAAGCTTGATACGCTTATCGGCTATGGAATGAACGGAATATACATAAACCCATACGCAAAAGATGTTTCATATTATTCTACAAATATGAACAAAAGTGGAGACAGGCTTGAAAAAGCGCTTGATATTGCCACTAAAAAGGGTATGCAGAGATTTGTGTACCTTGATGTGAACAGAACGATGTCGGCTTGTCCCGAGGGCGAGGACAAGTATGATTATCTTGTCAGCGAAGCTCACAAATTTGCGCTGAGATACAGGTGCAACGGTATAATTCTTACCGGTTTTTACGGATCAAACACCAATGCCGTTTATGACGAATATATGAAGAACGGCTCGGGTATCGGCTATAAGAACTGGCTTTATGACAGCGTGGAATATAAATTCACGACGGTAAGCGATGTTATTCATATGTCTGATAATTCTGTAGCGGTAGGTCTTGACGCAAAGGATATATGGGCAAACTCGTCGAAAAACGAAAACGGCAGCGATACCTCGGCAAAGTATTCCGCTTATTATAACGGCTATGCGGATACAAAGGCATTTGCCGAAAAAGGTCTTGCGGATTTTATCGTAGTCAATGCGTCCGGCTCTCTTGATGACGAAACGCTGGCGTTTGACAATGTCTGCTCGTGGTGGAGCGATGTTGCAAAAAAAGCCGATATACCATTTTATGTTGTTCATCATAATGAAAAAATAGGCACGGATGAAGCAGGATGGAGCGTTGAGGATCAGCTTCTCAAACAGCTTGCAAAAGCAGATGAACTTGATAATTATTCGGGCAGTGTTTTCTATTCGGAAAAATCGCTCGAAGAAAACCCGATGGGTACAACCGACACTCTTACAAAGTATTTTAACGAACAGATAAACGTTGACAGCCTTTTTGAAGATCTTGAAATGACATCGCCGTACTATACAAGCTATTCTACCGACGATACTTCCGTTGCGTTCATGGGTACTTTTGACGAGAACTTTGATGTATATTTCGACGGCGAAAAATTATCGCTTAACGAAGCCGGTAATTTCTACTTTGAAAAACAGCTCGATGTCGGAATGAACACATTTGTGATAACTCATAAGGGAAAGACGATATATTATAATATTGAGCGAACCATCAATGTACTTAAATCAATCGGCAGTTCGATATCTGAAGGCAAAACGCTTAACGTTGACGGCGGTATGTCGGTATCTGTACTTGCGGTTGCGTACAAAGGTTCATATGCCACTGCGACTCTCGGGGGTACGACTGTCGAACTTACCGAGAATGCTAAGTCAGATGCAGTCGACATTAACTCTTCCTATGCGGCGTTTACCGGCAAGATTACCGTCCCCGAAGGTATTGTCGATGAAGAACAGTATCTCGGAAACATAGAGATTTCCGCTTCTTATGCGGGTTATTCACGCACATACATAGGTGCGGAAGTAATAGTCAATGCTGTCAAGCTACCCGATAAGAATGTCGAAGTTATAGACGAAATACCTGCAGATCAGAGTTCTTTCGGAAACGGAGAAGTTGTCGGAAAACTCTCCGCTGCGGTTTCGGACGATACGGAAGTTAATTACGTAAAGCTGAACAAGAACTTTGCCTATATCTATGACGGAACCAACACCGACTCTGTAAATCCTCCGAATGTCGGACAGTTACCGGAAGGCACTCTTGATTATTACAAGAGTGAATGGGATGAATACTATGTTACCGATTCCGGCAAACGTTTTCTCAAAGAGGACGCAGATCTTGTCAGCGGTTACGGAATGGGTTCAAATCCGCTCGTTGTCAATGCAATAGGTAACGTCGGCGGCGATTCCTTCATTCAGATGTCACTGGAAGACCGCTCATCGTTTACGGTAACTCCTGTTGGAAACGACTATTATACGGGCGTAGACGGTGATTTCAATCTTGATGATTTTACGGCAGACTATATATATATTACATTTGATAATATCACTTCGGTAACGGCTCTGCCTGATTTCAACAACTGTACTGTGTTCAGTGCCGGTGAGTGGAAACAGGTTGAAGTGGACGGCGTGATGAAATTCAGACTGATACTGAAGCTCCGTCAGCCCGGTGTGTATGCCGGAAACAGCGCTACCTATGACAGCGACGGTAATCTCATGTTCAAGTTTGAAATCCTCACAAATGACATAACTAATATGACGGTAGTAATTGATCCGGGTCACGGCGTATCTGAGTACGGTTATGACGATCCCGGTGCGATAGGTCATATTGAAGAAGCCGGTGCAAATCTTGCTGTCGCAAAACTTGTAGAATCAAAGCTCAAGGCTCTCGGCGTTAATGTTGTAAGACTGAAAACAGAGAGTGAGTTCTATGATACAAAGCGCAGACCTTACTATGCCCGTGATTACGGTTGCGATCTGTATATTGCAATCCATTCAAACAAGGCAGGCTCGGAAAGCCCGAGAGGAACAGAGTGCTATTATTATACATCGTACTCGCAGCCGCTCGCCGAGTCGCTTACAAGGCACGTTTCGTCATATTTCAGCAATAATGTTTATTCTGACGGAGCAAATTGCAACAGAGGCGCTCAGTACAGCTATATGTGGACGACAAAGCAGCAGGATTTCCCGTCGGTACTTATAGAAATGGGATTTGTAAGTAACTATGAAGACGCTATGGCTCTTGCAAGCAGCTCGGATCAGGAAGGCATAGCACAGAGCATAGTTGACGGTATAAAGGAATACGTAACAAGAAGCGGAGTTTCTTCGTATTGACAATTGTAAATGCGGCAGGCTGTGTGCCTGCCGCATTTTATGTTATGTGTTTTCTTTTTTATGAAAGGAGCAAAAAAATACTTGCAATTTACGCTCGTCTTTGATATAATATTAATGTACTATGCAAAGGGCTGTGTTGCCCGGTGCAAATCTAATTTTAAAAAAAGAAATGGGGACTTCCAATGCCAGCAAATATAGTTGTAGGAACTCAGTGGGGCGATGAAGGTAAGGGTAAGATCATTGATATTATCGCTTCAAGAGCCGATGTAGTAGTCCGTTCACAGGGCGGTAACAACGCAGGTCATACAGTAGTAAACGACGGACAGACTTATAAGCTTCATCTTATTCCTTCAGGCATTCTTTATAAAAACACTACCTGCCTTATCGGTGCAGGCGTAGTTCTTGATCCTAAGGATCTTTTAGGTGAAATCGACAGCCTTTCATCCAGAGGCGTTTCTTTCGACAACCTCAAGATAGACCCCAGAGCGCACGTTGTTATGCCATGGCACATTACTCTTGACGGACTTTCAGAAAAATTCAGAGGCAACTCCGATATAGGTACTACAAAGCGCGGTATAGGTCCTTGCTATATGGATAAATACGAGCGTTGCGGTATCCGTGTTTATGACCTTGTTCACCCTGAAGTTTTCGCTGAGAAGGCAAGAATGACAGGTAAACTCAAGAACAAGATAATCACAGAAGTTTACGGCGGCGAGGCTCATGACATTGAAGCTATCATAAAGGAATACACAGAATACGGCAAGCGACTTGCAAAGTACGTTGACGATGTATCTGTCATCGTTTATGAAGCTGCAAAGGCAAACAAGACGATAATGTTCGAGGGTGCACAGGCTACACTCCTTGATATTGATTTCGGTACTTATCCTTACGTCACATCTTCGCATCCGCTTTCAGCAGGCGTCTGCGTTGGCACAGGTGTAGGTCCGATGATCATATCCAATATAATCGGTGTCGCAAAGGCTTATACTACACGAGTAGGTAAAGGTCCCTTCCCGACAGAGCTTAACGACGAAACAGGCGAAACAATCAGAAACAAGGGCGGCGAGTTCGGTACAACGACAGGCAGACCCAGAAGAACAGGCTGGTTCGATGCTGTTATAGTACGTCATTCGGTAAGAGTAAACGGACTTTCTTCACTTGCTATTAACAAGCTTGATACACTCGGCGGTATAGGCGATCTTAAGGTATGCGTTGCCTACAAGAAGCCTGACGGTACTGTTGTTGAGAATTTCCCTGCAGCACTTGAAGAACTTGCAGACTGCACGCCTGTTTACGAAACTCTCAAGGGCTTTGACGATGATATTTCTGCTTGCCGTAGTTTTGACGAACTGCCCGATGCTTGCAAGAAGTATATCGAAAGACTTGAAGAGCTCTGCGATTGCCATATTTCTATGGTCGGCGTCGGACCTGACAGAGAGCAGATCATCGAAAGATAACAAAACTGTAGGACGTGTTTGATTGAATATCCTTTTTATCGGAGATGTTGTAGGGCAGAAGTCCTGTGCAAATCTCAGAGAAAAATTACCTTTGCTCAAGAGAGAGTATAATATAAACACCGTTATCGTAAACGGAGAAAACTCCGCCGACGGAAACGGCATAACGCCTGTAACGGCAAAATACCTGCTTGACAGCGGTGCCGACTGTGTAACTACCGGCAATCATTGTTTCAGACGGAAAGAAATGGACGCTTTTTACGAAACATCGGACATAGTGATCCGTCCTGCAAATTTTCCGGACGAGGTGGTCGGCAAAGGATACACGATACTTGATCGCGGCAGATGCTCAATATGCGTAATAAATCTTATGGGCGTCGTGTTTATGCAGAACCTTGAAAATCCTTTTAACTGCATTGACAGGATATTGAATGAGGTAAAATCAAAGGTAATAATCGTTGACTTCCATGCGGAGGCAACATCAGAGAAAAGAGCGCTCGGTCACTATCTTACCGGTAGGGTTTCTGCTGTGCTTGGTACTCACACTCACGTTCAGACAGCCGATGAAGAGATTCTCGGCGGTCATACAGGATATATCACTGATGTCGGCATGACCGGTGTTACCGATTCGGTTCTCGGCATCAAAAAAGATATTATTATAAATAATATGATAACCGGCTATCCGCAAAGATATGAATATGCAGAAGGCAGATATTATATCTGCGGTGCGGTTGTTTCGGTTGACGAGAAAACAGGTATCTGTACTTCTATAAAGAGAATCAGATACTGAATATAAATTACCGGGAGGTTTAAAATGGAAGTAGTAAAAGTTTCAGCAAAATCCGTTCCTAAGTCGGTTGCAGGCGCAATAGCAGCAGTTATCCGTGAAAACGGCGAAGTTGAAGTTCAGGCTGTTGGCGCAGGTGCTTCTAATCAGGCAGTAAAAGCTATAGCAATATCAAGAAGCTATATGGCACTGTCCGGCGTTGATCTTGTGTGCATTCCTGCTTTCACTACCGTAAGCATTGACGGTGAGGAGCGCACAGCAATGAAGTTTATCGTTGAATGCCGATAAGCTTGTATTTATGGTAATTTAAGAGGAGAATTGTTCCGGCAGTTCCGGCACCGCTCTGATGTTTTGTCGTCAGGGCGGATTTTTTTGTATATATACTTCTTACAGGCAGAATATATAATTATAAAAAACGGAGGTATATATGACAGATATTGTAATAATAGATCGACATGAATCCTTATCATTGCTTGCGGCTGAAATTCTGTCGCATTCGTTTGAAATACGTTATTGCAGTGATAAGTCGCTTTACAAAACCGGAAAAGGGAAGATACTTAATATCTGGCGGACCGATAGATTGAACGGAATGGCATCGGAGAAATCTATAATCGTACTCGGTGAAACCTGTGTTTCTGTGCCCCGGATAATGCCGGACAGTACTGTTATTATTGCAAATGCCATGAATAAAGAACAGATGTCAGTATTGACAAACGTTACCGGTAATGTAATCACCTGTGGAAATCTCATAATGGATACAGTGTCATATACAAGTGTTACCGATGACACGGTAACTGTTTCATTCGGCAGGACTTTTTCAACATTATCCGGCAAAGAAATCCAGCCGTTTGAAAAACCTGTTTACCGCTATAATGATGAAAGCGTATATTCCGTGCTTGCCGTCACGGCTTTGCGTGTGTTACTTGATGACTGCGGATTCTGATTCGTCACTTTTAAGGCTGATATAAAATATACACGATATACTTGTATTTTTTTTGCGCCTGGTGTATAATGTATATAATAGCATTATAGTAGTGTAGTGTGCCTTTTGGCACATTTGTGATCAATAACTTGTAACGCGGCACTTGTTTGCTTGCGGGAAAGGTGTATTATTATGGATAAAAAAACAAATCGTACAGGTGCAAGTCTGAGAATATCAAACGACGTACTTACAAAAATAGCAGAAGTTGCCGCTACCGAAATCAGAGGTGTTGCGTCTGAAGGCGAACATCTTGTTGTAAGCGACAAGAATATTGCACAGATCACAGGTAAAATTATGACTCCTTCTCCGGTAAAGGCAGTGCTTAAAAATGACGCTGTTGAAGTAACGGTCAATATCGTTGTGTTGCAGGGCTTTAAAGCTGAAAACGTTGCTCAGTCGGTTCAGGAGAGTGTGAAGTCTGCTATACAGAATATGGCAGGTATCTCCGTATCTAAGGTCAATGTAAAAATTGCTGATATTATGCTTTCAAAATCAGCTGAATAAATAAAGGAAAATTAATTAAATGGCAGAAAGAAAACTTACACGTCACGAAATGAGAGAGGCGGCATTGCTGATTCTCTTCCAGAGAAAACTTAACCCGGAAACGCTTGATGAGCTTCTTGAGGACTGCAAGGAATCGTTTGAGTTTGAATATAACTCTCAGTCGGTGAAGCTTGCAAACGGAGTTGAAGAACACGAGGATGAACTGAATGCAATAATCGAGAGTTATTCGCCTTCCAGAAAACTCGACAGAATTTCCTACATAAACCTTGCTATTATGAAGATAGCTGTTTATGAGATGAAGTACTGTCCGTCTGTTCCTGATAAAGTAGCTATAAATGAGGCAATAGAATTTGCCAAGAAATATACAGACAAGGCAGACGTGCGTTTTATAAACGGCGTACTCAATTCGTATTATAAGGACAGCCTTAACAATAAGGAACAGCCTGATGCCTGATTTTTTCACCGTAACCGTATCTCAGGTTACAAGGCGGCTTTCGATGATAGTAAAAGGCGATAAGGCTCTTTCTGATGTATATGTTGCAGGGGAGATATCAAATTTTACTTTGCACAAAGCATCCGGTCATATGTATTTCACTTTGAAAGACGAAATATCGTCAATTAAGTGCGTTATGTTCGCAGGCAAAGCCGCAGGACTTACATTTATGCCGTACAGCGGTCAGAGCGTGATCGTCCGCGGCGGCGTGAATGTATATGAGCGTGACGGCGCAAATCAGATATATGTAAGCGAGATCATCGAAAAAGGTCAGGGTGAACTTGCGATTGCCTTTGAAAAGGCAAAACGTGAGCTTGAAGCCGGAGGATATTTTGACAAGAAGCGACCGATCCCGAAACAACCGAAAAAGGTCTGTCTTATAACAGCTGAAAAAGGTGCGGCATTACAGGATATGCTCAATATCATTGCAAGGCGCAGACCGATACTTGAGGTCGTGCTTATCCCTGCGACTGTACAGGGCGCATATGCGCCTGCAACGCTTATAAACGGCATTGAGGCGGCACAGACGACAGGCGCAGATCTGATCATAGTAGGCAGGGGCGGAGGCTCGGCAGAGGACTTGTCGTGCTTTAATGATATCGGATACGCAAAAGCATTGTATAACAGTGAAATACCGACAATATCGGCGGTAGGACACGAAACGGATTTCACAATATCGGATTTTGTCGCGGATCTGCGTGCGCCCACACCGTCAGCGGCTGCTGAAATCGCCACATCGGTTACCTGTGATGATCTGAGCGAACATATAGAGCTGACTTATGACAGGCTTAGTGACATTGTACATTCTCAGATAGAGGGGTACGAACAGCTTATTGACAGCTATCAGAGGCACATAGCGGCATACAGCCCCATTAAGCGCCTTGAAAGATTGCTAAGGGAGCTTGAATTGCTCGACAACAGAGTCAAGGCATCTGTAACAGGTCATATCCGCAGTAACGAGGCGCTTATTGAAAGCTATACGGACAAGATAGAGGCGCTAAGTCCGGTAAATGTACTAAGGCGTGGTTACAGTGCCGTTACCGTAAACGGCAGAAACGTAGGCAGTATCAATGATATGTCTGTCGGCGACAATGCGGAAATACAGATGTCTGACGGCATTGCAAAGGCAACAATAACAGAAATTGAAAAGAGCAGCGAGGTGCGTTTTAAATGAGTTTTGAAACAGCTATGAAAAGACTTGATGAGATATCGGTTCAGATGGAACAGCCGGATATCACGCTTGACAACTCAATGAAATGTTATAAAGAGGCGGTTGAGCTTATTGCATTCTGCCGCAAGTATATTGACGAAGCCAAGCTTACGGTACAGAAGCTGGAAGAGGCGTAATATGCAGATGAACCTGATCGGTACACCCAAAACCAAAGAAGAGTTTGACTTTATGTTCAAGGCATATTGTGTATATTTTGAGGAACAGCTGAAAGCTGTTTGTGATTCATTCTGTGAAAGCGGTGCAAAATACAGGGCGCTTTATGATGCGGCGGCATACAGCCTTGA
>ERZ780202.1757-NODE-1757-length-10949-cov-3.708004_pt1 | contig 10949 bp, 10 predicted proteins | sample MGYA00510978_ERZ780202 | MGnify/ENA primary metagenome ERZ780202 (study PRJEB29588, sample SAMEA2155689) | human gut metagenome | biome: human gut; feature: human-associated habitat; material: faeces | place: Denmark | collected 2008/2010 ...
TGATGATGGTATCCGTGTAGATGTGTGTAATCTTGGCATTCTGGATAATTCCAGTATGAGTACCCTGATGCGGAATATCCTTCTTAGCTTCGCTCAATTTGAACGAGATATGATTGTAGAGCGTACGCAGGAAGGAAAAGCCATTGCAAAGCAGAATCCAGACTTTAGGGAAGGAAGACCACATAAATACAGCAGAACACAGATAACTCACGCATTGGAGCTGTTGGGGAGTTATTCCTATAAACAGGTGGAACAAATGACGGGAATAAGTAAGAGTACCCTGATAAGAGCGAAAAGAAAGAGAAAATCGCCAGTATAGAGGAAAAAATTATATATATATTTTTGAAATCGCAGTATAGGGTAAAAAATTTGAAAATTTGCGGAGCGAACCTACTCGTTTCTTAAAGGATTGCAGACTGCAGAGCCGGAAAGATAGACCTTATCATTACAAAGTCGATTTCCAGGTTTGCAAGAAACACATTGGACTGTTTGAACTATGTGAGAGAACGGAAGGATTTAGGAATCGGGATTATTTTTGAAAAGGAAAATATCAATACATTAGATGCAAAGGGGGAGGTGCTTCTCACCATTCTTTCAAGTTTGGCCCAGGATGAGAGCCGCAGTATTTCAGAGAACTGTACCTGGGGAATTCGTAGAAGATTTGAACAAGGCCAACACAAAATGAGCAAAAAGTGCTTCCTAGGGTACGATACGGATGAGGAAGGGCACCTGATTGTAAACAGGCAGCAGGCAAAGATAGTGGTTAGGCTTTATAAGGAGTATTTATCAGGAAAGACGGTTGATTATATCGCCAGGATATTCAAAGAAGAGAAGTTAAACAGCTGGGATGGAAAATACAACTGGCAGCCGAGCACCTTAGATTCTATGCTTCGAAATGAGAAGTATATGGGGGATGCAATTTTGCAGAAAAGTTATACTGCTGATTTCCTTTCAAAGAAAGGGTGATAAATGATGGAACTATTCAGATGTATCACATTGAAGAAGACCATGAGCCAATCATAAATATTGATACTTGGTAAGCAGTCCAGAAGGAAATTGAAAGGCGGAGTAATTACTGCAAAGAACATTTTACAAACGCCTATGCTCAGCGTAGCGAAGTTAATTCTTTGTACGCCAAGATTATCTGCGGAAATTGTGGTCACACTTATTCCAGAGTAAAATATACTACCAGAGCTGGCACAAAGATTACGAAGTGGCGCTGTGGTTCTTGCAATATGGCAAAAGGTCATAAGGTTTGTAGCAATAGATATGTTACCGAGGAAAGTCTTATGAAGCTGTTCGTAATGAGTTGGAATGAGATAGCTGGACACCCGGAAGACTACAAAGAGAAGTGGCAAGAGAATATTGCTAGCGAGGATGTGCTTCTGAGGTATAAAACTAGATTGCTTATGCAGCATGCAGGCGCTGGGGAAATAAAAGAATTTGATGCAGCGCTTATGATGGCTGTTATGGATCACATTATAGTATTCGAAGATGGAAGGCTGCAGATAAAGTTTTATGATGGAACTGAGTTTGAGATAGCAACTGAATAAGGGAAAGATGATAAATAGCCGGTAGGTAAACTGAGAGTGGTTTGCTTACCGGCTTTTTTGTTAAAAAAAAGCACAAGAGGATTGACGGTATCAATCCTATGTGATATTATCCTGTTTTTGACAGTGAAATTGTGAAAAAAGTCCAACAAACGGCTTGGTTGAGCCATTGTTGGACTTTTAGTTCATTCGGTGGATGCGTAATGTTTGTTTTTTATAATCCTTTTGATTTTCTGGCGATACCTTTTAGGTTTCTATCAGTCATATATTGATAGTCCGTGTTAAATCTAAATGTATCATGAAGAGTATCTGTAAGTGTTGTCCTTGTATAGGCAGGGATAAATCCTTTTTCTTCAACAGTTGTCACGTTCATATTTCTAATTGTTGATATTATCTCATCACAAGTGAATTTATCATCAAGTTTCTTTTCGAGCAGCCTGTATATAAGCAGTGAGATAAAGCATGTAAGGAAATGAGCCTCAATTCGATTATCATCATGCAGGTAAACTGGGCGTGCTTTGAATTCTGATTTCATAATGCGGAAGGATTCTTCTATTTCCCACCTGTTATGATTGATTTTAGCAATGACAGCGGGATCGTCATCAAGGTTTGTGCATACAGCATAGAATCCATCATACTTTGCTTCTTCTGCAATAGTATCAAGATCAAGGGCATAGACTTTCTTTTCAGCAATCTCACCATCATCGGTAACGGTTGTCTGCTGAATAAATCTTTTGTAATCGTTTTGTCCGATTTTTTCAATTTTGGATTTGTTGTTAATAGCATTTTCAGCACGTTGAATCTGTCTTGCTCTGATGTTTGTCTGATACTCTTTGTACTTCAGAGAGTATGTAACAATTAGTGTCTGATTGAATTCAATATCACGTTCTTCATCATACCCATCAATCAGTTTTTCTTTATAAAAAGTTTTCTTTTTATTCTCAGGAGTATCTTCAAGCTTGCTAATGTCATATTTCTTTTTATGCCCTTCTAACGACCATCCTGTAGGATCAAGGCACCATTCTTTGAGATTATTATTCAGTTTTTTAATTGACTGTGCTGTGATGAAGCTTCTTTCACCAAAGTTATTGAACTTGCGATTGCTCTCGGATGAAAGTCCGGCATCGGTACAGACAACAAACTTAGAAAGTTCAAAGTCTTTCATAATCTGTTGTTCCAATGGCTTTAGTGATAACTGTTCATTCTGGTTGCCTGGATTGATACAGAATGCAAGAGGGATACCGGACATATCCATAAACAATCCCATCTGAACGATTGGATTAGGCCGATGTTCCTTACTTACCCCGTACTGCTTTGCACCGTCCCAAAATTTATAAAAAAGTTGCCACTTTTATTACCTCAAAAAATGCATCCAACAGAGCAAAAAGCCAAAGATATATGCAAAGCGAGGAATTTAGCCACTTAGCAAGGCTGAGAAATGGTGTGGAAACCATTCCAGCCAATATCCGAAAGAATTACCACCTTGACAAACTTCCAAGAGGTAAACAACGAGGTAAATTCTTCTTCGGAAGCAAAATAGCAGCTTTAAATTTCAGGAAACTCTTCGGATTCCGAAAGGGTCTGGGAAACTATGCACAAAATCCGGTATTAGCTTAAATATAAGCCGGAGGTACCCCTTTGATTCTGATTCAATAAAGCTTCTTATGGCTAATCTACTGTGAAATATTAAATTTTCAAGGTTCTTGCAAAGGGCAGACATAGAAAAAACTATGTTTTGACCCCGGCATCATGACATTGGTCGGAAAGACACGACTTTCTGACGAATTGTATTTTTATTACACCCGTCAGGGCGTTCCGGTTTCTTTGTATTCTTTTGATGGTCAATATAAGAACCGAAATACAGACAAAAAAGTAGAAGATGCCCAAGTTGCAGTAGTTGATACTCCGGGTCGTATCATGGATACAAAGACCGTACAGACCATTGAGGGTGCAGATGCGGTTGTTATTCCTGTACGTCCGACAGGTGGAAACATTGAATCATTTACAAGAACGGTTGGACTTGTAAAAGAACATGCTAATGGTCCGGTGATTGTAGTTGTAAATGGTATAAATCGGTTCAGTGCCACAAGCTCATTCCTTGAATGGCTGGAAAAATATAAACAGAAAGAAAATCTGAATATTATTATGACAATACCTCAATCAGAGGTGCTCGTACAGGCTGAAAACTGCCGATGTTCCGTAAATGAAATCAACTGTCATTCTCCTGCTACTCAGGCTGTAAATATCTTATGTGATAAAATCAGTGAACTTGTAGGACTTCCTGTTGAGGAACGTAAGGTGAAAAGCAAGAAACTGATTGATAAATAGATATTTTGTAGCTATAATTTATTTATATGTAGATACTGAGTATGTAAAAGGAGATGAAATTATGGCAAAAAAAGATATGGCAAGTCTTTTAGATAGTTTTGAGAGCGATACAGCGAAAGAACATGATGCTGCTGTAACAGCTGCAAAAGGAAACAATGATAATTCTTCAAGAGCGACAGCTCTTGTGTCCATGACACAAGCGGAAAAGGAAAGATTAACAACGATTGCAAGGTCACATGGACTTAGTTTATCGGCATTCTTCCGTTTGGCTGCGGACGAATATATTACAAAACATGATTGGTAAAATGGAGAGTGGGTTATGTCACATATTTCAGAATACGATGTTGAAAATATTTTTATAGACCGATTAGAAGGTATCGGATATCGTTTTATCAAAATGAATTCCTATGATGATGTGATTAACAATTTTCGTGCTCAACTTGCAAAATTCAATGAAAAGAAATTGGCTGAAAAAGGGCATCCGATAGCTTTTTCAGATGCAGAGTTTAATCGCATTATGATACATCTTGATAATCATTCGGTATATGAGTCGGCAAAAATTTTGAGAGATAAATATGTCTTACAATTAGATAATGGGGAAACCGTATACATTGATTTCTTTTCATCTGATACAGACCGTAATATTTATCAGGTAACTCATCAAGTTACGATGGATAAAGCACATAAAGATGATGTGGTATATAAAAATCGTTATGATGTTACAGTGCTTATTAACGGATTGCCTATTGTGCAAATCGAGCTAAAACGACCGGGTGTAGAAATTAACGAGGCAATCAATCAAATTAACCGTTATCGTAAATTTTCATTCAAAGGATTATTCCGTTATTTACAGCTTTTTGTTGTATCTAATTCAGTACAGACAAAATATTTTTGTAATGAAAATGAAATGATAGATGGTCATTACAATCCAATTTTGAAGTCTTTGGTATTCTTTTGGACGGATGAAAAGAATGTACGTATCAATGATTTGAATACTTTTACAGGAGAGTTCTTCCGCAAAACTGCTTTGACTGAGATGTTGGATAAATACATGGTCATCAAGACTACAGAACCAGTATTGATGGTTATGAGACCATATCAGATTTATGCAGTTAAGGCTGCTAAAAAGCGTGTGTTGGAAGTAAATCAGAATGGATACGTATTTGCGTGTACAGGTTCTGGAAAAACACTGACATCTTTTAAATTGGCTCAGCTTCTTAGAGATGAGGCAAGGGTGGATTTAGTGGTGTTTTTGATTGACCGAAAAGATTTAGACGACCAGACAGTTGATGAATATAATTCTTTTGAAAAAGACTGTGTAGATAACACAGATAGCACGTATGTGTTAATCAATATGTTAAAATCATCAGAGAAAAAGATGATTGTTACAACAATTCAGAAGATGGCAAATGCTGTAAGAAATCCTAAATATGCTTCTGTAATGGATGCTTATAAAGATAAAAAGGTTGTATTTATTATCGATGAATGTCATCGTTCACAGTTTGGAAAGATGCATGCTCAAATTCAGAAACATTTTGAAAAAGCAAATTATATTGGATTTACTGGAACCCCAATTTTTGAAAAAAACAAAGGTGCAGATGGACGTACTACAGCAGATGTATTTTATGCAGGCGAAAAGTTGGACTCATGTTTACATAAGTACATGATTAAAGATGCAATTGCAGATGGAAATGTACTTCGCTTTTCTGTGGAATATCAGAGAACGATATTTGCGAGAAATCTTTCTGTGAAAGGAATCAACCCTGAACAGTTAGATGACCCAGAGTATTGCAAACGTCACAAAATAGATATGAATGCTTTGTATCATGATGATGAGCGTATAGCGAGGATAGCTGAGCATATAATGGAACATCATGAGCAGCATGTACATCCGCAAGGGAAAGATGTTTATACAGCATTGTTTGCGGTGGATTCCATTCAAACTTTGGGAAAATATTATGATGAATTTAAGAAGCTGAATGAAAATGCTTCAATTGATAAAAAATTAAAGGTTGCTGCTATCTTTTCTTATCAGGCAAATGAAGATATGGATGATGGAGCTGATGAACATTCACAAGAGTTGTTGGAACGATGTATGGATGATTATAATGAACTGTATGGTACAGCTTTTGGTCTTGATACATTTGATTCATACAGAAAAGATATTGCTAAAAGATTAAAGCAGAAAGACCTTCCTCAAGTGGATATACTGCTTGTAGTGAATATGTTTTTAACAGGATTTGATGCCAAACCATTAAATACATTGTATTTAGATAAGAATCTTGTCTGGCATTCATTAGTACAGGCTTATAGTCGTACGAATCGTGTTGATAAGGTAACAAAGCAATTTGGTCAAATTGTAAGTTATCGTAATATCAAACAGTGGCAGGACGATGCTTTGACGTTATTTTCCGGTGATGGAGACCCGAATGAGTATTTATTGGAAAATTACGAATACTATTTGAATCAATGGGTGAATCAAGAACCTACATTGAGAAAGATTGCAAAAAATGTAGATGAGGCAGGTCAGTTGAAATCAGAAGATGAGATTCGTATGTTCATTATTGCATTCCGTTCAATGGCAAAAACTCTTGCTACTTTGAAAACTTTTTCAAAGTTTACTTGGGAGGACTTAGCTGTTGTTATGGATGAAAATGAATATGAAGGATTTAAAAGCTGGTATCTGTATTATAAAGACCAGACAGTTAATCCTAATCCAACGGTTCCTGTGCCTGTGGATGTAGACTTTGACATTGAATTGGTTCGTACAGACCGAATCAATGTTGTATATATTTTAAATTTATTAAAGAATGCACAATCTCATGCTAAAACAGAAGAAGAGAAGCAGCGTGATGTGGATTTGATTCTACGTGAAATTGAACGTTCTGATAATGAATCATTACGTCTCAAAAAAGATGTAATGCGAGAATTTATTTTAACTCGTTTTTACGAGTTGCCAGAAGATGCTGATGTAATGGAGGCATTTGAACAATTTGAAAAAGAACAAATGCAGGCAGATATGGAGGCTTTTGCATTTGATAATCAAATTGACTTTGTCATTGTTTCAGACTTGTTTTCTGCTTATGTGTTTAGTGGAACGATTTCGGAAGATGATATTCGAAAACGTTTGACTGCATATAAATTAGGATTGTTGAAAATGACGAAGTTGACAAAAGCAGTAAAGTCTTTTGTTCAGGATACATATAAAAAATACAAAGCTGAAGGTGAATAAATATGGCAGATAAAAATACATATCAGGCTCAGGCAAATGAGCTTTCTCAGAAGCTGTGGGTGATTGCAAATGAATTAAGAGGACAAATGGATGCAAGTGAATTTAAAAATTATATTCTTGGTGTAATTTTTTATCGTTATTTGTCTGAGCGTACAGAGCATTATATGGCTGAAATTTTAGAAAATGATGGAATTACATATGAAGAAGCATTTGCAGATGATGATTATAAAGAAACTGTGGAAGAATGGTCTTTATCAAAGCTTGGATATATCATTAGACCGGAAAATTTATTCCGTAATCTGATTCGTAAAATTACGAAATTCAGAGATGATGCTGACAAGTTCAGTGTAGAAGATTTTGAAAAAGCAATCAGTGAGCTTGTTGGTTCTACAATGGGATATGAATCTAATAAAGCGTTTGATGGATTGTTTGATGATATGCGTTTGCAGGATAGCCGTCTTGGCGAAACGGTAGCTGATAGAACAGATATGATTGGTCGAGTAATGGTTCGTGTATCAGATATTGATTTTGACCTGCAAGATTCTCAGTTTGATGTACTGGGTACAGCATACATGATTTTGATTGGACTGTTTGCCAGTGATGCCGGAAAGAAAGGTGGAGAGTTCTTTACTCCTGCTGGACCGTCTAAACTTTGTGCTACTCTTGCTGCATTAGGTTTAGATGAAGCCAAAACGGTTGGTGACTGTACTTGTGGTTCTGCATCCATGTTGTTAGAAGTACAAAAACATTTGACGACTGGAAAAGTCGGTCATTTCTATGGACAGGAAAAGAATGCTACTACATACAACTTGTCTCGTATGAACATGATTATGCATGGTGTAGATTGGCAGAACTTTGATATTTATAAAGGGGATACGCTGACAGATGATAAGTACGGTGATACGAAAATGACTGTACAGGTCTGCAACCCACCATATTCCTTGAAATGGTCTTCTGATAAGAAATTTGAAGATGACCCACGATATTCAGGTGTTGGTAAACTTGCTCCGAAATCGGCAGCCGATTTAGCGTTTGTGGAACATATGATTTATCATATGGATGACGAAGATGGGCGTGTAGCTGTGCTATTACCACACGGAGTTTTGTTCCGTGGCGGAGCAGAAGAAGCAATCCGTAAGTATATCATTAAGGATTTAAACCGATTGGATGCTGTCATTGGACTTCCGGCAAATTTGTTCCATGGTACTGGAATTCCGGTATGTGTACTGGTGCTAAAGAGTAAACGCAATGGCAATTCTGGAAACATTTTGTTCATTGATGCTTCCAAAGAATTTAAACCGGGGAAAAATCAAAATACATTAGAACAGGAACATATCGATAAAATTGTAGATGCTTATGAGAAACGTCAGGATATTGACAAGTTTGCTCATGTAGCGGATATGAGTGAAATCATTGAAAATGATTATAATTTGAATATTCCAAGATATGTAGATACTTTCGAAGAGGAAGAACCAGTGGATTTGGATGCTGTGAAAGCTCAAATTAAGACGCTGGATTCTGAAACAAAAGCTGCGATTGATAAGGCTGAAAGTTTTATGAGACAGCTCGGACTGTAAAGGCAGGTGAATTCTAATTATGAAATTTAAGAAAACGGAATATCCCACCACGATAGCTGCATCGGCTGCAATGTCATTTCTGTCAATGGCAAACAATCCTTATCCGTATGAATATATGGTAGGAAATGCACAATTACCTTCAAAGAAATTGCCTATATTATTACCAGATAAATGTCCTTGTTGTGGTAAAGTATTATCCACTGAAATTTTACCGATTAGGGCAGTTAATAATATTACGGATAATGAACAAAAAGAATGTACGGTTATATCTATTTACAGATGTACATCTTGCAATGAATTATTCACTGTGACGAATACAGTTAAGACGGAATTAGCGTTTAATGATGAAAATTTTGATACAGATGACGCAATAAGTGAATTTGTTGGCATCTATCCATTTGAAATGGAAAGTGTAGATTTCGATGAAGATATTAGTGATTTGTCACTGTCTTTTGTTGAGGTGTATAAGCAAGCAGAACGTGCAGAACATGATGGGTTGAATTTAATTTGCGGAATGGCGTATCGTAGAGCATTGGAATTTTTAGTTAGAGATTATTGTGTTGATAAATTCCCTGAAAAAGTCAGTGAAATAGATACAAAATCTTTGTCTGAGAAAATCAGAAATTATATTACGGATGATTCAGATATTAAAACTTTGGCAGAAAAAGCAACATGGCTTGGTAATGACCAGACACATGTAATCAATAAGCATCCTGATAGAGATGTCAGTGACATTAAGCAATTTATTCAGATGATTGTTGCGAAGATTAAAATAAAAATGGTTGTTGCAGATGCTGAAACTATAAAAAAGGGGTGATGTAATTGAATGAACCTAAATTGAGATTCAAAGCTGATGATGGAAGCGACTTTCCGAATTGGGAAGCAAGAACATTAGATACTTTAATGAGTTTCAAAAATGGAATCAATGCTAGTGGTGAAAAATTCGGAAAAGGAATTAAATGTATTAGTGTAATGGATATTTTGAATAATTCATATATTACATATGATATTATTAAAGGATATGTTGATATAGATGAGAAAACATTGCATAGTTTTTCTGTTGAATATGGAGATGTTGTATTTCAGCGAAGTTCTGAAAATGTAGAGGATGCTGGACGAGCAAATGTATATATGGATAAAGAAAAAATTGCGACATTCAGTGGATTTGTAATTAGAGGAAAACGAAAAACGGATTACGAACCGTTGTTTATGAATGCTTTGATGAGTACGTTTTTTGTAAGAAAGCAAATTATGGCTAAAGCTCAGGGTGCTCAGCATATCAATATTGGACAAGAAATGTTAAATTCAGTAGTGGTGATAATGCCACGTCTTCCTGAACAACAAAAAATTGCTGATTTCTTATCCGCAATTGATACGGTAATTGAAAAACAGCAGGCAACTGCGAAAGCATGGGAACAACGAAAAAAAGGCGTAATGCAGAAACTTTTCAATCAGGAAGTACGATTCAAAGCAGATGATGGAAGTGACTTTCCGGATTGGGAAGAAAAGCGATTTGGTGATATTGTAAAAGAATTTAAAGAAAAAACGACGATTGAAAATGAAGATACTTTACTTTCTTGTGCAATTGATGGAATATATTTAAATTCAGAATTATTTGGTCATCAACGGGGGCAGAGTAATATTGGATATTTGAAGATAAAGCAAGGTACACTAATACTATCTGCTCAAAATTTACATTTGGGAAATGTAAATGTGAATATGAGGTTTAAACATGGAATTATTTCGCCTGCATATAAGACATATCAAATTGTTGGCTGTAATGTTAAGTATATGAATCAATGGGTGAAGTGGGATAAGACAAAACAATTTTTTTATAATGCTACCACAGTTGGAGCAAGTGGATGCAGAAGAAATGTTGATTGGATGTTGTTGTATCAACAAGTCTTAAAATTACCTTCTCCTCTTGAACAACAAAAAATTGCAGATTGTTTATCTGCCTTGGATGATGTTATTAAAAAACAGAAAGAAATTCTTGAAAAATGGAAAGAATTGAAAAAAGGATTGTTACAACAGATGTTTGTATAATCAAGCGAATGATGATAAGATAATTATAAAAGAACAATTGTTTTTGCAATAGCCTATAGAGTTGTAATTCAACAGAGATGAAATTCCAGTTTGTGTGTATGGTAAATCTAAACTGTATTTTAGCAATATTTCCTTAGTGGGGGCAGAAAGTGCCCCCACTTTCACTATGTGCGCCTAGCGGCGCACGTTTCTAACGGGTTAAAGTCCCAAATCCGC
>ERZ780202.1758-NODE-1758-length-10948-cov-2.796475_pt1 | contig 10948 bp, 8 predicted proteins | sample MGYA00510978_ERZ780202 | MGnify/ENA primary metagenome ERZ780202 (study PRJEB29588, sample SAMEA2155689) | human gut metagenome | biome: human gut; feature: human-associated habitat; material: faeces | place: Denmark | collected 2008/2010 ...
AGTAGCGCAGGAGCCTGTTCCGCAAGCAAGCGTTTCGCCGGAGCCACGCTCATAAACTCGCATTTCTATATTATTCCTGTCAATTATTTTTGCGAATTCAGCATTAACTCTGTCAGGAAAAACATTCGTATTTCCCTCGCAGGCTTTGCCGTATTTTTCAAGGTCAAAATCCTTTGGATGCTCGTCAATAAACATAACGGCATGAGGATTTCCCATAGAAACGCAGGTCATTTTAAACTCTCTGTCAAGAATTTTAATCGGCTCGTCAATTGCTTTACCGCTACTTACATTAACAGGAATGTCGCTTGCTTTAAGCGACGGCTTACCCATATCAACCTTTGCGCTTTTAACCTCGCCGTTTTCAACATTAACGTCAATATATTTAACTGCTCCCATTGACTCAATAGTAAACGTGGTTTTATCGGTAAGCTTATGGTCGTAGCAATATTTTGCAACGCATCTTATTCCGTTGCCGCACATTGCACCTCTTGAGCCGTCTGCATTATACATAACCATTTCAAAATCAGCCTTTTTGCCTTTTTTGATAAGAATTATTCCGTCGCCGCCGATACCGAAATGACGGTCAGATAAAATAATTGCCGCCTTTTCCTCATTTTCGACAAATTCTTCAGTGCAATCAATGTATATATAATCATTGCCGCAACCGTGCATCTTAGTAAATTTCATAAAATCAGTCCGTTTCAAAATTAATCGCAATAAAGCTTGCAATAAAATATGTACTACATAAAATCGTTAATTATTTCCTGAGCAAGCACTGCAATTTTCTTGCCCATTTTCATACTTTCACGCTGGAGATATTTATGCGCCTGAAGTTCGGAAAAACCGTTGGTTTCTTTGAGAATAAGCTTAGCCTTTGATATAACGTCCTCGTCGCTGACGCTTCGCTTGGTAAAGCTTGAAACGCTGTTTACAAGTACGCCGACCGTATTTAAAAACTCCTGCCTGTCAACCGGCAGAGGAAGATAAATAAGGTTACTCATAAAGCTGTCCGTATCCCCACGTGTAAACGCAACAATATCAAACCCCGGTGGAAGATGCTCGGCAATATTACCCGCCGTCATATCCCTTAGACCTTCGGCGCAAACTATAACGCCTTCGCTCATATCCTGAGCGATACTTAACACGCTTGCACCCGTTGCGCAAACATACGGCACGTCGTAGCCCTCACCCTCAAGAAGAGAGCGCAATTTAAGCGCAGTATCCTTTGACGGATACGCAACCAAAATTTCACGCATACTCTCCACCTCTGCTAACAAATATCTGACAAAAGCATTATACCATATATAATACTTATTATACAATAGAAAAAACTAACTTTTATTATACAAAATAGAGATATGCACAGGCGGTATTTATTGTTAAAATTGGCTGAAGATTATTTCTTGGATTATTATACATTTCTAACATTTTACACAGATTTTAAAAATTTTTAACTTTTTTTTGTAACAAAGTAACCAAAAACCGCTTGATTATTTGTTGTAAAGGTGATATGATATGCTTATATAGAAATTATAATAGCGCCAAAATATTGTTTTTGACGCTTTTCAATAAAATAAAGGAGATGAAATTTTGGCAAAATTAGACAAAGATTATGAATTCCCTTTGTATATCTTTCACAGCGGAAAAAATTATAAGGCATATGAATTTTTCGGTTGTCATAGAATTAAGGGAGATACATTTGCATTTCGTGTTTGGGCGCCTCATGCTCAAAGCGTGTCAACAGTCGGTGATTTTAACGATTGGAACGAAAGCGCCGGTGTTATGAAAAAAATCAGCGACGGTATTTTTGAAGCTAAAATCGACAATGTTAAAATTTACGATTGCTATAAATATGCCATTACGACGAAAGACGGCAACGTTATTATGAAAGCCGACCCTTATGCTTTCCACGCAGAAACAAGACCCGGCACGGCATCAAAGGTTTACGAAACAGGCAAATACCGCTGGAATGATTCGACTTGGAAAAAGGCAAATTCGGGTAACATTCTTGAAAAGCCCGTTAATATTTACGAAATTCATTTTGGCAGCTGGAAAAGGCACGAAAACGGCGATTTCTTATCATACAGGCAAATGGCAGAGGAACTTGTGCCTTACGTGAAAGATATGGGATACACTCATATTGAAATGATGCCGATTATGGAATATCCTTTTGACGGCTCATGGGGATATCAGGTTACAGGATACTTTGCTCCGACTTCACGATACGGAACACCTGACGACCTTATGTATTTTGTTGACGCTTGCCACAAAGCCGGAATCGGAGTAATACTTGACTGGGTACCGGCTCACTTCCCTAAAGATGCTTACGGTCTTTATGAATTTGACGGAGAATGCACTTATGAATACTCCGATATGAGAAAAGGCGAACATAAGGAATGGGGCACAAGAGTATTTGACTACGGCAAAAACGAGGTTAAATCTTTCCTTATTTCCTCTGCAATGTATTGGGTTGACAATTTCCATTTTGATGGGCTTAGGGTTGACGCAGTTGCATCAATGCTTTATCTCGATTACGGACGTGAGGACGGCGAATGGATTCCGAATAAAAACGGCGGAAGAGAAAATCTTGAAGCGGTTGAATTTTTCAAGGAGCTTAACTGCGCAATGTTCAAAGAGCATCCTGAGGTTATGATGATTGCCGAGGAATCGACCGCTTGGCCTATGATTACAATGCCGACAAATATCGGCGGCTTAGGCTTTAATTTCAAGTGGAATATGGGCTGGATGAACGATATGCTCAGGTACATTTCGCTCGACCCGCTTTTCAGAAAAGGCAACCACAACTGCATTACATTCAGCTTTTATTATGCATTCAGCGAAAACTTCATTTTGCCTATCAGCCACGACGAAGTAGTACACGGAAAATGCAGCCTTATAAACAAAATGCCCGGTGAATATGAAATGAAATTCGACGGATTAAGGCTGTTTCTTGCATATATGTTTGCTCATCCCGGCAAAAAACTTTTGTTTATGGGCAGTGAATTCGGTCAATTTATTGAATGGAACTATAAGCAAGGGCTTGATTGGCTCCTTCTTGACTATGAAATGCACAGGAAGATGCTTGGATTTTCCAAAACGCTTAATAAACTTTATAAAGACACACCTGCACTTTGGCAAATTGATTACAGCTGGGACGGCTTCCAATGGATTTCCAGTGAGGACAATGCAAACAGCGTAATCGCCTTTAGAAGAATTGACAAAAAAGGCAATGAAATTATTGCAATATTTAATTTCACACCTAACAGCTTTGACGAATACAGAATCGGCGTTCCAAACGAAGGCAGCTACAAAGTTGTACTTGACACCTCGCTTGAGCAATTCGGCGGCTCAACAATTGCAAAACACCCCGCATACAAGACCAAGAAGAAAGCTATGCACGGCTTTGAGCAAAGCATTGGCTTAAAGCTTTCGGGTCTTTCGGGCATTTATCTTGAAAAGGTTGCCAAAAAACCTTCAAAATCAAAGGCTAAGGAAAACGGCACAAAGGCAAAAAAACCTGAAAATGCAAAGCCTAAAAAGGAAGCAAAGCCCATTGCCGAAAGTAAAGATATAAAAGAAGAAAAAAAGAAAATTTCCAAGGCTGAACCTAAGGCGGAAAAGCCTAAAAATAAAAAGGATGAGCCTGTTAAAAAAGCAAAAAAGGCCGTCAAATCGGCGCTTTCTAATAAAAAGAACAAATAAAGGAGAAATGAAATGGCACAAAAAACAGAAGTTGTAGCAATGCTCCTTGCAGGAGGGCAGGGCAGCCGTCTCGGTGTACTTACAAAAAACATCGCTAAGCCTGCTGTTCCTTACGGCGGCAATTACAGAATTATTGACTTTCCTTTGTCAAACTGTGTAAACAGCGGTATCTATACCGTAGGCGTTCTTACCCAGTATCAACCGCTTGAGCTAAACGACTATCTCGGAAACGGACAGCCTTGGGATTTAGACAGGCAAAACGGCGGTATTCACATTTTGTCACCGTACGAGGCTATCGGCGGCGCAGAATGGTACAAGGGTACTGCAAACGCAATTTACCAAAACATTAATTTTATCGAAAAATACGATCCCGAATATGTTGTAATCCTTTCCGGCGACCATATTTATAAAATGAATTACGCAAAGATGGTTGATTTCCACAAAAAGAACAATGCGGACTGCACAATCGCAGTTCTTGAAGTTCCGTGGGAGGAGGCGTCACGTTTCGGAATTCTTGCAACAAATGATGACGACAGAATTTATGAATTTGCCGAAAAGCCGAAAGAGCCAAAAAGCAACAAGGCTTCAATGGGCGTTTACGTTTTCAGTTGGGATAAGCTCAAGAAATATCTTATTCAGGATGAAAACACAGAGGGTTCGGCTAACGACTTCGGTAAAAATATTATTCCTACAATGCTTGAGGCAGGCGAAAGACTTTTTGCCTTTCCGTTTGCAGGATATTGGAAAGATGTCGGAACAATTGACTCTCTTTGGGAGGCTAACCTTGATATTATCAACCCTAATGTTGACCTTGATTTGAGCGACTGGAGGATTTACTCAAGAAATCCTATGGCACCGCCGCACTACATAGGCAAAGATGCCGTTGTTGAAAATTCGTCCGTCAGCGAGGGATGCGAAATTGAGGGTAACGTTGATTACTCTGTTGTTTCTCCGAACTGCGTTGTTGAAAAGGATGCAGACGTAAGATACAGTGTTATTATGCCGGGCGCTAAAATCAAAAAAGGCGCAAAGGTTTATTATTCAATAGTTGCCGAGGACGCAGTGATTGAGCCTGACGCTAAGGTCGGCGAAATCCCCGAGCTTCTTGAAAAGCCGGAAAATTGGGGCATTGCAGTTATCGGTTCTGGTGCAACAATAAAAACGGGAACTCACATTGCCCCCGGGGTAATGGTTAAAGCAGGAGAGGAGGTATAAGCGATGAACGGAAAATCAGTACTTGGTATGATATTTGCAAACATTCACGAGGAGGCTCTTGATTCGCTTACGGCAATGAGAACTATGGGTTCTGTTCCTTTTTGCTCACGCTTTCGTTTAATCGACTTCCCTCTTTCAAACCTTGTTGAAAGCGGAGTTACCAAAATAGGCGTTGTAACAAATGCAAACTTCCGCTCTCTTATGGACCATATCGGCACAGGCAAGCCTTGGGATTTAAGCAGAAAGAGCGACGGTCTTTTCTTGCTCCCTCCGTTTTCGGCAGGAAGCACAAGCATTTGGGGAAATCGTATCGATGCCATATTCGGCAATATGAATTTTCTTCATCAATCGCATCAAACTTATGTTTTGATGACTGATTGCAACAATATTGTAAATATTGATTATTCTAAACTTTTTGATGCTCACGAAAAGAGCGGAGCAGATATCACAATCGTTGGCGTAAAAAGCAAAATGCCTAAAAACATAGGTTCTGTTCTTTGCTTTGACAAGGTAGATGAAAACGGCAAAATTACAGAAATGAGCCTTGACCGTGATGTTGACGACGAGGTGTTTTACTCGTGTAACATTATGATTATGAAGAAATATCTTCTTGAAACTCTTATTCAGACTGCTCATTCCAAAAATGAAATTTCTTTTCAAAGAAATATCGTTATGGCAAATGTTAAAAACCTTAATATTCACGCTTTTGATGCGACTGACAGCTTTGTCGGCACAATTGATTCAATTCAAAGCTACTATAAAATTTCTATGTCGCTTCTTGAAAAGGAAAACAGAGATAAGCTTTTCTCATCCCCTATTTCAACAAAAGAACGTGACGATATGCCTACCCTTTACGGCCCTGAATCTGCAACTAAAAATTCACTTGTAGCTGACGGCTGTATTATTGACGGCCAGGTTGAAAATTGCATTATTTTCAAAGGCGTCAAGGTTGAAAAAGGCGCAGTGGTTAAAAATTCCATTCTTATGCAGGATACCGTTGTCGGCGAAAATTCAAAGGTAAACTGTGTAATTACGGATAAGAATGTAAGCATAAGAAGTTCTGCCGAGCTTTCAGGTGCCGAAACATTTCCTGTTTGCCTTGTTAAAAACACAAAGGTCTAATTTTGGAGGAATAAAAAATGAAAGTATTATATGTTGCTTCCGAAGCACTTCCGTTTATGGCTTCGGGTGGATTGGGAGATGTTGCAGGCTCACTTCCTGTAGCACTTCGCAAAAGACTTATAGGTTGCCGTGTTGTTATGCCGCTTTATGACGGAATCAAGCAGGAATTTAAAGATCAAATGAAGTTTATCACTTCTATTTCCGTTCCTGTTTCTTGGCGCCGTCAATATTGCGGAATATTTGAAGCCAAGGCTAACGGCGTCATTTACTATTTCCTTGACAACCAATATTATTTCAAACGTGACGGAATTTACGGCCATTATGACGATGCTGAACGTTTTGCATTCTTTGCAAGAGCAGTACTTGAAATTATTCCTGCTATTGATTGGAAACCTGACATCATTCACTGCAACGATTGGCAAAGTGCATTAACTCCGCTTTACTACAGTTGCTACTATGCTAACAAAATGGGATATGAAAATATCAAAACCGTTTTCACTATCCACAATATTCAATATCAGGGCAAATACGGCGACGAACTTCTTAACGACGTTCTCGGAATTGCACCGGAGTACAGCAATCTTATTATGTATGACGGCCTTGTAAACTTTATGAAAGCCGGCATTGAATGTGCAAATAAGGTCACAACCGTTTCCCCTACATATGCAAAGGAAATTCTTGACCCGTGGTACAGCTACGGCCTTGACCCTATTTTAAATCAGCGCAGCTGGAAGCTTTGCGGCATTTTAAACGGTATTGACACAGATAACTACAACCCTGAAACCGATAAGGATATTTGGGCTAACTACAATGCAGACGATTTTTCAAACAAAGCTAAAAACAAAGCTGAGCTTCAAAAAATGATGGGTATGAACGTTGACCCTGACGTTCCCGTTGTCGGCATTGTTACAAGACTTGTGGGTCACAAAGGTGTAGACCTTATGAAAGAAGTGCTTGAAAAGAGCCTTTTTGAGCGCAACATTCAATACGTTGTTCTTGGCAGCGGTGAATGGGAATATGAAAACTATTTCCGCTATCTCCACGATAAGTACCCTGACAAGGTTGGTATTACTATCGGCTTTGTGCCTGACCTTGCAAGAAAGATTTATGCAGGAGCAGATTTATTCCTTATGCCAAGCAAGAGCGAGCCTTGCGGACTTTCGCAAATGGTTGCACTTCGCTACGGCACACTGCCTATCGTTCGTGAAACAGGCGGCCTTAAGGACTCTATCACCGACTGCGGCGACGGACAGGGCAACGGATTTACATTCAAAACATACGACGCATACGATATGCTCGGCGCTATTTACAGAGGTGTTGACGCATATAACAGCAAGGATTGGAACGTTCTTGTTAAACGTGCGCTTGAATGTGATATGAGCTGGGGCAAGAGTGCAAACGAATATATCAAAATGTATCGTTCGCTTCTTAAATAATAAATCAAAACATATGACAAAAGCAGAAGTCAACTGACTTCTGCTTTTTGTTTTAATAAATCCCTCCACCGCAAAATGCGGTCCCCCTCCCTTTCCAAGGGAGGCATAATCGGTTTATCTGAATCTTTTTCTGTAATTACTCGGTGTTACGCCCTTACTGCGCTTGAAAAGGCGATTAAAATAACTCAAATCATTAAAACCGCACGAAAGTGCTATTTCGGTTATTGATACATAAGAAAGACTTAACTGCTCTGCGGCGCACTCAATACGGTAATAATTAAGATAATCTATGGGAGTTTTGCCTGTTGCCTGCCTAAACGCACGGCAAAAATATTGCTTGTTAAGCTGTGCCTCCTCCGCCAAATCATCAAGTGTAAGCGGTTTTGAATAATCGTTTCTGATTTTTGTAAGTACCTTTTTTATCTGCTTGTTTTTGCGATAAACGGCATTTTGCGATGACGGCGCAATTTGTGACTTTTGTTCTAATATATACCCTATAAGCTGCCACAAAAGACCCGTTGTGGCAAATGTATAGGCAACGCTTTCCTTTTCCATATTTTCAAAAAGGGAGTCAACCATTTTGCCTGCTGTGCTTTTAGGCTCAAATATCATTTCGCTTATAACTCCGCTGTCAATTGCATTGTTATATTTTTCAATGCACTGCGGCGATTGAGCAAGAAAGCTTTCCATATCAAACACAACACATTCATAAATACAATTTTCAGGCGTACCGCCGTGAATAAATTCACTTGGAATAAATGCACTTTGCCCTCCCTCAAGCGTATAGTTTACGCCGTTGACGGATAAACGGAATTTGCCTGCAAGCACCAATATAAGCTCACATTCCATGTGCCAATGAAACGGCATTTCATACTGCGGATGATTAACATCAACATAATAAAGCTGAATCGGAAAGCCGAATGTACCTCTGCTTTTATTTTCTTGATATCCTGTATATCGCATAGTTTTTCCTCAGATGTTATAGTTTTACCAAAAAGTCAATATTGTCCTACTTTTTCACATTATACACCTTGCCCGCACAAAAAATCAACAGTATAATTGAAATTAGAGAAATATTAATTTTTTACTATGAAAGGAATTAATTATGGATATTGAAGTAATTAAAGACCAAATTTGCGATGTGTGCCATAAAATGTGGCAGCTCGGCTGGGTTGCGGCTAATGACGGCAACGTAAGTGCAAAGCTTGACGACGGCACAATCCTCGCAACACCTACGGGTATGAGTAAGTCGTTTATAACACCTGACAAGCTCATCAGAATTGACTCTAAGGGCAATGTTCTTGAAGCAGCTGAGGGACTTCGTCCGTCAAGCGAAATCAAAATGCACCTAAGATGCTACGATAAGAGGGATGACGTTATGAGCGTTATCCATGCTCACCCACCCGGAGCAACAGGCTTTGCCGTGGCTCACAAAGCAATGGATATGTATAATATGATTGAGGACGTTGCTGCAATCGGCGCTGTTCCGCTTACTCCGTACGGCACTCCGTCCACAACCGAAGTGCCCGACGCTATTGAGCCTTACCTTGAAGAACACGATGTAATGCTTCTTGAAAATCACGGTGCGCTCGCAGTCGGCAGTGACGTTATTACGGCATTTTACCGTATGGAAAGCCTTGAACTTTGGGCTAAAATAACTATTAACGCAGTTATCCTCGGCGGAAGCCACGATATTGACGAGAAAAATATTCAAAAGCTTATTGACCTTAGAAGTTATTACAGAATTACAGGACGTCATCCGGGATATAAAATGTATAACCCTGATGATGATATGCTTCACAAAAAGGAGGACTGATTATGCTTAAAGGTATTAATCCTATCGTTTCCCCTGAACTTCTTAAGGCCCTTTGCGAAATGGGTCACGGCGACGAGCTTGTTATTGCAGACGGCAATTTTCCTTGCGAAAGTATTGGCAAAAATGCAATAGTTATCCGTGCAGACGGCCATTCAACAACAGATATTCTTGACGCCGTTTTATCTCTCATTCCTCTTGATACATACACTGAAAAACCCGTGGCGCTTATGGAAGTTGTAAAAGGTGACAACACCCCTACCCCTGCAATTTGGGCTGAATATGACAAGCTTTTAAACAAATATGAGCCTGAGCATCACGATATTGAAATGACGGAGCGCTTTGCATTTTACGAAAGAGCAAAGAAAGCTTATCTCATTATTGCAACAGGCGAAACGGCAATTTATGCTAACGTTTTGCTGAAAAAAGGAGTAGTCAAGGTATGAGCCGAGTATTAGCATTCGACTTTGGTGCGTCAACAGGCAGAGCAATTATTGCTGAATATAAAAACGGTAAATTAAGCTACAACGAGGTTCACCGATTTGACAATAATCTTGTTGAAAAAGACGGACTTTTGTGTTGGGATTTTGACTATCTGTTAAACGAAGTTAAAAAAGCAATTGATATGTGCGAAAATGTTGACTCCCTTGCGTTTGACACGTGGGGCGTTGACTACGGTATGCTCGATAAAGACGGAAAGCTTATATCTCTGCCCGTTTGCTACCGTGACGACAGAACTAAAAACGAGGTTTCTAAAGTATTTGAAAAAATGCCTGATAAAAAGCTCTATTCGCTAACAGGCAATCAAATTATGGCTATCAATACTCTTTTTCAACTTTGCAGTGAGAAGATTAACAATGCTGACACTTTTATCTTTATGCCGGACCTTTTTGCTTACTTTCTTTGCGGTGCAAAAACGGCGGAGCAAACAATTGCTTCCACCTCTCAAATGCTCGACCTTGAAAATGTAAAATGGCAAAAAGAGGTATTCAATTTAACAGGAAAGAGCGAAAGCATTTTGCCGCCTATAGTTAAAAGCGCAACGCAAGCGGGAGAATACAAGGGCATTAAGGTTATAAAGGTTGCCGGCCACGATACGCAGTGCGCAGTATGTGCAATGCCTGCAAATCCCGATAAAACACCTGCCTTTCTTTCCTGCGGAACGTGGTCGCTTATCGGTTGCGAAAATGACGAGCCGATACTGAATGAAAAAAGTATGAACGACGAGCTTTCTAACGAGCTTGGCGCAAACGGCAAAATAAATTATCTTAAAAACATAAGCGGCTTATGGCTTATTCAGGAAATCAGGCGTAATTTCAAAAGCGAGGGCAAGGAATATTCATATAACGATATGGAGCAGCTTGCAAGAGGAGCAAAGGCTTTTGAATTTTTCATTGACCCTGACGACGCAAGTTTTGCCGCACCGGGCAATATGCCTGAAAAAATTTGTGCTTTTTGCGAAAAAACAGGTCAAGGCAAGCCCGAAAGCGACGGTGCAATGATTAGATGTATTTACGAAAGTCTTGCTATGAAATATCGCTTTGCAATTGAGCAGATTGAAGAAAATACGGGAAAGAAATTTGACGTACTTCATCTCCTCGGCGGCGGAACCAAGGACGGCTTTTTATGCCAAATGACAGCCGACAGCCTTAATATGGAC
>ERZ780202.1779-NODE-1779-length-10837-cov-3.127620_pt1 | contig 10837 bp, 10 predicted proteins | sample MGYA00510978_ERZ780202 | MGnify/ENA primary metagenome ERZ780202 (study PRJEB29588, sample SAMEA2155689) | human gut metagenome | biome: human gut; feature: human-associated habitat; material: faeces | place: Denmark | collected 2008/2010 ...
CCATGCTTGATATCGGTACCATGATGATGGAACTTGCAGGTCTGTCATTTCTTGGACTGGGAGCACAGATTCCCATGGCTGAATGGGGAAGTATGATGAGCAGCGGACGAAGTATGATCCAAACATATCCATGGGTAGTATTATCACCTGGAATTGCAATTTTTATATCTGTGGCAATTTTCAATCTGTTAGGTGATACAGTTCGTGACTATCTGGATCCTAAGAACAGCCGTTCATGATAAGTAATATGAAAACAAACGAGGAGGAAAGAAAATGAGAACAAAGAAATTTCTGGCAATGGCAATTGCCCTGGGGCTGGCAGTAGGAATGACAGCTATGCCAACACTGGCAGCAGAAAAAAAGACATTGGTATTTGGCGATACCACCTTTAATGCGGAAAATGAGGAGGCAGATATTAATCCTCAGAATACCTATGCAGGATGGGCTTGCATCCGTTATGGAGTAGGGGAAACTCTTTTCCGTTATTCTGATACAATGGAAATAGAGCCATGGATCGCAAAAGAGTATGAAAATATTGACGAGCTGACCTGGAAGATCACACTGAACGACGGAGTTGTGTTTTCCAATGGACGTGCCTGTGACGGAGAGGCAGTAAAGGAAAGCCTGGAGGCTTTGGTTGCCAATCATGAGCGTGCAGCAGGAGATCTTTGCATTGATACTATCGAGGCAGATGGAAATACTGTTACCATAAAGACTACAGAACCGAAGCCTGCACTGATCTATTATCTCAGTGATCCTTATGGATGTATTATTGATATGCAGGCAGGTATCAGTGATGATGGTATAGTGATCGGTACAGGTCCTTATGTGGCAACTGAACTGGTGACAGATGATCATGTTAATCTTGTAAAGAATGAAAACTACTGGAACGGAGATGTGAATGTGGATGAGATCACTGTCCGTACAATCTCTGACGGTGATACACTGGCAATGGCTCTTCAGGCAGGGGAGATTAATGCTGCCTATGGTATGGCATATGCAAGCTATCCTTTATTTGAAAATGATGACTTTACATTTACCAGTACAGCTACAAGCCGTGCATTCTATGCGTGGATGAACTTTGAAAGTCCTGTAACATCTGACCCGGCAGTGCGTAAAGCAATTGCCATGGGTATTGATAAGGACAGCTTTGTGTCTGTGCTTCTGAATGGATATGGATATCCTGCAGTCGGTGTTTTCCCGGATACCTTCTCTTTTGGAGGGCAGAATCTGACAACAGAGAGCTATGATCCTGATGGGGCAAAGAAGGTTCTGGAGGAAGCAGGATGGGTGGATTCTGATGGTGACGGTATCCGTGAAAAAGACGGACAGAAACTGGAGATCCGCTGGCTTACTTATCCCAGCCGTCAGGAGCTTCCGCTTCTTGCAGAGTCTGCACAGGCAACCTTAAAAGAAATCGGTATGGATGTTCAGATAAATTGTACCTCTGATAATAATACTATCCGTAAAGACCCTGCATTATGGGATGTATATGCAAGTGCCATGGTAACTGCACCTACAGGAGATCCGGAGTATTTCTTCACTTCCTGCACACTGGATGAATCTGCAAGCAATAACGGACATTATCACAGTGATAAACTGGAAGATCTGGAAAAACAGATGAAGCAAGAATTCGACGCAGATAAGCGTTCAGATCTGGCGATTCAGATGCAGCAGACAATCCTGGATGACAATGCCTATGTATTCTGCTCTTACCTGAGAATGAGTATGATCATGCAGTCTAATGTAACAGGACTGACTGCACATCCATGTGATTATTATGAACTGACAGCGGATTTGGATATCAACTAAACTGTAACAATAAATGAAGAATATGTGAACGATGATATTTCAGGGGCAAAAGATATTTTGCCCCTGATTTGGTAAGTATTAACAAGGATGGTTTACAGAAATGGATAGAAAAATACTGACCTACGATTCCGTAGAGATATCATTTGGCGGGAAAGCGGTGGTTCATGATGTGAGCTTCTCTCTTGAACATGGAGAGATACTTGGCCTTGTGGGAGAATCCGGCAGTGGGAAAAGCACCCTGATCAAAGCCGCAATGGGACTTCTGGGACCGGATGGTCTTGTGACAAGAGGAGATATCCGATATATGAATCAGAATATTCTGGATATACCGGAGAAAGAAAAAAGAAAGATCAGAGGTGCAGGAATTGGCATGATCTTTCAGGATGCAGGTGCTTCCCTGTGCCCGATCCGCACCATTGGAGAACAGATTTATGAAAGTATGCGTGTACATACGAAGATAACAAGAAGTGAGGCCAAAAGCAGGGCAATGGATCTGTTTGATAAACTGAACTTTAAGGACAGTCAGCGTGTGTGGGACAGTTATCCATTTGAACTGTCAGGCGGAATGAATCAGAGAGCAGGTATTGCAATTGCCATGCTTATGAATCCGCCCATCCTATTTGCGGATGAACCGACCAGTGCTCTGGATGTGTCTGTACAGCGTCAGGTTGTAAGGGAAATGCTTAAGTTAAGAGAGTTGTTTGGAACTGCAATTGTGATCGTGACACATGATATCGGGGTAGTCCGGGCAATGGCAGATACTGTGTTGGTTTTGAAAAATGGAAAAACAGTAGAATATGGCACAGCAGACCGTGTACTGGATCATCCCCGGGATCCGTATACCAGGAAATTGCTGGAGGCTGTACCAAAGCTGCAAAGGAAGGTCAGAGTATGAGCATACTTTTAGAGGCAGAACATTTAACAAAAATATTTACCCAGAGAGGAAAAAATCCTTTTAAAGCAGTAAATGATGTAAGCTTTACACTAAAAAAAGGAGAAACGCTGGGAATCGTAGGAGAATCCGGCAGTGGGAAAAGTACAATAGCAAAGCTGCTCACCCGGCTGACTGATATCACAGAGGGTACATTGAAATTTGAAGGAAAAGATATTACAAGACTGAAACAAAGTCAGCTGAAAGAGGTATATGGAGATATACAGATGGTTTTTCAGAATCCGGTGGGTTCTTTTGATCCCAGAAGGACACTGGGTGACGGAATTGGTGAGAGTCTTAGAAACCGTGGAATGAAAAAGGCTGATGTGGAGAAAAGAGTAGCAGAATTGCTTGAGCAGTGCGGCCTTGAGAAGGAATATGCAAAAAGATATCCTCATGAGGTAAGTGGCGGACAGTGTCAGCGGGCTGCGATAGCAAGAGCTCTGGCAGTAGAACCAAAAGTTCTGATCTGTGATGAGGCAACCAGTGCTCTGGATGTAACCATACAGAAACAGATCATGGAGCTTCTGGAATACCTGAAAGAGAAGAATGGGCTGTCTTTTATTTTTATTTGTCATAATCTGGCCCTTGTCCAGATGTTCTGTGACAGGGTTCTGGTACTGTATGAGGGAAAAGTAGTGGAAAGCGGAATTCCCGATGATATCATCAATGAACCCAAGGAAGAGTATACGCAGAGACTGGTGGATGCGGTACTTTCGTGAATGTGATTTTTTTGGAAGTGCGATAGTGGTATGAAAAATACAGGCAAAACTATGCCGGATAAGAATATATAGATATCCCCTTGGGTGGGTTGTTGATGCTTTAATGTGATGCTACAATACAGTTGTTTGTAAGGTGTGCGCCAGATAAAAATAATATTTTCACAGGAAAGGAAGTATATTTATGCATATACCTGAAAATTATTTAAGCCCGTCAACATGTGCTGTAATGACAGCAGCCATGCTTCCGGTGTGGGGATATTCTATTCATAAAATAAAAACAGAGATACCAAAATCAAAGATGCCGCTTCTTGGTATTGGGGCAGCCTTCTCATTTCTGGGAATGATGTTTAATGTTCCACTTCCGGGCGGTACAACAGGACATGCAGTAGGGGGAACTCTTATTGCCATACTGACAGGAAGTCCTGCAGCCGGGTGCATATCAGTTTCCATTGCTCTGCTGATACAGGCACTTCTTTTTGGAGATGGTGGAATCCTTGCGTTCGGTGCAAACTGTTTCAACATGGCATTTGTATTGCCATATCTGGGATTTTTCCTGTACAGGCTTCTTTTGAAGAAAACAGGTATGCGTAAGCTCAGCGCGGCAATTGGCTCGTATATAGGTATTAATGCTGCGGCCTTTTGTGCAGCTGTTGAATTTGGTATTCAGCCGCTGCTGTTTAAGAATGCAGAAGGTCAGGCTCTTTACTGTCCATATCCATTAAGTGTATCCATACCTGCAATGATGATCGGACATATTACATTATTTGGTCTGGCAGAGATTATTCTGACAGTAGTGGTACTTACCTTTGTTGAAAAAGTTACACCAAAAGCACTGGATGCTGTTCCGGATAAGACAGCATTTAAACCACTGTATATACTGATGGCTGTTCTCATCGTACTGACTCCACTGGGACTTCTGGCAACCGGTACTGCCTGGGGTGAATGGGGTGCTGATGAAATCGCTGGTCTGGTAAGTGGCGGAAGCCAGCTTGGATACACTCCGTCAGGAATGACCAATGGATTTGAACTGTCAACTTTGTTTCCTGATTATTCTATGTCCGGGTTACCTGAGTGGACAGGATATATTCTTTCGGCTATTGTAGGCGTGGCACTTCTGGTGATCATTTTTAAGATTATTTCTTCAATGATGAAAGAGAAAGTTGATTTTAAAAAGAAGGCTGCATAACAGATGAATGATCATAAAAAAGAAGAAACTATGCTTCCAGACTGGATGTGTTCCGGAGAAACTTATGTTCCATCTAAAGATAAAGAAGCATTTTTAACAAAAAGTACGAAATCAGTTTTATCTGTGCTTGCAAAAATGGGATTTTATGAAGGGAAGGATAGCAGATTTTCTGCTACTCCTTCTCTGAAATTGTTTTATACACTTCTGTATATTGTTCTTACTGCATGTTCGGGAAATTATCTGTTTACTCTGATCATGTGTGCAGCAGTGACGGTCCGTCTGGCTTTCTTTTCGGCAGCAGCGATCCGGCAGATATTAAGCGGAACAGCCGGGGCGGTTCTGTTTTCTGTATTGATCCTTCTACCATCTGTATTTATGGGAACTCCTCAGACTTTAATGAATATTACTTCAAGAGTATATGTATCTGTAACTCTGGTTGGTATTTTATCATCAGGGACATCCTGGAATAAACTGACAGGGAGTATGAGAACTTTTCGGCTGCCATCCATATTTATTTTTACGCTGGATATTACTTTGAAATATATTTCGATGCTTGGAGAGATATGTGCAGCTATTCTTACGTCTGTCCGGTTAAGGTCAGTGGGAAAGAATCCTCAGAAAGCAAAAGCTTTGTCAGGTGTGCTGGGAATCTCATTTCTGAAATCTGGTGAAATGGCAGAAGAAATGCATGCAGCAATGTGTTGTCGTGGATTTACAGGAGAGTATAAGAAAAAACAGAAATACACGTTATGTGCAGCGGATATTTTCAGCACTTTTATTATGGCCGGATGTATTGTATTGTTCTGGTATCTGAACAGAAAGATATGATAATTGACAGGAAAAGACAGAAGAGGGCAGTTATGATCAGACTTGAGAATGTATGTTTTGCGTACGAAAAAGAAATTGCACTGAGATATGTGGATCTTTGCATAAACAGAGGGGATTCTATAGTTATTCAGGGACCTAACGGATGTGGAAAATCAACACTGATTAAACTATTGAATGGAATTATTTTTCCATCGGAAGGAAAATATTTTTATCAGGGACATGAAATTAATGAAAAGACATTAAAAAACAGCCAGTTTGCAAAATGGTTTCATCAGCAGATGGGATATGTGTTTCAGAATGCAGATACCCAGCTTTTCTGTGGAAGTGTGGAAGAGGAAATTGCATTTGGCCCGGTCCAGATGGGGCTTTCGGAAGCGGAGATTAAAAAAAGAACAGAAGACTGCCTGCACTTATTTGGATTGGAAAAACTAAGAGATAGACCACCCTATCATCTGAGTGGAGGGGAGAAAAGAAAGGTTTCACTGGCATGTATTCTTTCGTTGAATCCTGAGGTTCTGATTCTCGATGAACCTCTTGCAGGACTTGATGAAAAAACACAGGATATGCTGGTGGATTTTCTGCAGAGTTTTCATAAAGCAGGAAAAACGTTGATTACGATTACACATAACAGACAACTGGCTGAAACTATCGGTACCAGATTTGCCTGTATGAATGAAGAACATGAACTGAAGATGCTATCATAATATTGATAATTATCTTTTCGTTAAAAAAAGTACTTCCTGCGGACGAAGTACTTTTTTTAATGAGTTTTTAGATGCGCATTGCGCGGAGGTCTGTGCACCTTTATTTGTTGTTTGACACAAATCTTTGTGCGGATACATGGATCATTAAGTATCTCGCTGACTGATATTTAATGATCTCTGCATTGATTATATTTTAACAAAATTATGGGAAAGAACAAGCCTCCCAGGGGGATTTCAAACCATGAAAAAAGTAGTATGAACTATGCAATATATGAATAGGTAAATATCCCCCAGGGGTGTTTGACAATTGTTTACGATCTGAATTTTACTTAGTTACTGTAGCCAGAAGTGCTTTAATATCTTCCATATCATCAGCAAAATAAATTCCCTGCTGACGATTTTCTGAGGACAGCCCCATCTTGATCATATGGTCAAGAAGCTGCTTCAGGCTGTCATAATATCTATTCAGGTTATACAGAATACAGGGGGCATTAAGGTGTTTTAAGGAAACCATGGACATAACTTCTGTGATTTCTTCCAGAGTACCGGTGCCTCCTGGAAATGCAATAAATGCATCACCTAGTTCAATCATTTTTGCTTTTCTTTCAGCCATATCTTTTGTGACGATCAGTTCTGTGATCTCATCATACTGCAGTTCAGAATCTATAAAAAACTGTGGTTCCACGCCTGTTACTTTTCCCCCGGCATTCAGCACACTTTCTGCTATCTGTCCCATAAGACCGGACTTTGAACCTCCATATACCAGAGAATTTCCGCTTTCTCCAATCCATGTACCAAGTTCCCGGACAGCATCTCCAAGTGCCGGATCATTTCCCTCCAAAGCTCCAAGATAAACGGTAATATTCATTGTAATTTCCTTTCTTTTTTCATGTACAGGTAATTGTTTTATATAACTGCCTCAAATAACATTACCATCAGCGGCATTGTAATAATTGAGAACAGTGTAGTCATGACATTGATGGCACTGGCATAACGTGAATCATTTCCGTATACCTGGCACATCTGGGTTATTGTGGAAGCAGACGGTGTGATGATCGCCAGAAAGACAATAAGCATGATTTTATTTCCGTCTGCAGAGAACATAGCCAGATGGCTGATCTTAATCATTACAAGTGCAAGCAAAGGCACTGCAATCAGACGAAGAAATGATACAAAATATACTCTTTTGTCAGCAAAAATCTGTTTCAGATTCATTCCTGCAAACAGCATACCGGTTACGATCATACTGGCCGGTCCTATCATGCTGCCCATTGAGCCAAGAGTATTATTGATGATCTCCGGCAAATGGATTCTTGCGAAAAAAAGTACAACACCGATAAAAATAGAAATCATGTTAATATTTAACACAATCTTTTTCCAGTCGTAGGAAGATTCCCGGCTGATAATCTTTTTGCAGTGTGTCCACAGAAAGATAAGCTGCACACTCATAAAAACACATCCATATAAAACCCAGTCCTGTCCAAGAATAAAGGTCACAATGGGTACGATCAAATTTCCTGAATTAGAATAATAAACAGAAGCAATTTCCACTTCATTCAGATGCAAAAGCTTTCCGGCTATGGAGATAATGATCAGGAGAAGAACCTGGGTCATGACAGATGCAGCCAGAGCAAGCAGCAATCCCTTTACAGTATCCATCGTGTAATCTACCTGAAAAGCATTGATGATTACACAGGGAATGATTAGATAGAGAATGATTTTGGATAAAACCTTGCTGTCTTCATCTTTTACAAGCCCAACTTTCACGATCAAATATCCCATGAAGATCATAAGAAACAATTGAATGATCTGTTCCATGAGCAGTATGCTGATATTCATAAACTTATCCACCTCGTATTCTTAAAAATGTCCGTCATCGGAAATATTGTATTTACCCGATTTCTGATGTCGGAACTCATTATAGAACTTTCCAGATTACGGTTCAATAGTAATTTTGGTGGTTGACAAATTTCAGAATCTGCATATAATTATCAATGGTAATTAACAAAGATAACTATATAGGAGCGTACAATATGACAACTGAAAAAATCAAGCGAATGCTGGATGCATGCTATCAGGCGAAGCGGATACGGGAATTGCTTCCGCCGCTGCCACAGGGAGTTACCCCGTCTTACATTCAGTATCTGGATAACATTCATGCATTGGAAAAACAGGGAATCCAGATAAAGATATCGGATATCAGTGATGTAATGAATCTTCCACGTCCCGGTGTTACCAGAACTGTAAAGGAAATGGAAACAAAGGGATATCTCCGGAAAATTTCTTCCCCGGATGACGGACGTGTCACTTATATATCCATTACAGAAGAAGGAAGAAAACTGTCACAGAAATATAATGAGTATTATTTTGGGGAACTGGTTCCCTATCTCAGTGAGATATCCGAAGAGGAAGCTGACTGCATGATCCGGACAATTGAGAAATTTTACCAGATCATTAGGTAATTGCGAAACTCGCGGTGCTCGTTCGTAACCTTGAACCAAAACAAGGAAGAATTCGCGAAGAGCACGACTTGTGGAATGAAAAATGGATAATCGCACATGTTAGGCGCACTTTAATAAGCTATGGACTTTATGAAAGTGGTAAGTCCTAAGCTATGAGTGGTTTTATGCTTCGAATATATTCGTGGTGATTGATCTTATCTGCGAGAACAACAGTAATAAGTTGTGTGATCCCGGCAAGAATCAGATCAGCATGCAGAGTCCTCTCATTTTGGGTTCGGCGTCCTGCAAGACAGAGATTGTCTTTGATGTGGTTGATATCTCTTTCGACAACAGTCCTGATTTTATAGGTATCATCCCATTTTTCGGTGCCGCGGATCGTTCCGGGATAAGCACGAAGATCCTTTTCCGGGTAGATGTAGACCATCCGCCCACATTTAGAAGAAGTACAAGGGTTGTCACAGAAACAATGACGATGGGATTTTTGAGTTGATTTATCATAAATCCATTTCATTCTTGGACAGACAAATTTATATCTTGTTACTCCACTGTGAAGTTTGGAAGTGCCTTCGTACTTCATTTGTAAAGAAGGATCATGGGGACAACACGGAATACCATCTTCATTGATGGAATAATCCAGATTTTCAAGTCCGGATCTTGCATTCAGCGGAATATAAGCTTTCGAGAAATGTTTGTCATTACCAAAAGTGTCACCGGTAAGAAGGCTCTTATAGAGTTGTGCGGTATCGAAAGCAGCATCACCCAGGAAGGTTTTTGGATTAATCAAAGGATGCTTGGAAAAGAAGTCCTTAAGTGTGGGGATTAAAAGCTTTGAATCATGAACACATTTATCTTCGTCAGGGGAATCGGATTTCTTTTCGACAACGATATCAGGATGTGAAGCCATAAAGTTTTTGTTATAAAAAGATATGTGGCGGATGATGCCCAATCCGTTAGTGACAATGCCGAACTTGAAGACATAGCAAAAATGCCCATTGATATAGAGCTGCTTAATCTCAGGATTAGCAGAAGCATGAGAAGGCATGGAACCATAGGCAGCTTTATAAGGATCATAGGATTTATCAAAGCCCTGAGCTTTCGCGTATGCCTTAAGCTGTTTGATGATCCTGTTAGCATACTTGGGATTATTTTCGGTAACAAATGCTTCTATGCCGGAAGAATCAAAGATGGTCATATCCGCTTTTGCAGAGTCAATTGCCTGACAGATAGGCTCGGTAACATCAACAAGGTTATCGAAAACAAGCTGGAGGTCATCTAAAAAATCCTGTTTGAATCGGGTGATTTTGGAAGCGTCTGGGACTTTAGTAAAACCACAGAATTCCCGAAGTGATTTTGAGTAAGCGAGAAAAGTCAGGAGAAGCTGATCCGTAGGGATAGAGAAAATACGTTGAATAATCAAAGCCCACAGAAAAGCTTGCAAAGGGTATTTACGGGTTCTGCCCGTCGATGCATAGAAATGATTTCTAAAAGAAATCGGAATTAACTCATCAATATCGATATGGGTTTCTAATAGAGAAAGAAAAGCAGGTTTGTCATTTTCAAATTTTTCATGGCAATCTGAAAAAATATCTGCCAAAGAAAGCTGTTTATATGGTATCATAAGTATCAGAATAACTCCTTTCTTGGATGTAGGTTTATAGTTTTTAGTCAACTCTATTATACCATATCCGGTGAGGAGTTATTTGTTTATAGGTAACAAAAAATGCCGTATTTATGCGGCTTGTGGCGTTTCGCAAACGCCTAATAATCAACTAAATTAAGAGGAGAAGGAGAAATGTGGAAGAAACGTATTTAATAATGTATGTAAAATTATGTAAGATTTTATATTCTGGTATTTATAGTTTAGATAGCGTATTTTACTAAGTTCAGTTTATACATTAGTGTATTTGTAGAATTGCATACAAAGCCAAAGCCACAATTCCGCTCCACCTGTGCTCATTCCGCTGATTTAGTCAGACATTACTACGTAAATTAAGCCACAACTTGATACAATATAAGTAGAAAAGTGGTATGGAAAGAAGAAAATAAAAAGTAGAATAAGCCACAACCAGACATAATATAAGTGGGGAGGAGCTGGAAATACATCTTAAGATGCACTTGAAGTTTAATTGAGATAGTTCTTAGACTTTTCATTAGTTACCCAGCTATCCACAGACAAGGATGTCTGTGGAAGT
>ERZ780202.1780-NODE-1780-length-10834-cov-2.187123_pt1 | contig 10834 bp, 10 predicted proteins | sample MGYA00510978_ERZ780202 | MGnify/ENA primary metagenome ERZ780202 (study PRJEB29588, sample SAMEA2155689) | human gut metagenome | biome: human gut; feature: human-associated habitat; material: faeces | place: Denmark | collected 2008/2010 ...
TACATCGAGCAAGCTCGTGTATTATTGACTTATCTTTTTTTGGCTGAACTGTTACTATTAATTCTAAAATTGATACATCTTAAAATTGCGAAAAATGAATTAGATGAAATTGATTTTTTGAACAAAAGAAAGTCAAATCGAAAAATATCTTCTAAAATAAGTTATTTTTACGCAATAAATATTTAAAATCTTAAAATTTTTTCAAAAAACAATCAGCAAAATAAATTGAAAAATCACAGGAAAATTACTATAATGGAGGAAAGTATATGGGGAAAAGACATGGTTTAACAAACAAAAATACGGAACAGGACAACAATAATAATTATAGAAATGGCTCGAAAGAGACAGGGATTTACAGAAACCACAAAGATGGTGTCGCATACAAACTTTTTTCGGGTAAGAAAGAGTCATTGTCGTTATATAACAGCATAATGAGAACCGATTACACCGACCCTGATGAGCTTGAGGTAGTAACATTAAACAGTGCAATTTACATTGGCAGAAAAAATGACAATGCAATAATATTGCATTTTAATATGCTGCTTACGGAGTTTCAGACAACTTTCAATCCGAATATGCCGCTTAGAACACTTATATATGTATCAAATGAATACGAAAAATATATAGCGGAGCATGAATTAAATCTATATTCGGAATATATACAGAAAATACCTACACCATATTTTGTGACATTATACTATGGAAGCAAAGAACAGCCCGAAAAACAGATATTAAGACTATCAGATGCATAAAAAACAAAACTGAAAACCCGGAGCTTGAACTTATGGTGACACAGTATAATGTAAATCCAAGCTATAATGAAGAGCTGAAAAGACGCTGTCCGGAGCTGGACGGTTACATAAAATATGGCGAAAAAAACAGAAAATATCATAAAACCGGTATGACATATGAAGAAGCAGTCAAAAAATCAGTAGATGAGTGTATCGAAGAAGGTATTCTAAAAGAGTTTTTCGCAAAAAACAAGGCAGAGGTGATTTCGATGACAATATTTGAGTATGACGAAGAAGAGCACATGAGACTTGAAAGAGAAGAACAGTATAGGAAAGGCGAAGAAGCCGGAGAAGCCCGTGGGATTGAAATTGGAGAAGCCCGTGGAATTGAAATTGGAGAAAACCGTGGAAGAAGTGAGGGATTAAAAAATCAGATAAGAAAGAAACTTGCAAAGGGAAAAGCGATTCCACAGATAGCAGATGAAGTAGAAGAAACAGAGGAAAAAGTGATTGAACTGATAAAAGAAATTGAGACGGAGCAGGTGTAGGGGGGAGAATATGAGTTTTTTGTTTTGTACTTTTTTAGGTTACCGCTTATCGCAAAAATTGACCGTTCGTCGCATTGTAATGGAATATTGCAGATATGTTTGTTAAAATAAAGTTTACATAACAGGTAATTGTGCCAGAAAGTGCAGTTGCCTATTTGGAGGGATTTTATAACAAATTAAGTATTTTGCAACAATTTGCAATAATTTCTGTCTTATAAGATGAAGCATACAAAATTAAAAATATACATCTATTTGGAGGGAGGAGTTAGACATGAAGCGAAAAGGTATAGTATTAATTGTAATAGTGTTTATGGCATTGGTGTTTCAATATGCCAATTCAGATGTATGCCGTGCGGCAGGAAAGAAAACTGCTTATGGAACTGTGAGTGAAAACGGCGAGGTGTTGTATATTCCGAAAACGGTAAAGACAGCATATGGTTTAAATATGCATTGTGGTGGTATTTATTACAAGTCATTAAAAAAGGTAGTTGTTTCAAAGGAAAATAAATATTACAAATCAGTAAACGGAGTTTTGTATAATAAAAAAGGAACAGAACTGGTTCATTATCCTGCCAAAAAGAGTGGGAGCACATATAAGATACCGTCATCGGTCAAGTATGTTGATTGCGTAGCATTTATAGGGAATAAAAACATTAAGAAAATTATTTTAGGTAAAAATGTGAAACATTTTGATGACGGTGCTCTTAATTATATGACTATTGGAGAGGGATGTACGGAACTTGAAAAGATAATAGTTTCAAAAGAAAATAAATATTATAAATCAGTAAACGGTGTTCTGTATAATAAAAAGGGCACTAAGCTGGTAGTATATCCTGCCAAAAAGAGTGGAAGCACATATAAGCTGCCATCAACGGTAAATTATATCGGGTGTTGGGCATTTATGGGAAATGAAAGTCTGAAAAACATTACCATAGATGAAAATGTTACAAAAATTGATGAAGGTGCATTTAAGGGAACAAAGATTGAGCATATTGAGTTGTCAGGTGGCAAGGCTGATGCCGGCAAAAAACTTAAACTAATGATGGATGCTTTTGCACAGTGCAGCAATTTAAAAGAGATAACAGGCGGTTACAGAGTATCTGAAACGGGCTGGCTGACATTTGAATTATGTAAAAACCTGCAAAATATGGATATAGGCAAAGGTCTGGAAAAACTAGATTATTCATTTGGCGGCTGCGTGAGTTTAAACAAGATCTGTTTATCTGATAAACTAAAAGATATAAATGGAGATGCGTTTGTAGATGGAGGTTGTAAAGAGTTTTATGTAGAAGATACTAATAAGAAATATAAGAGCATTGACGGCTGTCTGTATGAGATAACTGACAGTGCAAAAGGCAGTCTGAAATTGTTGTTTTCGGCAAACACTTCGGATTTTAAATATGTTACACCGGATAATGTGGTGGAAGTAAGCGATAGTGCTTTTAAAGGCAGAGACGCTGTAAAAGAAATTTCAATAGGCGGAGGAGTCACTGAGTTTGAGTGTGATTCAATACAAAATTGTAGTGGACTTGAAATACTGAGATTATCTTCAAGAGTAAAGAAAGTTGTTAGATTTAGATGGGACTATGGCTGTTATGTTTCTGACAATAATCTTTCAAATTTAAAAAAGATAGAAGTTGACGCTGGTAATGCAAAGTATGAATCGTACAATAATGAATTGTTCACAAAGGGCAGAAAGAGAGCGATATTATTGCCATATGGCAGTAAGAATATAATTATACCTAAAGAAACAGAAGAATTCTATGGTGGAATAACACTTAACAAATTTGAAAAAATAGAAGTTGAGAAAGGAAACAAATATTTTACAGTCAAGGATAATGTTGTGTATGATAAGGATGTTACTAATATAATGGTTTTTCCAACATATAAAACAACATATACACTTCCTGCTACATTGAAAGAGTTTCCGGCTATGACATTCAGATATGTTGAGGATTATCTTGATTGGGCTGGAACGGCAGAGATAACCAAAGCCGATATGAACCTTAGCTGTGTAAAAGTTGCAAAAGGAAATAAATATTTCAAGGCAGTAGACGGTGTACTGTATGCAAAAAAAACGGGGCAGTTAGAGTATTATCCGCCTGCCAAAAAAGGAAGTTACAAAATTTTAAAAGGTACAAAAACCGTTAATGACAGTGCTTTTGTCTATACAAGATACCTGACAGAACTTACAGTTCCAAGTAGTGTTAAAAGCATAGTGATAAGTCCGAGAGATTCAGCAAGTCTAAAAAAAGTTAAAGTATCAAAAAAATGCAAAGTAACAAAGATGACAAAGAGAGAGGGAGCAGGAGTTAAAATTGTGCGTGTAGGTTAGTGTGATAAAGTGTCACCGGTTGCAGCAGGATGCGGTCGGTGACAGTTATATACAAATGTTTTAAATGTTGAGTTGAAATTTATCTGCACCTCAAAAGTTTCAGTGTATATTCATCAAATTTGAGTTTTAGTAAATTTGAGTAGCGGCGGCTTATTGGAAAACTCATGCCATTATATAAAACTACTTTTTTATCCTGAATTTTTTTATAATGTTTTAAATTTATGATGATTCCTCGTGAAATAGGGCAGAAATCAAATTCCTCAAGCTCTTTTGCCAAGTCTTTTAATGCTTTGCGGCTTGAGAAAGAATTTCCGTTATTCGTATAAAAGATGCTGTATTTATGTTCGGAAGTTACATACAGTATATCCTGACATGGAACAGATACCTCATCATTTATTTTTATAGGAAGAAAATTGCAGCTTAAAGCGGCAGCGCGTTCAATGTTTGTTTTGATTGATATTTCTGAAAACGGTTTGGAGATAAATGAAATTACATTTCGCCCAAAAGCTTCTTTTACCTGCTCCTCATGGGAAGTGTTAAAAATTATAAGGGTAAAAGGACATTTTTGTTCAAGCATATTTTTGACTTCTATGCCTGTCATACCGTTCATTTCTATATCTAGAAAGACTAATGTGAGCGATTGGCATATATCAGAAGAAAGAAGTTCTTCGCCGGAGTCAAATTGATAAGTATCAATATATCCGAGTTTATGGCATAAATTGTTTAGTTGTTCCCTTGTTTTAGGGTCATCATCACAAATTCCTATTTTCATTGCGAAACCTCCTGTTTTGTTCCAGCAGATATTAGTGGTACACTTCGCTGCTTGTTTGATAGTGATTAGACTATAGCCATACAACCGGAGTTTATGTTACATTATGTAGAAAAACATAAGCGGAAAATGTATTGTTTTCTGTTTTGAGTTCAAGTTTTCCGTCATACTTTTCAACGGTATCAGCAACATTTTTCAGTCCAAATCCATGATTTAGGGTATCGGATTTTGAAGTTGAAAAAATAGAACCACTCTGTTTTTCGTATGGTTTGCAAGTGTTCATAATATATAATGTTATATTGTTTTCGTCATTTGAGATAGAAATATATAATTTCTTTTCTGTTTCAATAGTATTGTCGTCGGTATCGGTATGCAGACTGAAAGTGTCAGTGTTAATGCGGCAGAGAGCTTCATAAGCGTTTTTCAGCAGATTTGAGAGTATGATACATAGGTCATCATTGCTTATAAATGTATCATAGGAAAATTTTCCGTCAACTTTAAAAGATGTGTTGTCAGGTAAAATTTCATAAAAATAGTTGATTATCGCATCGGCTATGGTGTTGTTTGTTGATATAAAATATATTTTTGCTTTTATTGTAGTAAGCTGGTTTACATAAGCTTTCAATGCGTCAAAATCATCATTTTGTGCGAGTGCCTGCATTGCTGTTATGTGATAATTGTAATCATGTCTGAAAGCACGGAGGTCTGTATTTTTTTGAAGCATATCTTTATAGTGCTTTTCCTCTAGAGAGAGCATTTTTGATTTTATATTGCTGAGCTGTTCAAGCTCGGAATGGATATGGACAATTCTAAAATACAGTATAAGTATCACGATGCTGAGGACTATCATTGTGTAGATTGCCAGCACTAGAAGTCTGCGACCGAGCTGGTTTATATTTTGGAAAAATAATAAACCGGAAACGAGTGACAGAAAAAAATCGACAAGGATAACGCAGAAGATTAAAACAAAATGCTTTATCTGTATTTCTTTTAAAAAGTTGATGGTAAACGAAAATTTCTTTCGCAATTGGGTGATAATGCAAAAAATGATTATACCGGTTATCAAGTCATTATATTCGTGTGATGAACTGTTGTATTTGGTATGGCTAATCATACAATAAGAGTAAAAGCTGATTAAAGTTATTATATTGATTGCGAGTGTTTCGGATATGACGGTAAAAGAAATCAAAGCCGGACGCTCAGCAAAAACAAGTAATGAAACCGGCAGGATAATAAATGTATTAGGTAATGGAAAAGCTGCCAGAAGTGTATATAAAAGCCATGCTGATGAAAGTGCAAGAGCAATATATCTTTTTTTAGCTCCGGCAAGCGGTATTAAAAGTATATTTTTTGGTATATACAAAATGATTATAAGTTCTAATATATAATTTAATGTACTTTCTAAATTATCTGCTGTAATATTCATAACCTACCCCATATCTTTCCGTAAAAACACACTAAGGTAATTATAAAATACAGTTTTATATATGTCAATTACCGTTTATCGCAAAAATCGACCGTTCGTCGCATTGTGATGGAATATTGTAAAGATATATGTTAAGGTAAAGTTAATCAAAAATTGCAATGTTTGAAATTAACTTTAGGGAGGAGAAAGCGGTATGGAGTTATATTCGGGCGAAGATTGGTTTTATTGGCTTAAAAAGTTTTTCGGCTAAAGGTTTAAGGTGAAATTACAGCAAATTATAGTTGAGTAAAAATGACAAAAAGTTTCTTGTTCTTTGGTTTATTTAGGAGTGAGAACAGTTTTGAAATTACAGAAATAAGAAAATAAAAGATTGGAGTAAGATTATGTTAAAACAAAAAGTTATGAGTATATCAGTTGTTATTATGGCATTTTTATGTATTGCATTATCAAGTAATCAAAATAGTATATTGGTTAAGGCTGCCGAATTAGATTTGAATTGCTTTGAGAGTGGTTCGGAAAATTATTTAGAAAGGCAAGAAGATGTTATTGATGAAATTGCAGAAGAAAGAACTGCTGTTGACCAAAAAGAAAATACTGACGATGATGTTAATTTGTTATACAAAATGAGTGATTCGGATGTAGAAAATTACTTTTATTTGAATAAGTGGGAATGTGGTGAAAAGAATACAAGTGCAGCGTACGAAGTGACAAATCCGGTTTCTTATTTACACAAAAATGTCGATAAATCTACAGATACATACACTGTATCATCTAAGTTAGTAACAGGGGTATCTAGTTCGATATGTAATGATTTTTCAGGCGATAATAATTGTACATTAACTGCACTATTTAATTTAATGGTTTATTATAGAAATAAGGGATATAGTAGAATTCCTTCTAATAAATATAGTTTATATAATGTAATAAAAAAACAAGCAATAAATTTAGGATATACTGATAAATCTGGGCTTTCGGTCACTAAAAATAATAATTTAGTTACAAACACATGGACAAAAGGACTAGGATATTCTAATGGAAGTGGAAGTACTACATATTTTTGGAATAAAAATACAGTTATTGATTATATATCGAATAATAAACCGGTTATTTTTTCGTTAGCATCTGGATATTATTATAATCATTCAATTGCAATTTATGGGTATAAGACTTATACTAATACTAGAACGAAATCTAAGTATAAATTTTTGGTAGTGTCGGATGGATGGAGTAGACAACAAAGATATTTAGCTTGGACAAATACTGGTGAGGGTTATATTGGAGCATTAACAACAGTAAATGTTCCGAGTAAAAAAAGCTAATGAGATATTATCGATAGATTTAAATTTAAGTTTTTGTAGTAGTAAGTAAGACAGTAACTTAAATGTAAAATATTTTTAATCTATGTGAGGTGATGATTATATGAATTTTCTTTCTGTCATAGTGACTTTTTTCGCCATTTTGATTTTGGTTATTGCCATAATCGGATTTAGAAAAGTTGGGAAAAAACAAACAATAATATTATTGTTGGGAATAATATCAATTTTGTTTATAATTTTAGGTTTAATATTTATTATTCCAAATATGTGGAGAAATATTGGGATAATTATGCTTATAATCGGTGTGGTAATTTTGGCTGGGGTGTTTCTTTTAGCGGTTAAATAATTATTTAATTTATGAAAGTAAAAAGTTAAAAAGATGATTTGCGACAATTATGATTTTTCGGAGCAGAATAAAAGTGGAGAGAATATTTACAAATTGATACAAAAATAAAGTTTACAAAACAGGCAATTGTGCTGGAGAGTGAAGTTGCCTGAACCTTTTTTATGACAGTCGCATCAAAATAAATATAATTATCGTTATGTATTATTGTAAAGACATGAGAATAATGTAAGAGCAAAAGGCACATAGCAATACAGCATTTATGGTATCTGTTATATGGCTAAGTACCTTTTGATACTGATATTATTAAAATAACACTTAGCAAAAATTAATACGATGGTAGGAGAATGAAATGATTATAAAAGGATTTAAAAATTATTGTACAGTAGTTATTATGGCATTTATATTTGGTATGGGGATAACAATTTTTGTGACAGATTATTTTGGAGACTGTGCATTAAAAATTATGGAGTGTGAGGCGAAAGCGGCAGATATAAATGCGTACGAATGGGAAAAAGAGTGGACTGGTTTGCAAAAGCAAATGGCAGACGGGGCAACTACTGTGTTAAAAAAAGAGATTACATTTAATGATAAAGATGTAAGTGAAGAAGAAAAAGCTACAACAATTAAGTCATATGATATAAACAATGCAGTTCCAATGTGGACATTGTCATCTGACATGACAATGATTGCAGACTATCATAAAAATAATAACAGTTTGTCAGGTCTTATTAAGTGGAGCGACAGATGGTACATACCGGCAAAAACGATGACAGGTGAAGATGCGACGATTTTATTGCAAAAAGAAAAAGACGGTTATCATGTCTATGGACAGTATTTTGGTAATGATGACAATTATGTTGCTGATACGGCAGATGAAATAAAAGATAAGATTAAAAAAGAGTTATCAGGTGTGTATATAACTGAGGTAAGGAATATCTCGATACCGTTTTATGATATAAATCTTATATATATAAGGCAGGAAGATGGAAAAGAAAAAGTTATACCATACCAGTCGGAAAGTGCAATAACATTAAATGATATTGGTGAGGAAGAAGGAAAACTTTATACAGTCTCAGAGTTTATATCGAATATGGAAAATGAGTATGAGGAGTATAGTGAACAGGAGTTAAAACAGATAGTAAAAGAAAATAAAACGCAACAGAACTTGGGAGGAAGTCTGTTGCCTAAAAAGAAAAAAGTTGAGGAAAAAGATAAATCAAGTGATTTCTTTTCAGGGCATATTACGATTATGATTATTTCGATTGTTTTAGCTGTGGGAGTGCTTTTCGTAATTAAATTTATAATAAGGAGGAAATATGAAAATTAGATTAAGAAAATTGAGTATAATATTAATTTGTGCATTTATTTCTTTGAATATAACAAATCCAATAAATGCAAAGGCTTCATGGATTTATACGACGATTACAACAGGATTTCAAAAGCAAGAAAGAACGAATTGGTGTTGGGTGGCTAGTGCGAGAAATATGGCAGTGACAAAAGTCAGTAAAGTTAATGTGGTTAAATCACAAAGTAATGTGGTACAAATTATTAAGGGAAGTATAAAAAATGAGACGGGTAGTTTGCGGGAAACATCAAAGGCAATAAAAATTTTTAATGTATCATGCAAATCATCATATAAGTTTGCAAGATTGTCATTTAAGACACTTAAAGAAAAAATAAATAAAGGAGGTGGGGTAATTATGGCAATGCAGAATCCACTTTATGGAGGACATGCTATATTACTATACGGATATGATTCAAATGGCAAGGTTAAAGTTTATGATCCTAAAAAGGGGCCTATTATATGTCGGTATACAGATTTAAGAGATGGTAAAACATTAAGTGGTTATAGTTATGAACAAAGTATATATTATTGATTGTAATTTTCGATGTAGAATAGAAATGAAGAAAATGTTTATATTGATAGAAAAATAAAGTTTGTAAAACAGGTGATTGTGCTATAAAGTGCAGTTGTCTGTAATTATTTTTAGAAAAAATTTCCGCAACAAATCTCAATTTTTGCTGTTATATATATTGTAGGCAACAGTAAAAGGAAGTGCAGCCGAAATGACTCGTTTTGAGAAGATACCGAGAGTATATAATGAAATTAGGGAAGAATTTGCGTATGAAAAAAAGAGTATTAGCGTTGATAATGGCAACATGCTGGTTACGGTTTGCGGCGGCGGACAAATGTTGTGCAGAACAGTAAAGGCACAGATGCAAAAAAGAGATGTAAGTCAGAACGCTGCACCGTTGCCGACACAAACACCGTCTGGTGGAGAGCGGGAGGATTTTTGGTGTGACAGCACAAGGATAAAGACAAATGGTGATTACAAGTATCACATTTTGTCGGAAGAGAAAAAGCTGATAACGATTAGAAAAATTGAAAATGCAAATGGTAAGCTGGAAATTCCTGAAGAAATAGACGGCTATAAGGTAGTTGGAATTGGTCGGTCGGACAGACTGCCGAGCCGGGTGGGGGTAGCTGAGTCTGAATATGAGTATTCGGATTTTGGACTTGAGGAAATGTCGGTTCTGCCTGAGTCATCCAGTGGGGTGACGGAAATCATTATACCGAAATATATTCAGTTTGTTGGTATTTGTGCTTTTGAAAATTGCAATAATCTGAAAAAGGTAAAAATCAATAAAAGAGATGTGAATTTATATTTATATGGTGAGGCATTTTTGGATTGCAACAAGTTAGAAAGCGTGAATTTGCCGGAAAAGGTATGTACTGAGGGTGATGTGTTTTCGTGTTGTGGCACGATTGATGAAGTGACAATGGGAATATCTATGTCAACGAATGCGGATGACAGTGATTGTGTATTTAGTGGGACAAATATCAAAGTGTTAAGGTTTGAAAACAAAAAGAAAATCTATGATATTTCACGATATACAAATGGAAAGATTGGCACGATTTATTTGGGCAAAAATGTTAAAAAGCTAATATTGAAAGAGTCGGATAAAAAATATCGTAATTGGGAAATATTTGAGATTGATAAATTGCTTGTCGAAGGTAAGAATACGGCTATTGAGGGATGGAATAAAAAACATTTGTTTTTAGGAAAGATTTATACTGTTTCAGGTTCAAAAGCGGTGAAAAGGGCGAAGAAAAATAAACTTACTTATAAAGTGTTTGACAATAATTGACAAAATAAACTTTTTTAACTGTAAAGTGGGTGTAAATAAATTGATAAATAAAACAATTTTATAAATTTATTTGCACCTTAAAAGTTTCAGTGTATATTCATCAGATTTAAGTTTTTATAGTAATAAGTAAGAAAGCAATTTGGATGTTAAATATTTTTAATTTATGTGAGGTGATGATTATATGAATTTTCTTTCTGTCATAGTGACTTTTTT
>ERZ780202.1787-NODE-1787-length-10811-cov-2.751302_pt1 | contig 10811 bp, 8 predicted proteins | sample MGYA00510978_ERZ780202 | MGnify/ENA primary metagenome ERZ780202 (study PRJEB29588, sample SAMEA2155689) | human gut metagenome | biome: human gut; feature: human-associated habitat; material: faeces | place: Denmark | collected 2008/2010 ...
GTTTCCAAGGTTGAATTATTGACTAAAGCCGAGAATGAAGAAATCGGCACAAGATATGAAATTGCAGGCGGCGAGGAGCTTGAGTTTGACGACGCAGGCTGCCCTAACGGCACTACTATTGTGGTTCGTGATATTTTCTTTAACACCCCTGCAAGAATGAAGTTTTTGAAAAAAGACGTTACCGAGGGCAATCAGGTTGCCGGAATTGTTGACAGAATGGCAATATCTCATCCGGAGATATCGTTTAGATTTATTCGTGACGGCAAGCAAGTTCTTATCACTTCAGGTAACGGAGATTTAAAATCAACTGTTTATTCGGTTTTAGGTAAGGAAATGAGCGACAGTTTAATGAGCGTTGACTATTCCTTTAACGATATGAGGATTACGGGCTTTGTTTCAAAGCCGACTGCTTCAAGAAAAAGCAGAGCAGGTCAGTATTTTTATATCAACAACCGTATTGTTAAGTCAAAAACCGCTATGGCGGCACTTGAACAGGCTTATAAAAACACAATTATGGTGGGTCGCTTTCCGGCTTGTGTGCTTAATATCGAGCTTAACCCTGCGCAGGTTGACGTAAACGTTCATCCGGCTAAAACAGAGGTCAGGTTTGCTAATGAAAAGCCGATATTTGACCTTGTTTATTACGCAGTTAAAACAGCAATTGAAAATGACAGGACCGTTAAAGAGGTTGAGTTTAAAGAAAATCCGATTTATCGGCAAAAGTCTAAAAACGTTTATCAAAATAATGATAATAAATCGTTTCAGGCGAAATTTGATTTCTTTAAAAAGAAGGACGAGCCGCCCTCTCAGCAGGTTATTAAGACTAAGCCGAGAGAAAATTTTTGGCAGGTTGAAGCGCCGAATCCTGAATATAAAATTGCAAGAGATGAAAAGCCTAAGGCAAGGGTAGATATCGAATATGAAGAGCCTGAGGAAATTTCAACTGCCAAAAGCGAAGATGCGCCGAAGGAGCGGGATATTGAAAAGGTAGTAATTACTGACGAAAAGGATAATGAAAACTTTATTCCTAATTTCAAGCTGATTGGCGAAGCTTTTAAAACATATTTGATTGTTGAAATAGAAAACGAGCTTTATTTTATTGACAAGCATGCCGCTCATGAAAGAATGAATTTTGAGCGATTTAAAGCACAGGCAACTGTTGAAACGCAAATGCTTTTAGCGCCTGTTGTTGTTAATCTTACAAAGGACGAATTTATTGCAATAAGCGAAAATGTTGAGCTTATTAAGAAGTGCGGTTTCGAACTTGAAGAATTCGGCGAAAGTCAAATTATTGTTCGTGCAATACCGAGTCTTGTTGACGGCGACAGCGTTAAGGATTTGATGCTTGAAATTGCGCAGAAGCTTCTTGAACATAAAACGGACATTCTGCCTGATAAAATTGATTGGATATATCATTCCGCTTCTTGCCGTGGCGCTGTTAAGGCAGGCGATTATACTTCAAGGCAGGAGCAGGAAATGTTTGTTAAAAAGCTTCTTTCAATGCCTAATATTCGTTTTTGCCCTCACGGCAGACCCGTGTTTATAAAAATGAGTAAATACGATATTGAAAAGCAGTTTGGCAGAGTGACTTGATTATGAATAAGGTGATTGTAATTGCAGGCCCTACGGCTTCCGGCAAAACGGGGCTGGGAATAGAGGTTGCCGGGGCAATCGGCGGCGAAATAATTTCTGCGGATTCAATGCAGGTTTATAAAAATATGCCGATAGCTACCGCCGCACCGACAGATGAGGAAAAGTCGCAGGCGCCGCACCATCTTGTTGAATTTCTTGATAATGATAAAAAATTCAGCGTTGCCCAGTGGTGCACTCTTGCAAAGGAAAAAATAGATGATATCATTTCAAGAGGTAAGGTGCCGATAGTTGTCGGCGGAACAGGGCTTTTTATTGACAGCCTTGTCGATAATATCAGCTTTGAGGATGTTGAGGTCGATGAGGATTTAAGGCAAAGCCTTATGAAACGTGATGTTGACAGTCTTTACGACGAACTTTTAAGAGTTGACAAAAAAGCGGCTGAGAATATACATAAAAATAATAAAAAACGAGTTGTTCGTGCGCTGGAACTTCACTATTTGGGAAGTTCAAAAACAGAACAAAACGAAAATTCACAAAAAGAGAAAAGCCCCTATGATTTTCTTTATTTCGTGCTTCAATACGAAGACAGGCAAACGCTTTATGACAGGATTAATTTAAGAGTTGATAAAATGCTTGAAAACGGACTTTTAGATGAGGCTCGTGCCATGCAGGGCAAATGTCAAAAAACGTGCGCTCAGGCGATAGGTCATAAGGAGCTTGCAAGATATTTAAACGGCGAAGCTTCTCTTGAGGAATGTGCACAAAAGCTTAAGCAGGAAAGCCGCCGATATGCAAAAAGGCAGATTACATGGTTTAAAAGACGGCAGGGCGCTGTTTTTATTTCTATGGATAAGTTAAAAGGCAGTGCTGTTAAAACAGTTATAGATAAATGCGAGGACTTTTTAAATGGCTGAAGAAAAGGCAAAAAAAGTGAATAATGCTTCTAAGTATATATCTAAAGACGTTATTGTTATTGCGGTAGTGCTTATTGCGATTGCCGCATACATTATTGCCGAGTGCTACAGCGCAACCCACGTTGATATTCAAACGGTTACGGCTGTTAAATCAACGGTTTATCAAACGCTTGATAAAAAAGCTTTGGTTATTCGTGATGAACACACGGTTGAGGGAAATTCAAGCGGTGTGACCGTTGCGTGTGTTAATGACGGGGAAAAGGTAAAGGTTGGCGGAAATATCGCTATGGTTTTTTCAAACAGCGATAATGCAAAAAGCTATTCAAGTGCTCTTGATTTGCAAAGCCGGTTGGATTATTATATAAATTTGGAAAGCAAGTCGGCAGGTACGGCGACTGACGTTGAGCAGATAGACAGCGATGTCATAAATGATGTAAACGATTATATTCGCTCTTCTTCAAGTAATAACTTTTCGGCTGTTCAGTCTGCGGCGCTTGACCTTAACGATAAGCTGACAAGGCGCCAAATGATAATCGGCGAGGATATTGATTTCAGCACGGTTAAGCAAGGCCTTGAGCAAAAGCTTAATGCAATCAATCTTGAATCGTGCAAGCCAACAGGATATGTAAGCACTAAAGAGTCGGGCATTTTTTCATCATACAGTGACGGATGCGAAACGGCTTTTGATTATAAAAATATAGACAAGCTTGACGTTAATACGCTTGATAAATATATTGCTCAGGCTAAGAAAGCGAAAAAAACAGACAGTCTCGGCAAGTTGATTACCGATTATGAATGGTATTTTGCCTGCAAGGTAAGCGCAGACGAGGTTAAAGGGATTGAAAACGGCGATATATTGAATGTTGCGCTTAAGGACAGCGATAAGGTTATTGAATGTGAGGTTGTCAGCGGTGCAACGCTTGACCTTGGGGTTAAGGAGGCCGTGCTTATTCTTCGTTCAAGCGAGATGGACAGTGAGCTTGCATCAATGCGGCTTGAAAATATAGAAATCAGATTTAACGAATACACCGGATTTAAGGTGCCTTCCTCGGCGATACATATTAATAACAAGGGTGAAAAAACAGTTTATGCCCTTGTTGCAAACCAGGTTGAAAGCAGAACAGGCAAGGTTATTTATTCAACCAAGGATTATGTTGTGTTTGAATACACTCCTGAGGATGAAAATTCAATTCGTTTATATGACCAAATAATTACGCAAGGAAAGGATTTACATGATGGAAAAGTTTATACCTGATGAGGCAAGAATACAGTTGGTGCAGGATAATTATAAAAAGGTTTTGTCTGATGTTAAGGAAACCGCAATCAAAGCCGGCAGAAATCCCGATGATGTAAGACTTATGGCTGTTACCAAAACAGTTGAAAGCTTTTATATTAATAAGGTTCTCGACTTGGGTGCAGACCTTATAGGCGAAAACAGAGTTCAAGAATTTTTAGGTAAAAAGGACGAACTTCATTTGAACGGGGTTGAAAAGCACCTTATCGGTCATTTGCAAACCAATAAGGTTAAGCAGATTGTCGGCGAGGTTGATATGATTGAATCTGTTGACAGCGTTCATCTTGCAAAGGAAATCAGCAAAATTTCTTCAAAGAAGGAAATTACAACAAATATTTTGCTTGAAGTAAACGTCGGCAAAGAAGAGTCAAAAAGCGGAATTTTCCTTGAAGGGCTTAACGATTTAATAGCCGAGGTTTCCGAAATGGAAAATATTAAGATAAAAGGTCTTATGACTATTCCGCCGATATGTGACAGTGAAGCAGAGGTTTCAAAGTATTTTGAGTCAATGTATCAAACTTTCATTGACATTAAGAATAAAAAGATTAATAATGTAGATATGGATATTTTATCAATGGGTATGAGCCACGATTATGAAGCTGCCGTTAAAAACGGTTCTAATATTGTAAGAGTAGGCTCTGCCATTTTCGGCGCAAGAAAATATTTTTAAAGGGAGAGAGAAGAATATGAGCTTTTTTGATAAGATTAAAGAAATCGTTACTGAAAGTGACGATGATGAATACGATGATTTTTATGAGGATGATAAAAAAGACAAGTCAATAGGAATTGCTCCTCCTGCGAGAGATAGATTTTCCAGACGTGACAGCTCGGATAGAGAAGAACGTTTTTCCGAGCGCCCACGAATAAAAAGGCACGACAGCGATAAGGTTGTTAATATTCATACAACTACCCAACTTCAGGTGGTTCTTGTTAAACCTGAAAGATTTGAGGAGGCGGCAACAATTGCCGACAACCTTAATGAAAAGAGAACTATTGTTTTAAATCTTGAAAGCACAAACCGTGATGTTGCACGCAGGCTTCTCGATTTTTTAAGCGGTGCGGCTTATGCAAGCGACGGTCAAATTAAGCGTGTTGCAAACAGCACATATATTATTACCCCTTATAATGTTGATGTTATGGGCGATTTAATAGATGAGCTTGAAAATAACGGTATGTTTATGTAAGTGATGAAATTAAATACAATTTTGGAGGAAGAATATAATGATTACACCAAGTCAAATTCGTCAAAAGAAGATATCTACCGTTGACGGCGGCGGATATGACAGAAATGAGGTTAATGAGCTTTTACTTGAAATTATAGAGTCTTATGAGGCTGTATATGCTGAGAATAAAGAGCTTTATCGCAAAATGGAAATCCTTGCAAACAGAATAGAGGAATACAGAGCGGACGAGGACACTATTAAAAATGCACTTATTGCCGCTCAAAAGACAGCCGATAAGCTTATGAACGACACAAAGCAAAAGGCAGCTCAGTCGCTTGAAGAAAGTGCAAAGACAGCGCAAAAGACTGTTGTTGACGCTAAAGAAAAGGCAGATAAGATTATTTCAAGTGCAAGGGATTATGTTGCTAACCTCACCAATGAAAAGGAAAAGGCAGCAGGCGAAATTGTTGACGAGGCTGAAAAGAAAGCAATCGACGCTGTTGCAGGAGCAAAGGTTGTGGCTCGTGAAGTTCTTGAAAAAGCCAAATCGCTTTCTCATGAACTTATCAGCAAGACTAATGCTGAAAAGGAAAGCCAAAAGGAACTTGTTGAAAAGCTTAATGCTCAGTCTAAGTCATTTAAGGAGAACCTCATTTCTCTTTATGAAAAGCAGCTTGAAGCTATTAAAAATATGAATGAAAATGTGGATATTGCCAAAGCTCAGGCAGACGAGGAAAACATTGAAAATGAATTAAACGATATATATTCTTCCATTGACGAGCTTTCAAAGGCTGATGATGTCGACAAGGTGATTGAAGAGGCCAAAACGGTCGAGATTGAGGAGGAAAAGGCAGCAGATGAAGAAATCAAAAAAGAAACAGATGAGGCTGAAGAAACTTCTGAAGTTCCTGCTGAAAACATTCAAGAATCAGCTCATGACGACGATAAAAATGAATCTGAAGCCGTAGAAGAAAATGAAAGTGCAGAAGAAACTGCAAAAGACAGCGAGAATGATGCTGTTGACGAAATTATTGAGGAAATAGAAAGCGGAGATAAGAAGTCAATCGGCACTCTTGATGAGATTGAGGATGAACATTTTGAAGAGCCGGAGGCTTTCTCTGAGGAAGAGGCTAAAGCTGCTGTTGACGCATTTTCAAGCGATGAAATTACTCCGATTGAAGAAGCAAGCGCTATTCCTGAAATCAACGACGAACCGGAGATTGAGGAAAAGCCACAGCCTTTTGAAAATTATTTTCACGTAAACCGTGAGGACCCTCACAATACAGACGAAACAATTTCTCTTATTCCCGAAGATGATGACGATGAGGACGAAGAGGATAATAAAAAATTTAAAGGATTTTTTAAAAAGAAAAAATAAACCTATCAAGGAGTTAAAATAATGGATTATAATCAAACATTAAATTTACCAAAAACCGATTTTCCTATGCGTGCAGGCTTGCCTAAAAGAGAGCCTGAATTTTTGGCACGCTGGGAAGCAAATGACCAATACAAGAAGCTTATGGAACATAATGACGGCAAGCCGCTTTTCGTTTTGCACGACGGCCCTCCGTATGCTAACGGCGATATCCATATCGGCCATGCTCTTAATAAAACACTTAAGGACTTTATTGTCAGATATAAGAATATGACAGGTTTTAAGTCACCTTATGTTCCGGGTTGGGATACTCACGGTCTTCCGACTGAGCTTGCCGCAAGAAAGAAAGCAGGCATCAGTGCCGAAACTAATATTTCGGACCTTGAACTTCGCAAGATTTGCCGTGATACTGCACTTGGTTTTGTTGATATTCAAAGAGAATCTTTTAAGCGCCTTGGTGTTATCGGTGAATGGGATAATCCTTATATTACCCTTAAAAAGGAATTTGAAGAGGAACAAATCAAGGTGTTTGCAACAATGGCAAACAAGGGCTATATTTACAAGGGATTAAAGCCGGTTTATTGGTGTCCTGATTGTAATACCGCTCTTGCAGAGGCTGAAATTGAATATGCCGAGGACCCTTGCCATTCAATCTATGTTAAGTTTAATGTAACTGATGACCTTGGCAAGCTTACTGCTATGGGCGCTGATTTGAGCAAAACATATTTTGTAATTTGGACAACAACAACTTGGACTCTTCCTGCTAACGTCGCAATTTGCGTAGGCCCTGATTTTGAATATTCACTTATTAAGTCAGGTGACGAATATTATGTAATGGCTACCGACCTTGCTGCATCCGCTATGGAGGCAAAGGGCGTAAGCGATTATGAAACTCTCGGCGTTATTAAAGGCTCAGAGCTTGAATATATGAAAACTCAGCATCCGTTTATCGACCGCACATCTCTTGTTATTGTCGGCGACCACGTTACTCTTGAAAGCGGTACGGGTTGCGTTCATACTGCACCGGGTCACGGTATTGAGGACTTTGTAGTATGTAAAAATTATCCTGAAATTCCTATTATTGTTCCTGTTGACGCTAAGGGCAGGCTCACTGAGGAAGCAGGTATGTTTGCAGGCTTAACAACCGAAGAGGCTAACAAGCCTATTGCACTTCACCTTGAAAAAATCGGTGCTCTTTTTGCACTTAAGAAAATCGAACACCAATATCCGCATTGCTGGAGATGTCATAAGCCTGTTATTTTCAGAGCTACAAGCCAGTGGTTCTGCTCTGTTGATGATTTTAAGGATGACGCTGTTAAGGCTGCGGAGGACGTTAAATGGTTCCCTGAATGGGGTAAGGACCGTTTGCAGTCAATGGTTAAGGAACGTGCTGACTGGTGTATTTCACGTCAGAGAAAATGGGGCGTTCCAATCCCTGTTGTATATTGCCAGGATTGCGGCAAGGAAATCATTGACAACGATATTATGATGAAGGTTTCAAAGATTTTCGGCGAAGAAGGCAGTGATGCTTGGTTTGCTCACGATACCGAATATTTCCTTCCTGAAGGCTTCAAATGTCCTCATTGCGGCAGCGCTAAGGGATTTGATAAAGAAAAGGATATTATGGATGTTTGGTTCGATTCCGGTTCTTCTCACGCTGCAGTTTGCGCAAGGAGAAAATACCTCAAGGTTCCTGCTGATGTATATCTTGAGGGTGCTGACCAATACAGAGGCTGGTTCCAATCATCACTTCTTACTTCTGTTGCAGGCGGCCACGGCGCTCCGTATAAGCAAATTATTACTCACGGCTGGACTGTTGACGGCGAAGGCAAAAAAATGTCTAAGTCACTCGGTAACGGTATTGCTCCACAGGAAATTATCAGCAAATACGGCGCAGATATTCTTCGTCTTTGGGTTGCAAGTGCCGATTATCATGCAGATATCCGTATCAGCCCTGAAATCTTGAAACAGATTTCAGATAACTACCGTAAGCTTCGTAATACGGCAAGATATTGCCTTTCAAACCTCTATGATTTTGACCCGGATAAAGATATGGTTTCAAATGATGAGCTTGAGGAACTTGATAAGTATGCTCTTATGAAGCTTGACGAGGTTATTAAGATTGCAAGAGATGCATTTGAGGTTTATGATTATCATACAGCAGCTCATTCGCTCCATAATTTCTGCGTAGTTGAAATGAGTAACTTCTATTTTGATGTTCTTAAGGACAGACTTTATACATCTGCTCCGCAGAGCAAGACAAGACGTGCAGCTCAAACAGTTCTTTATAAGGTGCTTGATGCTCTTACTCTTGTTCTTACTCCTATTCTTGCATTTACTGCTGATGAAATTTGGCAGTCAATGCCTCATGATAAGAGCAGAAACGGTGAATCGCCGCTCTTTAATGAAATTCCTCAGCCTAATTTTATAGAGGCAGACAGTGATTTCATTGCTAAGTGGGACAGAATTCATGCAGTAAGATTTGACGTTCAAAAGGCGCTTGAACTTGCAAGAAACGAAAAGATTATCGGCAAGCCGCTTGAGGCTAAGGTTTCTCTTTATGCAGACGGTGAGCTTTACGACTTCTTGAAGAGTGTTGAAGCTCAGCTTCCTGAAATCTTTATTACCTCCGGCGTAAGCGTTGAAAAAGGCGAGGGCGAGGTTAAAGGCGATGTTGAGGGCTTGAGCATAACAGTTTCTAAGGCTGACGGTGAAAAGTGCGAACGTTGCTGGAAGTTCTCATATACAGTAGGTCAGGATGCAAACCATCCAACTCTTTGCGCTCATTGCTCGCAAGTAATGAAGGAACTTTCATTATAAATATTTTTAATAGGCACACACCAAAAATGATGTGTGCCTGATTTGCTATAAAACGGAGAGGTTTTGTGAAGTTAAAAAATAAAAAAATATGGTGTACGGTTATGATTGTGATAATTGTTGCCATTGATCAAATAACTAAATATTTTGCAAAAGCCTGTCTTTACGGTAAAGGCGCAAAGCCGTTTATTAAAGGTGTAGTTGAGTTCGTTTATGCTCAAAATACAGGAGTTGCTTTTTCTATGTTTGACGGTGGACGTTGGTTTTTTGTAGCACTGACCGCTGTTGTTCTTCTGTTTTGCATATTATATATGTATAAGGGCAAGGGGCAAAACAACCTTTGGCTTTTTTGGTCACTTGGAGTTATAGTGTCGGGTGCAATAGGCAATTTGATAGACAGAATTTATCTTGGCTATGTAATTGATTTTATTAATCCGACCTTTGTTAATTTTGCAGTGTTTAATATAGCGGATTGCGCAGTAACATTGGGAACGATAAGTCTTATGGCTTACCTTGTTTTTGATATATTTAAAAAGGAGAACAAGGATGAGCCAAAAAATTGATTTATCTGTTTCAAATGAATTTTCAGGCGTCAGGATAGATAAGTTTTTGGCTGAAAATATCGATTTTTTAACAAGAAGTATGATATCAAAGCTTATCGAAAACGGCAATGTGTTCGTGTTTGACAAAATCGCTCAAAAAAGCTATAAATGCAAGGCGGGCGATGAAATCAGCGTGAATGTGCCAAAGCCTCGTGTGCTTGAAACAAAGGCTGAAAATATACCGCTTGATATAGTGTATGAGGACGGCGACCTTTTAGTTGTTAATAAGCCTAAGGGAATGGTTGTTCACCCTGCTCCCGGTAATTATGAAGGCACGCTTGTTAATGCACTTTTATATCATTGCAAGGATTCATTATCCGGTATCAATGGTGTCTTGCGTCCTGGTATTGTACATCGTATCGATCAGGATACGACCGGTGCGATCGTTGTGTGCAAAAATGATTATGCACATAACTTTATTGCGTCACAGTTAAAAGAACATTCGATCAGCCGAACCTACCATGCAATCGTTCATAATCATTTAAAAGAAGAACAGGGAACGATTGAAAGCACGATAGGAAGACATCCCGTTGACCGTAAGAAGATGGCAATGAACGTAAAGAATGGCAAACATGCTGTAACACACTATACAGTATTAGACCCATTAAATAATAAGTATACTTATATTCAATGTAACTTGGAAACCGGACGGACGCATCAGATCCGCGTGCATATGGCAAGTATCGGTCATCCGCTTCTTGGAGATCAGGTTTATGGACCGGCAAAGGTACCGTTTTCCGGCCTTCAGGGTCAGACCCTCCATGCGGGGGTGCTGGGGATTATTCATCCTGCTACGGGAGAGTACATGGAGTTTCGCGCACCGCTTCCGGAGTATTTTGAAAAGCTGCTGCGAAAGCTGGAACAGGATTAAGGCCGGAGTATATGGATTTTGCAAAAATTATCTGAAAATAAACAAAATGCACCACTGTGTTCCTATACATTTGAAAAGTTTTGTGCTATAATCTAATTAATAAAAGAATTACATCATGTGTATGCTGAAAGGAGAAGATAGTATGAGAGGAAATCTTGTTATTACAATCGGACGTCAGTGCG
>ERZ780202.1795-NODE-1795-length-10781-cov-6.074585_pt1 | contig 10781 bp, 7 predicted proteins | sample MGYA00510978_ERZ780202 | MGnify/ENA primary metagenome ERZ780202 (study PRJEB29588, sample SAMEA2155689) | human gut metagenome | biome: human gut; feature: human-associated habitat; material: faeces | place: Denmark | collected 2008/2010 ...
CGCCGCCAGCCTCCAGCGGCTGGTACTGTGTTATGAGGAGGAACTGACCCGTATCCGTAATGAGACACATGAGGACTCATCCACAGTTGAAACGGAATTTGAACGTCGCTTTAGTCCCGTTAAAATAGCGCTGGCCGCTTTTATAACCGGATGTGTTGCCGGCATAGTATTAACTTTCAAAATCAAGAAACAATGAATAAGAATTTCATGTACGGCGTCGGTGCCGTGAAATACAAGGACTTTGTGGTGGGTTACATAGAGAAGAATTCGTTTGACATGGGCGGGCAGAAACCCGAATCCGCCAAAATCGAGGCGGAGCAGGTGCCGGGAACGCCGGTGCTTATCATTCCCCAGTCGAATGGCAGCATCGCCCCCACGTTCAACGTTATCCAGCTGAACTACGAAAACCTGCATAGCTTGCTGGGTGGTACCATGCACTACAAGGAAGAGGACTCGGAAAAGAAAACCCCGATTGGTTGGACGGCCCCGACGGCAGCCGTGTTGCTGACCGGTCCGTGGGAAATAGCCCTTGTTTCGGGGCAGAGCATCCTGATTCCCAATGGCACGCTACTTTCCAATCTCGGCGGCAAGCTGACCCTGACAGAGACGGCGAAAATCGAATGCACGCTGGAAGTGGCCATGCCGGAAGACGGCTCCCAGCCCCATGGCGTATTCAATACGGATTCTATCCCGGAAGAGTGGAAACAGTATAAACTGCCTCCTGCTGAATCTGCCGCCGCTGCTTCCACTAACCCGGCCGAGGAGTAGCGTATGGACGAAGCTGTCATCAAGCAGATCCAGCGTGAGGGTGCGGACGCGCTGCTGGATATCGGTGTGAGCGTCCCGCTGAAAGCGTTTCATATCCCTTTCAGGAAATCCCCGCTGGAGCTGCGCGTGACCATGAGGCGGCCTTATATGTCCGGTCAGATTCTTTTTGCCCGGACATATTTGTCGATGGGGATCACCAGTGAGGAGATGTGGGGGTTCAGCAAGGAGGAGGAAATGCAGTTTCTGGCCTCTCACGGCAAGGCGGTGAGCCGTATGGTGGCCTATACCCTTTGTCGTGGCCCTTTCAGCCGCCGCGTGCTTTTGCGCCCGGTGGCATGGCTCATAAGGAACTTCATGGAACAGCGTTATCTGGTGGGTGCGATCAAGCGTTTTGTCAGCCTGATGGGTACCGACCCTTTTATACCTATTATCAGATCAGCCGAGCGGACGAATCCGATGAGCTTGAGACTGAGCCAAAGAAAGAAGGGGAGTTAAAGAGCCGTTATGAAGGCTCCCATAGCCCTTTCGGTTTTGTGTGGCAGATTGCCAGTGCCACCGGCTGGAGCGTGGACTATATACTGAACAAGGTGAATTACCAGACCCTGATCATGATGCTTAGTGACGCTCCCCGGTATGTCCGTGACAAGTCCGGATCTTCCGGTCCTGCGGATGAGCGGAGCGCCGAGGATGAAGCGGATGGAATAGTAGGATTTTTTCAAAGCAAGCTAAAATAGATGAAACCGGTACAAATAGAATTCCTTATGGTGGACCATTTGAGCGCCCGTCTTGACAAGGCCGTGGGCAAGATCGAGCGGATGTCCCAGCAGGCATCGTCCGCCAACAGACAGATCCGGGAACTTGACAGGAGCGGTTCCCTGTTGAACAACACCGTCGGCAAACTGGCGGCCGCCTTTACTATCAAGGAGCTGGTGTCGAACATCACCAAGGTACGCGGCGAGTTCCAGCAGCTGGAGGTGTCGTTTCAGACCATGCTCGGCAGTGCGGAGAAGGCCGACACCCTGATGCAGCAGTTGGTACATACGGCCGCGACCACTCCTTTCGGCCTGGAGGATGTCGCGCAGGGTGCCAAGCAGCTTCTTGCCTACGGGTTTGGAGCGGAGAAAGTGAACGAGACGCTGATCCGCTTGGGTGACATCGCTGCCGGACTTTCCATCCCTTTGAACGATCTGGTCTATCTTTACGGCACCACCATGTCCCAGGGACGGCTTTATACACAGGACCTGAACCAGTTCACCGGCCGGGGCATCCCTATGATCGCCGAACTGGCCAAGCAGTTCGGCGTGGCTGAAAGCAAGGTGAAGGAGCTTGTGGAGGAAGGCAAGGTCGGTTTTCCCGAAGTGCAGAAGGTCATAGAGAGCCTGACGGACGAGGGCGGAAAATTCGGTGGTCTGATGGAGGCACAATCCAAAACGATAACCGGACAGATCTCCAATATAGAGGATGCCGTTTCAATGATGTTCAATGAAATCGGGCAGCAGTCGGAAGGTGTCATCAACACCACGCTTTCCGGTGTTTCCTACATGGTGGAGCATTACGAACGTTTCGGCCGTATCCTGCTCGGGCTTGTCGGCACGTATGGTGTGTACCGGACCGCCGTCATGACAGTCACGGCCGTGAAAGGCTGGGCGGTGGCTGCGGAGGCGTTGCATTACAACTGGCTCCTGCTGGTTGAGAAAGCGCAGAAAATGCTCAACCGGACCATGCTTTCCAATCCCTATGTGCTGGTTGCGACCCTGCTTGCCGGTGTTGCCGTGGCACTGATCTCCATGAAGACGGAAACCGAACGTTTGCAGGAATCCGAGGAAAGGTATCAGCAGCAGAAGCAGAAAACCATAGAGGCCGAGGAAGAGCACAGGCGCAAAATAGAGGAACTGTGTTCCATTGCCGGGGATGAAGCCGTGTCCACGGATGCCCGGCGTGAGGCGCTAAACAAGCTGGAACAGAAATATCCGGATATATTCTCCAAATACGACACCGAGTATGAGAAACTGAAGAATATCAAGAAAATCAAGGAAGAGATAGCCCGATTGGAAGCCGGTGAGTCCATATCCAATCCCGCCAATGAATTGAAACGTGTGGATGACAGGATAAAAGAACTTGAAGGCAAGACCCGGTTGGCAACCGAATATTACCAGGACAGCTACGGGCGGCAAAGAGCCCGATATGTCCGGAAATCCGCACGTTCAAGGGATGAGGAGGCAGAGCTTCAGAATCTGTACGGAAAACGCAAGAGCCTGAACGGACAAATCCGCAAGGACGAGGTAAATGCCTATTTCGAAAACCTGACCGGTGTGAGTAACGAGACCCTTGTACAGCAGATAAAGCAACGTAGAACCCTGCTTGCCCGGATGTCTGTCCAGGAGAAGGAATACGGAAAGATTACGCAGGGTGACGAAAATCTTACCGGAACTTATTCCCGTGACGAACTGAAGTATCAGCTGAACAAACTGGTTTCGGAACAAAACCGGCGTAACCTGCCCACGGATTCAAGCACTGACTGGGTGGCTGCGACAAAAGAGAAATACCAGGACGCGCTCAAGGCTTATAACGCCTTTCTTCAGGAAACGTCCAACAGCCTTTCCCGTGAGGAGTTTGAGAAGAAGGCGAAAGAACTGAAGGATGCCGTCGATACCGCCAAAAAGGAGTACGACAAGGTCAAGCCCGGTGAGGATAAGGATTCCGAGGCCGAACGGAAGAAGGCGGACAAGGCGGAGAAAGAAGCCCAACGCCGCAAACAGGTTTCTGAAAAGCTGGGCCAGGAACTCGCCGGGCTGCAAAGGAAGAATGACGAGGCGGAGATTGAGATGATGACCGAGGGGCTGGAGAAGAAGCTGCGCCAGATAGACAATGAATACCAGGCACGCAAGGATGAAATAGCCAGGCAGGAAGCCGGTTGGAAACGTGACAACGCGAAAGCGGGGCAGTCCGGTTCGCTGTCGGAAGATCAGCAGTCCGAAATAGACAAGGCCCGTGAGCTGAACGAGTCCGGCCGACAGAAGAAAATAGCGGAAGCTTATCGGGAAGAGTTCGGAGTGATGCAGGAATATTTGCAGGCCTACGGCACCTTCCAGCAGCAGAAACTCGCCATCGCGACCGAATATGCGGAAAAGATACAAAAGACGACGTCCGGCAGCGAGAAGCTCTCTCGGTGTTGAACGTGACAGCAAACTTGCCGGCATCGAAGTGCAGGAACTGAAAGCCCGTATTGACTGGGGTACTGTCTTCGGTGAATTCGGCGGGATGTTTTCCGATATGATAAAGCCTGTATTGGCGGATGCCAGAAAATACATGCTCACTGACGAGTTCCGAAATGCCGACCATGCCAGCCAGGACGCGCTTGTCTCTGCCGTCCAGCAGATGGAGAGGGCTTTGGGCGGTTCCGGCAAGGTCAGTTTCAAGAAACTGGGTGCCGAGGTTACTGCCTACCAGAAAGCCCTTTCAGACCTGAAGGAGGCACAGGCGGTGTATGCGGACACCTATACGGCACTTATTGCCGCCCAGAAATCATACATTGAGGCGCAACAGTCCGGAACCGAACAGGAGAAGGAGTCCGCCCGGCAAGCCCTGGAAACGGCGCAGGCTAATGCCGATGCCGCGAGTGAGAATATAAACGCCTTGCAGGAAACGGCTGACAGTGCCCGGCAGTCCCTCTCGAATACTGCCTCCGGTCTGAAGACCAGTATGGAGAATGTGAGGGACGGATTGCAGCAGATTGCCTCCGGCAGTATCAGCGGGGCGTATAATGGCCTGATCACACTCGGCAAAGGTGCCAAGGAAGTGGACGGCAAACTGGGCGAGGCTTTCGGAAAGGTTTCCGAAACACTTGAGGATGTGCCTGTTGTCGGCTGGATTGTAAGTATTATAGACCTTTTCAAGGATGGTTTGAGTGTGGTCATCGGTGGCCTGCTCGACGCGGTGTTCAATGCCGTGAGCGGTATTCTTGACGATGTGCTTTCCGGTGATCTTTTTGTGACTATCGGAAAATCGCTGCTTTCCGGTGTGGGCAAGATATTCGACGCATTGACCTGGGGCGGATTTTCCTCCTGGACGACTTCAAGCAATGCCAAAGAGGTCCAGGAAACCATCGACCGGCTGACCGAGCGCAACGAGACCTTGCAGACGGCTATCGAGGACCTGACGGAGGAGATCAAGGCGAGCAAGGGTACAAAGTCCGTGGCCGCCTACCGGGATGCCTACAGGCTCCAGCAGGAGACGAACTCGAACTATCTGGACATGGCCATGTCGCAGGCCGGTTATCACGGTTCGCATCACAGCTGGAATTATTACTGGGGCGGTTTCTCACAGGAACAGATTGACCGTTTGAGCGGTCAGATCGGGCGTAGCTGGAACGGTGACATCTGGAACCTAAGTCCGGAGGAGATGAAGAAGTTGCGCAGTAACGTGGACATGTGGACGCAGATCCAGGATACCGGCAAGGGCGGATATGGAGGTCGTCTGACCGAGAAGCTGGATGACTATATCGACCAGGCGGGCAAGCTGGAGGAACTTACCGACCAGCTGTATGAAGGTCTCACCGGTATTTCCTTCGACAGCATGTACAGCAGTTTCGTGGATAACCTGATGGATATGAAGTATGATGCCGCAGCCGCGGCGGAGGACATATCCGAGTATTTCATGCGTGCGATGCTGTCAAACAAGATCGGTGAGCTGTATTCCGACAAGCTGAAAGGCTGGTGGGAGAAATTCGGCAAGGCGATGGAAGACAATGACCTTACAGAAGCCGAGCGTAAGGCCCTCCAGGACGAGTACATGAAGTATGTCGAGGAAGCCGTCGCTCTTCGTGACAATCTTGCCGCGGCCACCGGGTACGATAACTCGGGCGGTACGAGCCAGAGCGCCAAAACCGGCGGTTTTTCAGCCATGACACAGGACCAGGGTACAAAACTGGACGGCATGTTCACCAGCGGGTTGCAACACTGGTCGAGCATCGATGAGAAGATGGAGAGCGTCATCGACAAGATGAACACCGCCGAGGGGCATCTTGCCCGTATCGAGGAGAACACCGGCACGAGCGCGTCGCACCTTGGCAAAATAGAGGAAGAGATTCGTAAAATCAATCGTGACGGAGTAAAATGCAAATGATATGGAAAAGATATTAGGCGGTCTGGTACTTGTCAACGGTACCGACATCTGGAGTACATACGGGGTGTTCCTCGTTGAGGACAAGCGCGGCGGGATGGATAACCTGACCGCCATCCTGACCCCGAGCAAGACGAAAACGGACACGGCTGTGAATATCCGGGAGGAGGACGGGGAGAAATATTCCTCCGTGCTGACGCCCAGGAACGAGGCCCGTGACGTGACGCTTCATTTCGCCCTGTTTGGCAAAACGCAGGCCGGCTGGCTGAAGAAGTATTTCGAGTTCATCAATTTCCTGAAGAAAGGCCGTGACGGGTGGCTTGAGATTTCCTTTCCCCAACTTGCCCTGACTCTCCGTGTGAAATATACGGATTGCAGCAAGTTCCAGCCTCTGACCTATCTCTGGAAGGAAGGCGTGCACGCCGGCAAGTTCAAGGTGAAGTTCCGGGAACCTGTCCCGATCATATAAATGTGATTCAAACCCTATTCAAACGACGTTTAAACAAGATACAGACATGCTGACCATCTATGACAGCAACGGCAACAGACGGACCGATATCGAGGCGGGCGACAGCTCCACCCAGGTGAAGGAGGTGCAGGGTGACAATGTCCTGACACTCTCTTTCACGCATTACGAATATATCGCCCTGGACGTGAATGACCGGGTGGACTTTGAGGGTGAGCGCTACTGGCTGACCGAACGGTACACCCCGAAGCAGAAGAGCGGCCAGGAGTGGGTATATGATTTGAAGTTTTACGGTATCGAGAGCCTGGTGAGACGTTTTCTTGTGCTGGAGACCACCGACGGGAACCCCGAGCCTGTGTTCACGCTGACAGCGACTCCGCGTGAACACGTGGCCATGATCGTGAAGTGTATCAATGACGGAATGAACCACACCACCGACTGGAAAGTGGGGCGGGTGGACGGTACGGACCTTATCGTCATCGATTACGAGGGGAAGTACTGCAACGAAGCCCTGAAAGAGATAGCCGAAGCGGTCGGCGGGCAGGCTGAATGGTGGGTGGAAGGCCAGACCGTGAACGTGTGCCGGTGTGAGCATGGCGAGGAAATAACGCTGGGCTACGGGAAGGGACTGACCGGAATCGAACGCGACACGACGGGTACCGACAATTTTTATACCCGGTTGTTCCCGGTAGGCAGCACGCGGAACATAGATCCGTCAAAATACGGGCATAGCCGCCTGATGCTTCCGGGGGGCAGGCAATATGTCGAGATACATACGGAGGAGTACGGCATCTATGACCGTTACGAGCAAGACGCCTTCAGCGGCATTTATCCCCGCAGGATCGGGGCTGTCAGCAGTGTGCGCAGCGAAGATGTGAAAGATGACGACGGCAACCCTTTCACGGTCTATTATTTCAGGGACGACAGCCTGAACTTCGATCCGAACGATTACGAGCTGCCCGACGAGACCAAACGTGTATCGTTCCAGGACGGTGACCTTTCCGGACTGGGGCAGGGTGAGGACCACTATTTCGAGGTGAATTTCAACAGTGCCACCCGTGAGTTCGAGATTATTACGATATGGCCCTATGATGATGACACGCAACTCCCCGGCGGCAAACTTATTCCGAAATCCGGTGACCGTTATATTCTCTGGAATATCCGTATGCCGGACGAATATTACCCGCTTGCCGAGGAGGAGTTTCTTACGGCGGTGGAACAGTTCAATACCGAACACTGGCAGGATCTTGCCGTTTACAAGGCCCCGACCGACCATGTGTGGATTGAGGAGAACGGTGTTTCCCTGTCCGTAGGCCGTCGTGTGAGACTTGAAAGCGAGGAGTATTTCCCCGAAACCGGTTATCGCAGCAGCCGTATCACGAAAATTACCCGGAAAGTGAACCAACCCGGGGAGATGGACATCGAGATCAGCGATGCCCTGCATAGTGGTGCGTTTGAACGGGTGAATGACAGTATCGGGGAACTGAAAAACTATACGAAGTCAAAGGCGGAGGGTGCCGCGCTTCCTGACATTATCCGTAGCTGGGACAAGACACTGCCTACGGACAACAATCTTTTTTCCGCGCGGAGAAGCCAGGCGGAACACATCAGCAAAAAAAAGAATGACCGTGCAAAGGGGAAGATCACCTTCGAAGCGGGAGCCTCTTTCGGACAGGAGGATAATGCGGGTATTGATGACAAGGGCAATGCCGGGCTGCTGACCCTTGTTGTGCGTGAGCTTCTTCGCAGTCCGAAATTCGTGGACGGTCTTTTCGGTGAGGGCTGGCGGCTCTGGATGGAGGACGCTTTGTCCCATCTGACCATCGACAAGCTGACGGTACGCCAGGTCATGGTAGTATTGGAGCTGCTTATCGAGAAGGTACGCAGCGTCGGCGGCCAGCTTTGTGTCAGTGCCGCCAACGGGAAAATAAAGACCGCTGTTCTTGAGGGCGGTTACTGGAGGATCACTTTCGAGCAGGAGAACACTTTCGTGGCCCATGACCTCATGCGCTGCCAGACCTTCAGCGGCGGGAATTTGAAAAGCTATTGGGTTGAGGTGGCCGGCGTGGAGGGTGGTTCCATCCTCGTGGGCGAGGACGAGTTCGGCGCTTCTCTTCCGGAGTCTGGTGACGAGTGCGTGCTGATGGGCAACACGGAGAATCCGTTGCGCCAGAACCTGATCCTGATCTCCGCCACCGAGGACGGGCAGCCCCGTGTGGACGTGATGGACGTGGTGAAGGCGAAGAACTTCACCGGCTGCCTGCGTGCCCGTTTGGGCAACCTTGACGGTATCAGTGATGACTGGTTCCCTTCAGACAACCAGCCTCACGGTGATGGCCTGTACAGCGACAACGCCTACCTGCGTGGTACGTTCCTTCTGGTAACGGGCGAGGATATCAAGACGAAGTTCGAGATAGTCGAGGGGAAAATCGTCAGTTCCGTCACCGCCCTGCGGAATGACTTCGCCACCGAGCGCGGCTACCTGAATAACCCCGCCTTTGATAACGGCCTTATGAAGTGGAACACGGAGAACGAGACCGTGTTCTTCCTTGTGGGCAACCGGTGGATCTGGGCGAACGGTAACGTCTTGACGAGGAAGGGTGACAGCGCGAGCGTGACCGAGGATGACGGCCGTACGGTTGTCCGGATTCGTAACAAGTACATCCTCCAGAAACGTGAGAACCTGAAAAGTATTCCCTCCATGCCTGAAAATGACAGTGGGGAGAAGGAAGCCGTCCCGGTGTTCCTGACTTTCTTTTACCGCTGTGCCAAGGCCGGCACGCTGCGTGTGGAGTTTGTGGGTGTGGATAAGACAGGCTTTGCCAATTTCAACAGCATGGAGGTGGAGGAAGAACTGTCCGCGACCGACGGGTACGTACAGTACACCTGTAGCGGACTCTGGAACGGTACAGGTGATTTTAAATTGAGTTTTACCGGTGATATTTACCTGTATATGCTCATATTGAGCACCGACCGTGTGGAATCCCTGACACACCGTTATAAAACCCTTTTCGAGCAGTCGGAGCGTCTGGTAAAGATTTCGGCGGCGGTGTTCGACAAAGACGAGAACCTGCTGGAAGAGACCGGCCTGATGGTTACTTCCAAATATTCCGGGTTGTATGCCATTGACGGTGATGGAAATTTGAAATCCCTTGTAGGTGTTGGGGGTGACGGCGTAAAAATCAAGGGCGATAATATCACGTTGGAGGGACTTGTTACGGCTAATGATAATTTCAAGATTCTGGAAGACGGTAGTATTGAGACGCGCAACGCCAAGATTTATGGTACAGTGTATGCCTATGAGGGTAAAATCGGCGGTTTTACGATTGATTCCGGACGGTTGTACTGGAAAGCCGGTGATTATTTCGGCAATGATTCCCGCAGTCTGAAACTTGGTGTCTCACAAACGGACATGGAGGGTATTGTGGATGTGTCCTTTAATGCCGCCACGCAGGGACGCTTCGGTGTCAAGGCCGTAGGCTCGAATCTGGGTGGTGCCGCTATCTATGCCTCCAGCAAGTCCTCTGGTCAAAGCTATCCTATCAGTGCCAATACTTATGCCGGCTATTTTGACGGTGGTGTGCATGTGAACGGGGCGGTGTATTGTGGTGATATCCTGTCGAACAATTACGGTACGGGATGGAGCTTGGCCAGCGATGGGACATACAGTTACCGAAAGGGTGTTTCAGGTACCTTCCAGTGGGCTGTAAAGAGTGATTTTATAACTTATAACTATACCCTTGAGGTTGTTAATGGAATTGTCGTTAAGATGACATATATCTAAAAATAAAGGATATGAAAGTAAATTTTAATGTGTATTTTAAGGATTTCGACGGTAGCGTGCTGTTGATTGATAAGAAACCCCAGTGTATGGGAGTCATAGTCTCCCAGTGCCTGTTCAACGGTACCGGTTTCCGTCCGAGCGGTAATATTCAGACGGATAATGAAAGGAAATTACATGCTTACAGTCTTTGCATGAGGATTATGGGTTCCGATGCGGATGTGGATCTGACATCGGAGGATGCGGTTTTGATAAAGGAAGCTGTCACCGGTCTTACTCCGGGCTGTTATTCCCAAATAGTGAAACAGATAGAAGGGTAATGGAGGATTAGCCATGACAAATGCGGAAAAACAGGAGATCCTGAACGCTATCAAGGCCGAGAGCCAGAGCGTTGATGAACTTGTGGAGGTCAGCTCCCTTGACAATATCAAAAGTCTCCCCGCCCTTCGCGGCAGTGAGCTGGTGAGTGCTCCGCTTACCCTTTTGCGTAAACCGGCCGATGATGCCGCTGCCACGGCGAATGCGTCTGCCACGAAAGCGGATAATGCTGCGGCTTTGGCGAATAAAGCTGCGGGTATGGCGTCTGATGCGGCCGGTACCGCCAATCAGGCTGCTGAAACTGCAAATTCCGCTGCGGCAGCGGCA
>ERZ780202.1834-NODE-1834-length-10610-cov-1.714922_pt1 | contig 10610 bp, 9 predicted proteins | sample MGYA00510978_ERZ780202 | MGnify/ENA primary metagenome ERZ780202 (study PRJEB29588, sample SAMEA2155689) | human gut metagenome | biome: human gut; feature: human-associated habitat; material: faeces | place: Denmark | collected 2008/2010 ...
ATCGGTGTTGCATAAGCACATGAACCACCAATAACGCATGCCATCAATACAGCTCTTGGATCTGCTCCCATTCCCTGGGCGATTGACAGGCAAATAGGAACCATTAATGCTGTCGTTGCTGTGTTAGACATGAAGTTTGTCATGACACAACACAGAATAAATACGACAAAAGTTAGAATATATGGAGATGGATGGCTTCCAAGTGCTCCGATTACTTTATCGGCGAATTTTCCGGCTCCTGTTTTCTCAAGTGCCGCCGCCAAAGACAGTGTTCCTCCGAATAAGAAGATGGTCTTAAGATCGATTGCTTTTAATGCTTCTTTCTCTGAGATAACTCCTGTCACGATCAATGCTAATGCCCCAAGGCATCCAGCGATACATAACTTGATTCCAGTTTGTTCTTCGAAGATCATTCCTAATAATGTAAGAACTAAGATCACTAAGGATAAAATCTGTTTCCATTTTGGAACATTACTGAAATCCTGCTGCTGGTCAAATACACTATCATCATCGGCTGGTGCTTCCTTATTTGGAAGGATCTTAAAGCCGATCGTTGCATAAAAGATAATACCCACAATTAAAATAGGAAGTCCTACAATCGCATATTCAAAAAATCCGAAAGATAAATTGATATTCTTTAAGGCGCTCTGTGCGATCAGATTTCCTGGTGCTCCGATCAGGGAAAGATTACCACCCATGGCCGCTGCAAATACTAGTGGCATTAGTAAACGGGATCTCTTATAACCTGATTTTGCTGCAATTCCGATAACTACTGGAATTAAAACTGCTGCTGTTCCTGTGTTTGATAACACACCGCTCATAAATCCTACGATCACCATGATCGTAACGATGAGCATTCGTTCTGACTTTGCAAACTTTGTAACGATTCCTCCGATTTTGTTCGCCATTCCAGTTTCAAACAATGCGCCACCGACAATAAACATTGCTACGAATAAAATAACGTTGCTGTCGATGAATCCTGCAAATGCTTCCTGAATGTCCAAAACTCCAGTAACGACCAGACCGCAGCACACGATCATTGATGTAAGACCTAGCGGAATTTTCTCGAACACGAACATCACCACTGCAAATAACAGAAATAATAATGTAATGGTTGATGGACTCATAAAAAACCTCCTTCTTGATGGATTTCCTTTTATCTTATCTTTGATATATGATAATGTATCCATTTCTTGATTCTTACTATAGACCTGTTTTGTCTTTCTGTCAATGCAATTTTAACAATTCGGCATTGTGCTCTATTTTGATTGTTAATTTTTGTACAATTTTACCAATGGTTATCTTATTATTGTTAACTAGAACGTCTTATTGTGTTGACAATATTTTACGTTCATGCTAAAGTTCAGGTTAATAAGATATTTTGAATTTGAACAAAGGAAGGTACATATCATATGAATTCAGAACAAAATTTAACCCGTGAAGAAGCAATCGCCATCTTAAATACACCTGATGAACAATTAAATGAACTGATCGAACGTGCCGGAGCACTTCGTAAAAAATATAAAGGGAATCATGTAAGCATTCATCTTTTAACAAATGCCAGAAGCGGAAACTGCTCCCAGAACTGTGCTTACTGCGCGCAATCCTGTCGTTCCCATGCAGATATTGAAAAATATAAATGGGTCGATGATGAAAAATTATATGGAGATAACACATTTGTCCATGATCATAAATTATCCCGTCATTGCATTGGATTAAGCGGTATGAAATTCAGCGATGATGAGATTGAAGAACTTGCTTCTAAAATTCGTAAGATGAAAGAAGAGGGTACACATTTATGCTGCTCTATCGGATTTTTAACAAAGAAACAGGCCTTAATGTTAAAAGAAGCTGGATTAGACCGTATCAACCATAACTTAAATACAAGCCGTTCCAATTATCCAAATATCTGCACAACACATACATACGAACAGCGTGTAAACAACATTCATATGTTACAGGACCTTGGATTTGAAATCTGCAGCGGTGGTATCATTGGTATGGGCGAGAGTAAGGAAGATGTTGTTGATATGTTATTGGATCTGAAAGAAATCAATCCAGAAGCACTTCCGATCAACTTCTTAATTCCGATCAAAGGAACACCTCTGCAGGATAGAGATACTTCAAATTTGACACCAGAATACTGCCTGAAAGTATTATGTCTGGCAAGATTACTGGTTCCAACATCTGATATCCGCTGTGCCGCTGGACGTGAAATTTATTTTAAAGGAAGGGAAAAAGAATTATTGACCGTTGTGAATTCTATCTTTGCTTCAGGATATCTGACTGCAGATGGACAGGGAATTCAAGATACGATCAAGACGATTACGGATGCAGGATTTACGTGCGAAGTTGAATCTGACTAAACTCCCAACGTAAACATTACATTGTTATGCAAAAACTGGCACTGTCAAGAATCAAAAAACTGGCTATTTTAAAAATGCCAATTTTTCGATAAATTATAACACAATAAAGGAACGCCGCGTACTTAAAAAACTATATATGATCAAAGGAAACAGAAAGTGAGGAAAATAAAATGAAAGAAAATAAAGTACAATTTATTGCAGTTACAGCAATGGCAGTTGCCTTAACTTATGTGTTTACTGCATTTGTTAATGTAAGATTACCGATCGCAGCAAATGGAGGTCTGATTCATTTAGGAAATGTACCATTATTTATCATGGCGATCTTATTTGGGAAGAAAACAGGAGCAATTGCTGGTGGTGTTGGAATGGGATTATTTGATCTGTTATCTGGATGGACAGCATGGGCCCCATTTACATTTATTATTGTAGGTATTATGGGATATGTTGTTGGAGCAATAACAGAAAAACATGACCAGTATGGATGGAAAGTTGCAGCAATCTTTGCAGCATTTGTGATTAAGATCGTTGGTTATTATATCGCAGAGATCATCCTTTATGGAAACTTTGTTGCACCGATCACTTCTGTACCAGGAAATGTCGTACAGATTGCAGTTGCAGCTGTTATTGTCCTGATCGTGATCGAACCAATCGAGATTGCGGTTAAGAAAATTGGAATTACACAGTTTGCATAAATAAAAAAGAAAGTGAGTGGCAAATATGAGCAAATATAAGATCATGACACCAGGACCTGTTCAGGTTCCTGAGAATGTGAGACTTGCAAGAAGCATCTCAACAACAAATGCCGATCTAGATCCACAGTTTTATGATGAATATAAAGAAACTTGTGAATTGATCAGTAAATTACTTCATACAAAAAATGAGACTCTGATCCTAAGCGGAGAAGGAATTCTTGGATTAGAAGCAGCATGTGCATCCATGACAGAATCAGGAGATCGAGTACTAATTCTTGACAATGGAATTTATGGAGCAGGATTTGCAGATTTTGTATCTATGTATGGTGGAACAGCTGTAATGTATACAAAAGATTATAAAAATGCTTTTGATGTAAATGAATTAGATGCATACCTCAAGAAAGATCATGATTTTAAATACGCAACAATTGTTCATTGTGATACACCAAGCGGAATGTTAAATGATATTCATAAAATCTGCCCACTATTAAAATCCTATGGAATTATGACGGTCACAGATTCTGTATCAGGAATGTTTGGAAATGAAGTTGATGTTGATAAAGCACAAATTGATATTTTATGCGGTGGATCTCAAAAAGCCGTTTCAGCTCCTCCAGGACTTACATTTGTAACAATCAGTGATGAAGCAAAAGCAGCAATGGAAAACAGAAAAACACCAATTGCATCATTTTACTGCAATCTGACAATATTCAAAGACTACTACAAAAACCTATGGTTCCCATATACAATGCCGATCAGTGATATCTATGGATTAAAAGCCGCAATTGACAATATTGCAGCAGATAAAAACCTGATCAAACGACATGCAAAGATTGCAAATGCAACAAGAGAAGCATTAAAAGAATTCGGAATCAAGCTGCATTTAGAAAGTGGATTTTCAGATACCGTTACCGTCTTCGACGTACCAGAAGGAATGACAGCCGATGATATTCTCAAAAGAATGAGAGAAGAGCATCATATCATGTTAGCAGGATCATTTGGAGATCTGGCAGGAAAAGTCATCCGAATCGGACACATGGGTGCAAGCGCAAATGTAGGAGATATGCTTGAAGTTATGAGTGGCCTTGAGGAAACTTTGCGGTATTTGGGATGGAAGAGTGAGAAATCTTTGTTGAAGAGTTTTCATGATAAATTGTAGATTTTTAATTTGTTGAGTTGGCCAACTGTAGATTTCGAGTATATGAGGTGGCAACGATTAGCAGATTTTAAGTGCGTGTTGCCACCGATATATTATAAATATTTGTTCTGATCTTCTTTCTATTTCATACAACAGTCAACGACTACCTTTCAAATCAGAATTATACAAAAAACAAGAAGGAATCCAAGATCCCTTCTTATTTTTCATATGGATTAAGAAAACAAGTGAACAAACTATTTGTTAACTTTTATTTTTCATTTTTTGCCTTAACGATTGCTTCTGCCATTTCTCTGACTCTCTGTGCAGGGGATGGTGCGTTTAAGATTCCGGAGGTTGCACCTGTTCCGTCTGCTCCTAATTTTACTACATTGTAGCAGTCTTCAGCTGTGCTTACGCCGGATGCGATCATTACTAATACATTTGGATTGATCGCATTTAACGCTTTGACTGTTTCAATTGTGTAAGAATCATCTGCCACCTGGCCTGTTCCGATCAAGTCTGTTGGCTCTGCCAGTACGATGTCTGGGTCCATGCAGGCAACTGCTTTGGCTTCTACGGTTGAGGCTGCACATACAACTGTGATCATGTCAAGTTCTTTTGCTCGTTTGATCGTTGCGTACAGATCACTGACTGTTTTAGGATTCTCTGCATGATTTAAAAATAATGCTTCAGCTCCAGCTTCTTTTAAAGATTCACCTAAAACATGTCCCATTCCACGTCCTGGAACTAATGGGTCCATGGACTGTGCACATACGATGATATCAGTTGTATTTTCTTTGATCATACGGATATCCGCATATGGACATGTGAAATATATCTGAAGTCCTGTATCTTTGGCAACCTGATCAGCTGCTTTTGCTAATTCAAGACTTTCTTTTCCGTATAAATATGACTTAGGATTGACAATTAAAAATGGTGACTGGGCTTTTGCCATGATGCTTTCCTCCTTATTCTCCAAGAACTACAATCTTACATTTTCTTGTACGTGGACGTGTACGGTCAAAATCTGCAAAATATACATATCCTGTTGTACCTACCCCAAGTTTTCCGTTATCTACTTCGAATGTTTCACTGGAACCTAATAATGTTGATTTTAAATGTGCATCTCCATTAAATAATGCTGTTCTGTCTCCTCCTGGAAGATAATCTTCAGCATTTGGCCAGCTTTCTACTGCTTTGTAGTGTTCTTCTCCTGGATATACATACTGATCTTTGGATACATGGTCTGGAATGATCTTTGCAAGAACATTATTTAAATCTTCCTGTAAAAATTCATCTCCATCTTCATTATAGTCATGACAGAATTCTTCGAAGAATACGGAACATGTTGTATGAGGAGAAATCACGGCACAGATACCGTTCTTGATCCCGCTTTCTTCAATGACTCTTCTTACGTCCTTTGTAATATCAATATATGTTGGGGTTTTCCCATGAGATTTTACCTCAATTGTTTCTTTATATACTGCCATTTTTATCCTCTTTTCTATAATTTCTGGAATACTTTGATCGCACGTTTTACATCTTCTTTGATTGCTTCTGTCGCAACTAATGACATAGAATCATAGAATAATGGTTTGCTGTCGTCAGCCCAGTATTCTTTTGATGCTTTTCCACCTGCTGTATTCATGTATGTATAATAGTTCACTTTACAAATACCATTTTCAATTGCTACTGCATAGTCTTCATCTGATACACCAGAACCACCATGCATAACAAGTGAAATATTTGTTGCTTCACGAAGTCTTGCGACTCTTGAAAGATCTAATTTAGGCTCTGTAAGATATACACCATGTGTTGTTCCAAATGCAACGGCAAGGCAATCTACATTTGTCATTTCTACAAATTTCTTTGCAACTTCAGGATCTGTATAGATGTTATCTAAATCTTCATAATCATCTGTACTATCAGTTCCTGCACCTTCACCCTGTACGACTTTTGATGTAAAGATATGACCGAGTTCAGCTTCTACGCTTGCTCCTACTGCATGTGCGATCTTAACGATCTCTGCTGTTTCTGATGCGTTTTCTTCGAAAGATTTTGCTGATGCATCATACATTACAGAAGTAAATCCCAGTCTTAATGCCTGTACGCATCTTTCAAAACTTGAACCATGATCTAAATGTAATGCCACAGGAACTTTCGCTCTCTCGGCATAATATTTCATAACAGGTCCAATTTCTTCTAAATCGATCAGATCATCATGACTCTGTGCATGCTGTAAAATAACAGGTGCATTTAATTCCTCTGTTGCCTGTATGATTCCTCTGATCGCTTCTAATGTTGTTCCGTTAAAAGCACCAACTGCTTTATGTTCAATCTTTGACTGGTCAAGTAATTCTTTTAATGTTACCATATTCCTGGTATGGTATGCTGAATGAGATAATGCGATTTTTTATATATAACTTTTCATAAATACATTTACCTCTTTCTGCTGTTTTATATCTTAGTTTTGTTCAGCATGTGCTGCTTTGATAATACGTTTTCTGTTTAAGAAAGCTAATGCAAGTGCGATAACACCAACAACTGCTAATGCAACGATACTTAAGTTACCTGCTCTGTAGATTACCCATGTTAAAGGGTTAGCTCCATCACAGATAGAAGAAATCTGTGTTACACCATTGTATGTAGCGGCATCTACTGTATGAGCTACAGATGTTGTAACTGCTGCAAGGTCAGTTGAAATATATAATATCCAACATGTGGTTTTGCTTTTAAAGTCATTTCCCTGTCTTCAAACCAGCTTTTCAACTCCTGAAGATCATTTAAAATTGTATGTCTGCTGACTCCAATTTCATTTTTAAGCATATCCACTGTGATGTATTCTCTGCCGTTTAAAAGTATCAAGGCTAAAATTGTATGTCTCACATTTTTTGTCATGGTGTAAGAATAGAAATTATAATTTTGAATAAATTTTTCAAACTCTTTCACAGCGATTTGGTCTTTATCTTCGATACTCAGTTCTCCTTCGCTGTTCTCAAAGATTGTTCAGTTCATCTTATCACCCATTTCCCTTCGACTTGTTTTTATTATAATTTCTGATTGGATCTATTTGAAGTCCAAGTTAACGTCAAACGTTTTTATCAATTTGTACTAATTCTACGATTTATTATCTTATTTTTTGTATCTTTCTACCAACAAACGTCCAATTTACGTGGTTTGTGTTTTATTTTTTTGCAAAAAATAATTGCCAGATTTTGAAAAAAATCTGACAATTATCATACTTTATAATTTAATTTTCTTCATATATCAACAGCTTTAGCTACTCAATTAATCTTTTGTAAATTACTGCTGAAATGCATTCAGTAAGTTAGGGATCATCTGTTTCTTACGTGACATAACTCCTGGTAATACTGCAATCTTATCTTCTGGTGTTACATCAAATCCACGCTCGATCACACCTTCTGCATCTGATCCGCAGATTAATAGATGTGTTGTCTCTTCTAAGATATTTGTTAACATAAAGAATACATAGTCAAGTCCCTGTTCTTCTTTTACGGAATCCATATACTCAAGGATTGGTGCTTTGATATCATCTAATTCACCCTGATCCATAGATGTAATCTGTCCAACACCGAAGTTAATTGTATCAGCGTTGAATTTCTTGTAATCCATATAGAAAATTTCGTTTGGAGTCTTACCACTTAAATCACTTCCTGCACGGAACATTGCTTTGGCATGTTCTTCTACATCAATTCCTGCGATCTGTGCTAATTCTCTCGCGATCTGTTCGTCCACTGGTGTACATGTTGGAGAACGGAACATTAATGTATCAGAAAGGATTGCTGAACACATTAATCCAGCCATCTCTTTTGTGATCTCGATTCCCTGTTCACGATACATCTGAGCAATAATTGTTCCTGTACATCCAACTGGCTGATTTCTGAAGTATACAGGTGAAACTGTTTCCACACTTCCGATTCTGTGATGATCGATGATCTCCATGATCTCACATTCTTCTAATCCTTCGACTGCCTGTGATACCTCATTATGGTCAACTAAGATTACCTGTTTCTTGTTGAATTCTAAGATACGACGTCTGGAAATAAATCCTACAAATTCGTTATCTGCATTCAATACAGGGAAGTAACGGAAACGTTTCTTTGTCATCTCTTCTTTGACATCATCGATATAATCTGTTTCATTAAATGATACAATCGTATCTGTTGCCATAATGTAAGATACTGGCATAGCCTGGCAGATTAAACGGCTTGCTGTAAATGTATCGTATGGTGTTGTGATGATTCTGCAATTTTTTTCTTTGGCAAGTTCTAATACTTTATCACTTACTTCTGTTCCCATACATACAACGATACACTGTACTCCTGTCTGAAGTGCACCGATCTGTGCATCTTCACGGTTTGCAACGATCACTGTATCTTTCGCTGTTACAAACTCTTCCATTGTGTCAACACTTGCTGCAGATACTGTTAATTTACCTTCTGTGATATATCCTTCAATATCTCCTGTCTGAAGTGTTCCATCTAATGTTTCAACTACATTCTTGTATGGTGTTTTTGATTTCGCAAGAATCTCATTATCATAAACATCCATGTCTGCTTTTAAAACATCACTGATAGATACAAGTCCGATCATTTTCTTTCCATCTAATACTGGAAGAGATACAATCTTCTCTGTCTGCATCATCTCTCGTACAGCTTTCAGTGAATCTGTTGGTTTTGCCCCTTTAACAGAATTTAGGTTAACATCTGTAAGTCTTGGTCTTACATCACTAACATATTTAGGATCTTTGATTCCAAATGTATCGAGAACATATCTTGTTTCACCATTGATATTTCCGGCACGATATGCTTCGTATCCATTCCCTTCCACCTGATTTTTAAGATTTGCATATGCGATCGCAGAACAGATAGAATCTGTATCTGGATTGCGATGTCCAATTACATATACTTTTTTCATTGTTCCTCCTTCTTTCTTGGCAGCCGTATTATGAATGTCGTATACTCATTCTGGCTTTTTGCTTTGATAGTTCCATCATGAAGCTCTATGATCTCCTTCGCGATCGCAAGTCCAAGACCTGCCCCGCCAGTTTCAGAAGATCTTGCTTCATCTAATCTGTAAAATTTCTCAAACAGGTTATTTAATTGATGTTCTGGTATGGTCTTTCCCTGATTCCTGACTAAAATCTCTGCGTTATCTCCATCGATCATTCCATAAACCTCAATGAGAGAATTCGGATAACAATACGATACTGCATTCCTTAACAGATTCTCAAAAACCCTGGCAAGTCTGTCCGGATCACCATAAATTAAAATTTTATCATCTACCTCTATCTTCCACTCTAATCCTTTCTGCTTAAATACCGCAGCAAAAGAATCCATCACTTGTTCAAGTAGAACATAAAGATAAAATTCCTTCTTATCCAATGTGATATTCTGAAGATTATATCTTGTAATATCAAAAAATTCGTTTATTAAATCTTCGAGCCGTTCGGCTTTATTTAGTGCTATCGAGGTGTATTTTTCGCGTGTTTTTTTGGGAATATCAGGCTCATCCTCTAACAATGTCAGGTAACCGATAACACTTGTAAGCGGTGTTTTGAGGTCATGGGCGAGATAGACTATAAGGTCATTTTTTCGCTGTTCAGCTTCTTTGGCAAGCATGGAATTGTGAACAGCATTTTCTCTTACGGCATTAAGTTCGTCCTGAATGGATTTTAAATCTTCTGACAGAATGATAGGCTGTTCTGCCTGAGTGGTAAGTTTTTTTGAAGCATTAAGTATTTCGTTGATATATCGTGTCCACTTCACAAGAAAGGATATTGTGACAATAAACCATGTAATAAAGCACAGAAAACCTCCGATAAGCCATTTATGTGTCTTTATTGATTTAAGAATAATGTAATCCGGGTCATCGGGATACCAGATTTTGAGGGAGCAGACTGCCGCTCCGATGATAAATATAATAAAAACAAGTGCGATAAAGCCGATAACGGTAAGCATATATCGTTTGATAAGTTTTTTAGTAAGGCTGTTATTTTTCATGTGACACCTCTGTTGATTATTTTTGAACCACAAATAGGCTCTTTACTTTTCAATCATCAATCGTATATCCGACACCCCATACCGTCTTGACATACTTAGGTTTTCTGGCAGGTTCGTGCAGTTTTTCACGAAGTCTTGCAATGTGCGTCATTACGGTGTTGTTGCTGGCTATGTACTTTTCTTTCCAGACGGCTTCAAAGAGTTCTTCCGATGACACCACATTTCCCTTGTGTTCACACAGATACCAGAGAATATCAAATTCAAGCGGTGTGAGGGCAAGTTCTTTATTGTTCAAAAATACTCGGTGACTGCTTTTTGAAATGTTTAGGCCTCTTATATTATGTTCTGTTGTTGGAGCAAAAGTGTTAGTATTTTCATTATCGGCTTTGTT
>ERZ780202.1836-NODE-1836-length-10604-cov-2.908996_pt1 | contig 10604 bp, 10 predicted proteins | sample MGYA00510978_ERZ780202 | MGnify/ENA primary metagenome ERZ780202 (study PRJEB29588, sample SAMEA2155689) | human gut metagenome | biome: human gut; feature: human-associated habitat; material: faeces | place: Denmark | collected 2008/2010 ...
CCAGCGGCTGCTCCCAGCTGGTGGCAACGAAAGACTGTGCTGCCAGGTTGTATACCTCGTCAGCCTGAGAAATCTTCATGGCATTGATCAGAGAAATCACATCGGTCATATCGGCATAGATAAAATTAATCTTATCTTTGATATGCTCCACGTTGCCATAATCTACCACGCTCTTTCTGCGCATAATACCATACACATTATAACCTTTCTCTAACAGCAGCTCTGCCAGATAGGAACCGTCCTGTCCAGTAATACCAGTAATCAATGCATTCTTCATTGTATTTTATTCTCCTTTAAATTAATCATAACTATTTCAGATTCGGCATCTTCTTGAATGACTTTTCGTCATTCAAGAAGCATCGGATATCCATCCGATGTAAAAACAGCCACCAAAAGCTGCTTATAAGCAAGCTTAACACAGCTTTTTCTGTCTGTTTTTTCGCCGTCTCGATTAGTTAAATGTATTCTTCTCTATTACAGATTTTTAAATTCTCCAAAACCTTCTTAATTTCACCTGCATGTTCTTTGGAACAGATCAACGTTGCATCGTCTGTGTCTACCACTATCATATCATCCAAACCAACAGTTGCAATCAATTTCTTTCCGCCCTGAATGATGCTGTTTGTGGTATTGATGGTAATGATGTTTCCGTCTACCACGTTGCCGAACTCATTGGTCTTTTTGATACGCTCCACCGCCAGCCAGGAGCCTACATCATCCCAGCCAAATGTGCCTGGAAGAATGTAGATATCTTCTGCTTTCTCCATGATGCCATAGTCAATGGACTGAGACTGGAATGCAGTAAACTCTTTCTCCAATACATGCTCTTCCTCATCTGTGCCAATAGCATTCTGAATCTGCTTTAAGCCAGAATAGGTATCCGGCATATATTTTTTCAGATTCTTTAAGATAGAAGAAACCTTCCAGATAAACATACCACTGTTCCAAAGGTACTCTTCCGTAGCCAGATACTCCTTTGCCACTTCCAGACTCGGCTTCTCTACAAAACGATCTACCTTGTAAGCACGACCTTCTGTTGTGTGAGGATCAAACTTAATATAGCCATAACCGGTCTCCGGATAGTCCGGCGCGATGCCAATGGTAACCAGGTTGCTGTTCTTCTCTGCCACCTCACAGGCATCCTGAAGGGTGCGCAGAAACATCTTATTGAACTTGATCAGATGATCGGAAGGAAGCACAAACATCAATGCATCCTCATACTTCTTTGCAATATGCATAGCACCAAGACCAATACACGGCGCCGTATTTCTGCCAACCGGCTCACAAAGAATGTTCTGCTCCGGAAGTCCCGGCAGCTGTTCCAATACCAACTGTTTGTAATCCTTATTGGTTGCAATATAAACATCTTCCAGTTTTACCAGCGGAGAGATTCTCTCCACAGTTAACTGGATCATGGTCTTACCATCATCTGTTAATGATAAAAACTGTTTCGGTAAGTTTTTCCGGCTCTTCGGCCAGAAACGTTCCCCACGGCCACCGGCCATGATTAGTGCGGTTGTGTTCATTTGTTTTCTCCTGTTATGTACATGGACTATAGTGTATTTTACTACAAATTGGAATGGTAAGCAATTGCTTTCCAAACTGAGTAATTTTATCTTACATCAGTTTGGAGGTTTACACAAACTCTGGGATGCTCCCGATCAGCAACACTACTTCACAACCTGCATTTCAATATCCAGTGTCTGATTTCCCTCCGTTGAAAGCCATGCAACATTTTCTTTAACTATATCAACCTGTAATATATAATTTCCCTCTACAGAAGGTGCCAAATATTGTAATTCAACTTCTCGCTTCGATTTTGGAGAAACCTTTATCGGTGTCCGCAATCCATCATAAGAATAATAGTCTCCCTGAGAAGTAAGAATATGGTATGATAAATAATAGCCATCTTCCGAATCTAGTGAATGCATTTTTTCATTATTTAATTCTACAATAATATTACCATTAGTATTTGCTACGGTACTTACTTTTGTTTTACTGGAACTGATTATAACATTATTTCTTGAGAATGTTGTATACTGATAAAAGACACTCCCACACATCAAGAACAGAGCCACACCAACCACAAAAATCTTTTTTAAATTATTTTTTATGAAACCCAAGAATTTCTTCACCCATTTAAAAGAAAACAATCTATAAAACCTTCCCACTAAAGAAGATTCTAATTCATTTAATCGTTCCGAAATATCCTGATTCTTTTCTTTCAATTGTTGGTTATAATATGAAAGTTCTTCTACATATCCGTTTAGTTCCATAATATGCACTTCCATTTTTTTGTTATAATCTTCTACATGTCTATTTCTTTCTTCTAAGTCACTATTTCTCTGCTCTACTGCACGATTTCTCTCTTCTAAATCGCTATTTCTCTGCTCTACTGCACGATTTCTCTCTTCTAAATCGCTATTTCTTTGTTCTACCGCACGATTCCGTTCTTCTACCGCCTTATTGCGCTTGTCCACATTATACAAACGTTGTTTTAAATCATATATTTCCTGCTCAATTGATGCTTCATTATTTGTATTATCTACAAGCCAATCCTGAGGTTGTGGTTCCCCCTTAATTTGTTCCCACTCAATTAATGATGGATACTGAGTACAATATTTACACATATCTATAGGTGCATTTATTTTGTCCTCAACATCAAATCCATTCATAGATTCATCAATATTAACTGTATCATGTGACTTAAAAGTAGTCCCAAATTTTTTATCAAATGCCTCTACTAAAATAGCATCAGGGCACTTCGACAACTTACCATTTCTAAAAAAAGTACACCCCGATGACCCACAACGTTTTTCCGACACCACAGAATCTGCTACAGGTTCTGGCATTAATCTTTTCACGAAATGTGTAACCTCTTGTGATATTATATGTTTTATCCCATAATCCTGTAATTTAATATCTAATTGTTCCTTTTTCCGAGCCATTGGCGGATATAAAGATATCTGTAATATCGCATCAAGCTTTCTCAATCTATCTAAAACGTCCGACTGAACACTGAATAAACAGGTTCCATTTGTAATCACTCGTAACTCTGTGTTCGGAAAAAGCTCTCGTACCTGATTTACAAAATAAATCAATCTATCTGTATCTAAAAATGGTTCTCCACCTAATAAATAAATACGGCAAATAGTGCCGAATTTCTCTCTCAGTATCTTCAAATCATGTGTGAACTGTTCAACTGTGACTTCTGTTTTTTTATAAAGCGGTGAAAAATTATTACATGCCTTGCATTTAAAATTACAAGAATCTACTACATGTGTTTCTAAATGTGCAAGAATCGGTAATTCTAAGTCTAATTTTTGTATCTTTTCTGTATTCAATAAATCTTCAGAAAATATATTTTTCTTTTTTTCCAGTACATATAATGGAACCAAATACACAGACCGAATGCCCTGTTTTCTCAATTGTGCTATTGCCAAAGACAAATACCTATTTGTTGTAATAGCCAAATAAAAATTAATATCTTCATTGGAATATAACTGTACGATTTCGTCTAAGGACCAGACAGATTTTCCACAAAATTTTTCACTTGAAGCTTTTAGCTCCCAATCTGTAAATCCCAGTACCTCATACTCATCTTTCCGCTCCATCATGCAGTCATAGACATGTTTTCCAAACTCATCTGTACCTACAATTATTACTTTCATTCATTCAATCCCCTAATCTATAGAGCTTCATCTATCTCTATATGAAAATCAATTCCCTGATTTCTTTTTACATTGACTGCATAGGCCATCTCTAAACCTGACGGTTTTTTATCATTAATTAATATTCGTTCCCCACAAGGAATACCAAAAAGAATATCGTTATATCTAATTCCAGCTTTTTTTAAAAAAGCAATAGTTTGTTCTCGATATGTTTCCTTGCGCGCAGTCAAAATTAATACATAGTCTTCTTCATCAATTTCATTAAACACTTGCATTACTCCTGGAAGTAATTGATCTTCTCCCCGCAAATATCCATTGTGTTCCACTAATGTTCCATCCAAATCAAAAATCCACGTTTTTTTTAATGTTGATAATTTCATGATTTCCTCTTTTTATCAATTATACCTTTACAATTGTTCACCTAATGCATTACCGATAGCCCCTCCTGGATGATTAGCACCGAATTCTTCTCGTGTAATGGCAAAACGTTTAGATAATTCAATAGCAATTGCCTGAAGAACCATCAAATAAATCGTAGTTGAATTATTCGGCACAATGTTCCATGAATCCCCCTCATCCTTCAGTTCCATAACAAAATTCTCATGCACCAGTTTGCATACCTTAGAATCTCTTCCAAAAGTCATTGCCCATACTTTGCAATTTCGTTTTTGTAATTGTTTAGCTAAAACCAGTGTTTCGGCTGTATTACCGCTTTTAGATAACAAAATTACCAAATCTTTGTCACGCACAATTCCCAAATCTCCGTGTACAGCTGTATTGGTATGTAAAAATCTCGCATCCATACCATATGAATTCATTGTGCCCTCAAACTTTTCACATATAGGTACATTTTTCCCTAATCCTGATGTAATAATTTTTCCCCCTGCCTTTAAAACATCCTCGCATTCCCCTACTAATTTGTTATAAGTTAATTCATCAATACTTTCAAACGCCTCTTTAATAATTTCAATAGTTTCTTCAAAATATTTTATCATTTTTTTACCTCTTTTTATTTTATAATATCAGTGTAGCTGCAATACTTCTTCCAAATGATATATGCCTTGGTAAAACGCTCCGCATATCGAATCATAATCCTCCCATGCATATGTTGTTAACGATAACCAGATTAATGCATGAATTATTTTAATTTTTCTTGGCGTACATTCTTTAGGCAATAATTCAAAGAAAAAGTTCTCCATATCCTCCCAGCCATTTGACTCTATCTGAATATCTACCTCACCATTTTCGATTTTCAATATAAAGCGTTTCAAATTAAATTGATCATAATTTCCTTTAAGAGAATAGTAAAGTTTAGCCCAATCATATGCTGCATCTCCATTCATTTCAGTATATCCAAAATATCCTCTAGGGTCTATAAAAACTATATCACCATTCTCATTGACCATCGTATTGGAAAATGTACAATCTCCATGTAAAAAAACAAATTTTTCAGGCACACATTCCCTGCATAAAGCTTCAAATTCATCCCAGAAATAATACACATTCGGACATTTTTTCCCATTTACGGTAATATATTTTTGATTTGCAAATGGGATTAAATCCCGGACTTGATTTAATCGATCATATGTCTTTCTAAAATATGCGTTATCGCAGCTGAAATAATTAACTTCTTCTTGGTCTAAATCATGCAGTTTTTTTAAAGCATCTACTATTTTTTTCAAAATCATTTCTTTTTCGGCATGCGAATATGTATCTTCGTAAATATTTTTCCCATGCACGCGCTCCATTACTAACGGATCATATGAATAAATCTCTGGAATTTGTAAAAAGCCTCTTGCTTTTGCAAGCTGATACCACGCTCTTTCACGAATTGCCAACTTTTTCCCCTGTTCGTCAATCCCCTCCTTTGTAATTCTATCCCCATCTATTATTAGACGATTGAACGGTCTACATTTCTCTTTTTTTAATTTATTATATTCTGCAATCAAACCATATTCTTTCGTTCTACATAACTTTAGGCTTGAAAAATGTTTATTTTGTCCTTGCATCCATTTTACAAATTCACCTTCTTCTGGCACAGAACTCAAAAACATTTTATTTTCTAGTATAAATAGTCCAGCTACTCCGTATTCTTCTGAAGGCACCTCTTCAAATACCCCATTTTTGTAACTCCATCTACATCTAAAATCTGTCGATATGCCTATATAATTATCGGATTTTTCTGGAAATGCAAATTCTTTAGGCAATACTAAGTCAGACCAAATCAACATAAAACTTTTATTTTCTGGAACAATTTTCAATGCCTGCTGCACCCCAGCACATGTTCCTTTTTTGCCTTCTGCATCGACTAAATAATATTGTACTTTAGCAAATGTTCTCAAATATTTCTCCAAAACATCGTACTTATAATCACCAATTATAATATACTTTTTTTCCGGATACTTTTGGAACAAGTGAAATAACATTGGCAAATTATTAATAGGAACTAATGCTTTAGGTTTATTTGCCGTCAATTTTTCCATACGAGTTCCCTTGCCACCAGCCTGCACAATGATATAATCTACATTCATATTTTCTCCTAACCACATTCAATGTTAACTAACTTTTCTATATTTTCTTCTATACTCACATTTCCATTCAAAACAAAATCTTTCATACATCTGTTGGGCAATTGCAAATTCTCCATATTCCAAGCTGCCCTAGATATTTCATTTTCATATATTGTGATAAGCTCTATATCAGAAAATGCAAGTAAATCGCATATACCACTTCTTAACGCAATACACTTCCATTTAAAGTTTCTGCTCACAACAAACAACTCTTTTAATGGCAAATTCACTCCCAAGGTTCCCTGAATTGGCTGTTCACTATCATCTTTAACATTTGTGAATACTGTACAACCATTTTCTAAATAATACTGCGCCAATTTTTCCCAAAACTCTAAATCTAATCGCTGTATCGTCACCGCATATGGCATTAATAAAACCACTTTATCATATTTCCCATACTCACTTTTATAGGTTATGAACTCCTGTTGTGAAACACAAACATTTGGATATTCAAATCTTGCGGAATTAGGAATATTCAACACACACGCCTTGTAAATATCAATCAAATTTATATTTTTTACACCCAATAACTGTCCCGGCTCTGGCCATCCAAATTGAATAAAATGCCCGTATCTAAAATTATCCGATGTAAATACATTCAATTCTCTTGCATACAATGCTAATGCTTTGACTGCTTTATTTGATACTATCTTTGTATCAACTGAATCAAAAAAATCTGGTAAATTTCTATGATTTTCTTTTACGATCAAACAAACCTTTTTTTTATTATGATGATCTTTAAATGCACGAATCAACATAGCAACAAATAAAGTATCACCAATTCCAAATGGACAAACAATATATGTAGTTTCCTGATCTTTCCTGAATTTTCTTAGCAAATGTCCTCCATAAAACAGTTCTGGCAACTTAGCAATATGTTCTATATTTCGTTTAAATACTCTCACCGCACTTCTTATCATATTTTAGTTTCCTTTTCTCGGCAGTTTAAAATAATCTCTTTCATTTGATTTGCAGATTGATCCCATGTTATTGGACGATATGTTCGCAATTTTTCTTTCTTTTCAATATAAATTTTTTCATTATTTTGAATTTGTTCAATCTGCTTTACAAAATCCTGAACATCATTGGCCTTAAAATAATAACAATAATCTCCACCTATTTCCTTCAAAACATCTATATCCGTTGCCACTACGGGCACTCCATGTTCCAATGCTTCTACCAAAGGAAGTCCAAATCCTTCCATATGAGTTGGGAATGCTACCAAAAACGCATTACTGTACAAATAGTCTATATCTGCATTGGAAGCATTTGCAATATGAAAAATTCGTTTTCCATAATATGGATGTGTTTCCATATCATGTAAAAACTTTTCATTTTTCCAACCAATTCTTCCTGCAAAAACTAAATTGTAACCAAGATTAGCAATGCCTTTATTAAACGCATCTAATACTAACTGATGATTTTTTCTTGGTTCAATAGTTCCTACCATTAAAATATATTTTTCTTTTTGAACTATCTCATCTACCTTGCTCTGCACTTTCACATTTTCATTCACATTTCGTTTGAAATCTGCACCAAGATAGGCCACTTTTCCTTCAATAGGTCCAGCCCCTACTTTAAGTGCAAATTCCTCTAATATCTTCAAGCTTGCTTTAGTCGAAACAATGATAGTATCGGCATATAGTAAATGTGCACCTATAAACTCCATAAACGTATATGTAAAATGCTCTGTAAAGTACTGAAAATGTGTAATTGCCATAATGTCATATATCTGAGCAACAATTTTAACATGCTGCTTTTTTAATTTAGGTAGTAAATAACTTCTCTTAAGTGTTGCAGACCATGCGACATCCAAATCAAAGAAAATATCTCCTTCCTTCATTTCTTCAATCTCTAAGTATGTACCATTAAAAATTTCTTCTTTGTTACCAATGTTTCTTTCAAAAAATTCTAAAAACCGATTATTATCTACGATCTTAAAATAATCATTCTTTTCTGAATATGAAAGTAATATCGTTTCAAACTCCTTATATCCTATGAATCTTACTATAATTTCCCGCATTACACGCTGTATTCCTGTAATCGCATCTATTTTCAAAAATTCCGAAATGTCAATATATACTTTCATCCTGTTCTCCTTTTAAAGTATATTAATTACTTTTTTTGCAATCCTTTTTATACCAGATGGACAGCTCATATATAATTTAAAATACCATTGTTTCTGCAACCACTCTGCCGTATCACCGTATAATTTTCGTTTCAACTTATTATTTCGGATATCTATTTGATATGGCATATTCAATACACGAATTCTTAATCTTATAAATTCCATTGAATTAACTATTGTAACAATCAGCTTTTCTTTATAATCTGATTGACGCTCCCAATATATCAAATCCTGTTTTGTAGGAAATCTTTTTAGTAATTGCAAATATGCTGCATTTATGAAATCTTCTCCTTCAAAATGAATCCATCTATTTACATCTACTTCATTTGCCTTATGAGCAATTGAAGTCAAAAAAACCGCTTTACTATAAGGAATCTGTACTTCCAGCTCACTCATATAATGCTCTGTCATATCATAAATCTTGCCATATACGTCCAATTCATTCATATAGCTCCGCCTCCACTTATATATTTCTATTTATATATTTTAAATAAGCCTCATTAACTGTTTTAGGATCTGAATCCAGCATAATTTTTCCTCTATTTAACCAAATGCTTCTATCACAAATTTCCTCGACTTGTCCTAATGCATGAGACACCAATACAATAGTTGTTCCATTCTTTTTCATATCATTTAAACGATCAAAACACTTTTTTTGAAATCCAGCATCACCTACCGCAAGAATTTCATCAATTAGCAAAATATCTGCATCCACATTAATTGCAACAGAAAAGGCTAACCTCATATACATTCCCGACGAATATGTTCTTATAGGATTATCTATATATTGCTCTAACTCAGAAAACTCAATAATATAATCCAATTTCTTTTGAATTTCTTTTTTTGTTAACCCAAAGATAGATGCATTAATATAGATATTTTCCAAACCACTCATGTCTGGATGAAATCCCGCACCTAATTCTATTAAACTTGATACACGACCCTGCATGTTAATAGATCCTGCATCTGGGTAAATTATTTTTGTCAGTAATTTTAAAGTTGTACTTTTCCCACAACCATTATGACCTATTAGCCCAACTGCCTCACCTTTTTTCACTTGAAAAGACAAATCATTCAAAACCATTCTCTCTTCATATCTTCTTCTATTTCTAAAAAGTGTCATCTCTTTTAAGGTTGTTCCCCTATCATAATACACGCGAAATTTTTTTGTGACATGTTGAACGTCTATCATTACCTCATTTTCCATTACATTACCTCCGCAAAACGTCTTTTCAATACATAAAAGACCATAAATGCTAGCATGAACAAACCACATGAAAACATTCCTGCAACTACTAACGTCTCTATCTGTGGTATCTCTTTATAATATAAAATGTCACGATATGCTGTTATTATAGAAGTCATTGGATTCAGCAAAAAAAACGGCAGTACGCGATCTGGCACTTGATCAATTGAATACATAATAGGTGTCATAAACTGCCACGCCATTGTTATAATTCCTAATAAATATTCTAGATCCCTTAAGTAAACTGTTATTGCTGATGTCAAAAAGGCCATTGCTAAAGCAAATACATATTCGATTACTATTACCAACGGCAAATAAGCAAGTGCCGCCGCACTGATTCCTTTTCCTGAAACAATAAGAACCACTAATACTACAATTAAACTTAAAAGCATATTAACAAGCTGCGATGTCACATATGCTAAAGGCAACGTTTCCCTTGGAAAATAAATTTTTTTTATCATATCCTGCTGTGCCCAAACACATGCCGCACCGCCTGTAACAGAAGTACTCAAAAATATCCATGGCACCAATGCCACGAACAAAAACAAATAAAAATCTTTTATTCCACTCCTCATAATCGTAGAAAATACTAAAGTATACACTCCTAGTTGAAATAGTGGATTTAAAAAAGTCCATAAAAAGCCTAATACCGAACCTTTATATCTTCCCTTTAAATCTCTACGCACTAGACTTGCAATCATTTCTCTATATGCATATAACTCTTTTAAGGTATTCATATTTCTCCTTTTCAGTATTCACAAAATCTTCGCTTTATTTAATTGCTCTACATTTTTTAATATTTTACCGTATACAATCAATAATTTTTTTGCGGATTTATCCCATGCAAATGATTTAGCCCGTTCTACTCCAGCCTTGCTCCACTGTTCCCGATATACCGAATCTTCGCTCATCAATTCCATATACCTGCTCATAGTCTCATGATCATCGTATCGAACCTTGAGCCCGCATCCGCCAACCACTTCCGGCAA
>ERZ780202.1837-NODE-1837-length-10602-cov-1.773490_pt1 | contig 10602 bp, 9 predicted proteins | sample MGYA00510978_ERZ780202 | MGnify/ENA primary metagenome ERZ780202 (study PRJEB29588, sample SAMEA2155689) | human gut metagenome | biome: human gut; feature: human-associated habitat; material: faeces | place: Denmark | collected 2008/2010 ...
TGGTGTTGATGCTATTGCCTTTACTGCTGGAGTTGGAGAAAATGCTTCTTATCTTCGTCGTTTGATCATTGATAATGTTTCACGTGCGTTAGGCGTTTTCTTAAATGAAGAAGAAAATGAACGTCGTAGTAAAGAAAATCGTCTAATTTCCCATCAATATTCTAAAGTTGATGTTTATGTAATCCCTACTAACGAGGAAGTAATGATTGCTCGTGATACTGTAAGAATTTTAGGTTTATAAGCTCTGATCAATAATCAGAGCTTTTCTATTTATAAATTTGGGTAAATATGGTATAGTCATCTTATTAAATAGAGGAGTTTTATAATGGAAGAAAAAATAATTGCTAAAATTGAAGAATATGATTATATTGCTATTTACCGTCATGTAAATCCAGATTTTGATGCTTTTGGCAGCCAATTGGGAATGTACGATATGATTAAAGCTACTTATCCAGATAAAAAGGTTTTTTTATGTGGTGATTTCAGTTCGGAATTAGTGAAAAAATATACAGTAGTTTTTGAACATCAAGAAGTTGATTATACTAAAGATATTTTAGGAATTGTTCTTGATACTGCTAATATTGAAAGAATTGATGATCAAAGATATCAACTTTGTAAAGAAATTATTAAAATTGATCATCATTTGGTCGTAGATAGTTATGGCACTTTAAATTACGAAGATAGTAGTGCTAGTTCAGCTAGCCAATTAGTTGGAACAATTTTTAAAGATACGGCTATGAAAATTACTAAAAGTGGTGCAGAAGCTTTGTATTTGGGAATTGTTGGAGATACAGCGCGGTTTATGTATCGAAATACTGATGAACGGACTTTTGCAGTAGCTGGAGCTTTGGTTCAAGAAGGAATTGATATTGTTGAAATCTATAATCGAATTTATATGAAGAAGGCTAAGGATTTACAAATTAATAAATTTATTTTAAATAATCATCAGTTTGATGGTGGTGTTGCTTATTATGTTTTAAGTGATGCAGATTTAAAAATGTTAGAAATTAGTCGTGAAAGAGGTTCGGATTTTGTTAATTTATTATCTGGTGTAGAAGAATATAAAATTTGGATGGCTCTAACTGAAAATGTCGCTGATCATAATTGGCGTGTTAGTTTACGTTCACGTGATTACGCAGTCAATAAGGTGGCTGAAAAATATAATGGTGGTGGTCATATGCTGGCAAGTGGCGCAAAGTTAGCTTCATTAGAACAGCTTGGTCAACTGCTTCAAGATTTAAAGGAGATAATCAATGAATAAATTTACTGACATATTTGCAAATTTTATTGAGGGTTTTTCATTTAGACAAGGTTCTCAAGATGTAAAACAAGTAAAAAAAGGTGCTTTTTTAAAGGCGTTTACAATAACTTTAATAATTGGATTGATTGGTGAATATGCTTTTTTGATCCCATTGAATCTTCGTTCACCACAATTTATAATTTATTTTTGTATATTATTATTAATATTTAATGGACTATATTTTATGTTAAGTCAAAGATTTAGTAAGATCACCAAATATAGTCTCATTGTGATTGGAATATTAATTGCATATGTGGCCATTGGAACATTTGTTAGTTCGCCTATCTTTAATGCAGGAAGTTATCAAAAACAATTAAAGTTAGATAAGAAAGCAGACTTCTATGCTGACAATAAAACTATTTCCTATCAATCGATTCCAGTGGTGGATCGAGATAGTGCGATTAAATTAGGTGATCGTAAAATGGGACAGATGGTTGATTATGTATCCCAATTTGAGGTTGATGAGTCGTATGAACAAATAAATTATCAAGATACGCCATATCGTGTGACACCATTAGAATATAGTGACTTGATCAAATGGTTTACTAACCGTAGTGATGGACTGCCCGCATATATCCGAGTAAATATGGTGACGCAAGAATCTGAAGTAGTTAAATTAAAAGAAGGAATGAAATATTCTAAATCAGAACATTTTGGACGTAAAATTGAACGTCATTTGCGCGCTAATTATCCAACTTTAATGTTTGATACATTGGCTTTTGAAATTGATGAAAAGGGGAATCCTTATTGGATTGCACCAGTATATAATTATAAAATCGGTTTATTTGGTGGAAAAGATATAACTGGAGCTGTATTAGTTAATGCAATAAATGGTGATCATGAATATTATGATATTGATAAAGTACCAGAATGGGTTGACCGTGCTTATCCAGCAGAACTGGTTTTAAGTCAATTAGAAAATTATGGTAAATATACAAATGGGTATTTTAATACTTTATTTTCGCAAAAAGGAGTATTACAGCCAACCTCTGGTTACAATTATGTAGCAATCAATGATGATGTCTATTTATATACTGGTTTAACATCGGTATCTAATGATGCTTCTAACGTTGGGTTTGCTATGATTAATTTGCGGACTAAAGATGGAAAGTATTATAATATTTCTGGAGCTGAAGAATATTCTGCAATGTCTTCGGCGGAAGGTCAAGTTCAAAACTTGAAATATACGGCAACTTTTCCGATTTTGATCAATGCGGGAGGGCAGCCAACATATTTCTTATCTTTAAAAGATGATGCTAAACTTGTTAAAAAGTATGCTTTTGTTAGTGTTGAAAATTATCAAATCGTGGCTACCGGTGACAGTGTTGCTCAAGCTGAACAAGCATATTATGCTTTATTAGAAGCTAATGGTAAAAAAACTGACTCAAGTGAATATAAGACTAATGAGTTGACTGGAGCGATTACTGCAATTAATGAAGCTGTCGTTGATGGTAACAGTACTTATTATTTTAAACTTGAAGGTAGTGATACGATTTTCATCGGAGATATCAGTTTATCTAATCAATTCCCATTAGCAAAAGTTGGTGATGTTGTAACCATTGAATATGTTAATAGTAAAGACAATAGCGAGGTAATTACTTCAATTAAATTTGGTTAGTCTTTAATAGAACAAGAAGCTATAACTTATATATAGGTTATGGCTTTTTTATATTTATTATCATCTCTTTAAACTCAAGCTATTTTGCTTTTGTAACTATATATTTAGTTAATAAAATGTGTTATAATCTTACAGTGAATTGAGGTGTAAAGATGAAAGCAAAAGTACTAGTAGTTGATGATGAAAAAGATATTAGGGAATTAATTAATTTTTATTTGAATAAAGAAGGATTTGAAGTTCTGGAAGCTAGCAATGGTGAAGAGGCTTTAGAAATATTCGAAAATGAATATATTGATTTAGGAATTATTGATGTCATGATGCCAGTTATGGATGGTTTTGAACTAGTAGAAAATCTAAAGGAATTTAAAGATGTTCCAGTAATTATGTTAACAGCGAAAGGTGAAAGTAAAGATAAACTTCGCGGTTTTTCTGTTGGTGCTGATGACTATGTAGTTAAGCCATTTGATCCAACTGAATTAATGGCACGAGTGCGAGCAGTTTTAAAAAGATATAGTGTTAATACATCAAATATAATCAAATTAAATGAAGTTGAGTTTGATGGCGATAAATATGAGATACGTTATCAGAGCGAAATCATTCATTTACCGTTAAAACAATTTGAATTAGTTTTTGAGTTAGCAAAGCATCCAGATCAGATTTTTAGTCGTGAACAGTTGATTGAAAAAATTTGGGGAATGGACTATGATGGCTTTGATCGTACTGTAGATGTTCACATTAAGCGAATTAGAGAAAATCTAGGACACTTACCAGGATTTAAAGTTGTAACGGTGAGAGGACTTGGATACAAGGTTGAAGTCGAATGATGAAATCTATTTATGGCAAGCTGATTTGCGGTTTTTTAATAACTATCGCATTTAGTTTTTCGGTTGCTGGATATGTAGCTTTACGTAATAATTATGATCAAATTGAAGATATGGCTAAGAGTGAGTTGAGTGCAACAAGTGAATATGTTGTAGGTATTTTAAATAGCCTTGATGATGCTAATATTAACGATATTATGAATAAATACGCAATTAGCTCAGAGGTTTATATAACGTTGTATTCACCAGAATTGGACTATTATACATATGGTGAAAACAAAGGATATTTTCCTAGTCGCGAGACAATGATTCAATATTATCATGATGAAAACAAAAACGGGCGTTTCGATGAGCGCAAAAGTGTGCAAACCTATGGCAGCAAGGCAAAAATCAATGGTTCTGATGTATATATATTTATTCAAAAGGATACTAGTTATGAAAAAGGAATTTTTGCTAATTCTGCTGTTTTGATTTTGGGTTGTGTCTTTTTATCAGGAAATCTAGTTTTTTTAGCGATTGCTGATATTATTGTTAAACCAATAACGAGATTAACTAACGCCACTAAAGAATTATCAAAAGGAAATTATAGTGTTCGTGTTAATTATGTGGGTGATGATGAAATTTCTCGATTGAATCAGGGATTTAATCAAATGGCACAGCAGTTAGCGAAACAAGAAGAAACAAGACAAAAGTTCATTTCTGATATTTCGCACGAATTTCAAACTCCATTGACTGCAATTCAAGGCTTTGCCAATATTTTAAAAGAGGAAGATCTTCCTAAAGAGCAGCGTCAAAAGTATGCTGATATAATCTTATTTCATTCAAAAAGGTTATCGACTCTTTCTAAGAATATGCTGCAGCTGACGTTGTTGGAACGAGAAGAGGTTGAGTTAGAATTTACAACATATTCAATTGTTGAGCAATTATCTCGGGTTATTTCTACTCAAGAAAACCAAGCAATTTTAAAGGATATAGAAATTCAATTTGAAAAACCGCGCAAAGATATTATGGTTTATGGCGATGAACAACGATTGGAACAAGTTTGGATCAATCTTATTTCAAATGCAATCAAATATACTGGTGAAGGTGGTCTTATTACAGTAACTGTTAAAAAGGCTTCTCGTGAAGTTGAAGTATCAATTGAAGATACTGGATACGGAATGTCTAAAGAAGTTGTTTCACATATATTTGAACGTTTTTATCGTGAAGAAAAAGCCCGTTCTGTAGAAGGAAATGGACTAGGGTTATCAATTGTAAAAACAATTGTAGATTTACATCATGGAAATATAGATGTTATTTCCCAGGTTGATGTTGGCTCTACTTTTGTAGTAAAATTACCAAGCGAACGAAAAGTTTTTGATATTAAAGAAAAACTATCGTTTAATAAATAATCGGAGGAATTTATGGAATTACTTAAAGAGAGAATATTAAAAGACGGGATTGTAATTATGCCGGATATATTAAAAGTGGATAGTTTTTTGAATCATCAAATTGATCCTACTTTGTATCGACAAATAGCTCAAGAATTCAAAGCTCGTTTTAAAGACACAAAAATTACTAAAATCTTAACAATTGAAGCTTCGGGAATTGGGATTGCTTTAGCAACAGCTTTTGAATTTGATGATGCACCTGTTGTCTTTGCAAAGAAAGGGACTGCAAAAACAACAAGTACACATTATTATAGTTCTAAAGTACATTCATTTACTAAAGGAATTGATTATGATGCGATTGTCAGTAAAAAATATTTAGATAAAGATGATAATATCTTAATTATCGACGATTTTTTAGCTAATGGTCAAGCTGTATTAGGTTTAGTTGATATTGTTAAACAAGCAGGTGCAAATATTGCTGGTGTTGGAATTGTTGTTGAAAAAGGTTTTCAAACAGGTCGCCAATTAATTGAAGAAAAAGGCTATCGTGTGGAATCGTTAGCAGTAGTAGAAGCATTTAGGGATGGTGCGGTGATCCTGAAATAATGAGAGGAAGAAAGTAATGTATTTAAAAAGAATTGAATTACATGGTTTTAAATCATTTGCTGATAAAGTCAATGTAGAATTTCAACCTGGAATCACAGGAATCGTAGGTCCAAATGGTTGCGGGAAATCAAATATCTCTGATGCTGTACGTTGGGTTTTAGGAGAACAGTCAGTTAAATCGTTGCGTGGTGCAAATATGTCAGATGTTATTTTTGCTGGAAGCGAAGATCGTCGGGCACAAAATTTAGCTGAAGTTACCTTAGTTTTCGATAACAGTGATCGTTTTATGAAATATGATTATAATGAAGTCGAGATTACACGGCGACTTTATCGTATGAATAATGAAGCGGAGTATTTAATCAATAAACAATCTTGTCGTTTAAAAGATATTATTGATTTGATTATGGATACAGGTCTAGGAAAGGATTCGTTATCAATTATTTCCCAAGGCAATATTTCTTCTTTTGCGGACAATAAACCAGAAGAACGTCGTGGTATTTTTGAAGATGCAGCAGGAGTTTCTAAATATAAAAAAAGAAAATTAGAATCGATTCGTAAATTAGAACGTACTAACGAAAATCTTGAACGAATTGGTGATATCGTAGTAGAACTAGAAAAACAGGTTGGTCCTCTTAAACGTCAAAAAGACAAAGCAGAGAAGTATTTAGCGTTGAAAGAAAAATTAACAGCTATAGAAGTTAATGTTTTAATAAATGAGATAACTGAAGCAAAAAAATCACTAGATGAATTGAGTAAGGTAATCAAGGACTTAAATGAGCGTCAAGCTTCTTTAGAGGCTGATATTTTGCTTAAAGAGAGCAGTAACGATGAAATAAAAAAGAAAATGTTTACTCTCGACCAAGAAATAAATGCTTTACAAAGTAAACTATTAGAGGCAGTATCAAATGTCTCGAAACTAGAGACTGCCAAAGTCGAAGTTGATCAAAAGCGAAAACATGCACTTGAGACCTTAAGTAAAGAAAATTTAAAAGAAAATATCGCTAATATGAAGGCGATTTTAAGTGATGTTGTTAATGAATATAATGATCGTGTGGAACGATTAGATAACACTCAAAAAGAGTTAACCACGATAATTGGACAACAAGAGGAGCGTAATAAAAAATTACTTTTATTAAAAAATGAAATTGATCAATTATCAAACAATATTAATAAAAATAAATCACGAAAAGAGATTTTAATAGATGCGATTGAAAATAAATCAAATTATCATCATGGCATTAAAACAGTTTTAAGTCTTGCTAAAAGTAATAAAAATATTATTGGTGTTTTAGGTGATTTAATTACAGCTGATGAAGGATATGAATTAGCGTTGTCTTCAGCTTTAGCAGGAGCAATAGAGTTTATTGTTACAACAGATGATTTAACTGCACGAGATGCAATTAAATTTTTACGTGATAATAAAGCGGGACGAGCTACTTTTTTACCAATCAGTGCTATGAAACCACGACATGTGCGTGAAGAACATTTAGTTGTTTGTCAAACCATGGAAGGATATTTAGGTTTGGCTAGTGATTTTGTAACATATGAAGATGAGATTGCTGCCGTTGTTTTAAATCAACTAGGGAATATTATTGTAGCTAAAGATATTGATAGTGCTAATGAAATCAGCAAAGCAACTTTTTCTCGGTACAAAGTCGTTTCTCTTGAAGGTGATGTTGTTAATGTTGGCGGTTCTTTGACGGGTGGAAGTTTTAATCGTCAAAAATCTTCAATAGTTCAAAAACGTGAACTTGAGCAGGTTGCTGTTACTCTTGAACAACAAGAAAAAGAACTTGGGCTTAAGCGTAATGAACATAATGGATTGGATAATGAAATCAAAGAAGTTTCACATGCTCTATTACAAAAGCAGATGGCATATGCTAAATTGGAAGTTGTTGTTCAAAGCAAGAAAGAAGAGTTGATCAAGGCAAAATCCGAGTATGAATCATTAGCTGATCAAAGTGTTGAATTAGAAGAATTTGCTAGTGGAAAAACAGAAAGTAAATTAGTTAATCAGTTAAATGAAGCGATTAAATATCGTGATAATTTAACTGAAGAAATTAAATCAAAACGTGAACTTAGAATGGCCTATGTTAATCAAAATGAAGCTTTAGATGTTGAATTGCGTGAATATCGTAATGATTTAAAAGAGGTTCAAAGTGAGGTTAATACTAGTGCTATTAATGCAACAAAATTAGAAGCAATGTTAAATAATCATTTAGCTAGATTAAATGATGAATATCGGATGACTTATGAGTATGCTGTCGAGCATTACCTTGATGAAATTGATGTTGAACAAGCTAAATTAGAAGTATACGAATTAAGAACAAATATTAATCGTTTAGGAAACGTTAATGTTGATGCAATTGAAGAATATCAAATAATCAGTGAGCGTTATGAGAACATGAATACTCAGCGTATAGATTTGATTCAAGCCCAAGATAGTATCCTTGAAGCGATTAAAGAGATGGATGAAATTATGGTTGAGCGTTTTTCAGAAACGTTTGAGAAAATCAACGAAGAGTTCAATCATGTCTTTAGGAGTTTATTTGGTGGAGGAAAGGCTAGAATAAAGTATACTGATCCTACAAATATTCTTGAAACTGGAATCGATATTGATGTTCAGCCCCCAGGTAAAGCAGTCCAGAATATTACATTATTTTCAGGTGGGGAAAAGGCCTTGATCGCTATTTCATGTTTATTTGCAATTTTACGGGTACGGCCAATTCCGATGTGTATCTTAGATGAGGTTGAAGCTGCATTAGATATTGCAAATGTTGAACGTTTTGCTAAATATTTAAGAGAATTTTCGGGAACGACGCAATTTATTGTGGTTACCCATCGTGAAGGAACAATGGAAGAATGTGACCTTCTTTATGGAGCAACAATGCAACAAAAGGGAGTTACAAAGTTAGTTAGTGTCAAATTAGAAGAAGCAATAGATTTAACAGATCAAAGTTAGGAGGAATCGTATGGGATTTTTTAGTCAAATAAAAGAAAAATTCGTTGGTAAATCTGCTAAACAAAACGAAAAATATGTAGCTGGATTAGATCGGTCTAATAGTACTTTTTCAGATCGAATCAATGAACTTGCAGCTCGCTTTAGAGAAATCAATGATGAGTATTTTGAAGAATTGGAAAATATTTTGATTATGTCCGATGTTGGAGTTTCGATGGTAATGAAGATAGTTGAAGAAATTAAAAACGAGGTACGTTTGCAAAATATTACTGACCCAAAAGAGATTAATGAGATCATCGTTGATAAAATGTTCGTTATTTATGCAAATGATAGTGTCATGACAACTAAGATTAACTATGCTGAGGAAGGATTAACAGTAATTTTAATGGTTGGAGTAAACGGGGCTGGTAAGACTACAACAATTGGGAAATTAGCTAATCGTATCGTTAATGATGAAGGTAAGAAAGTAATGGTTGCAGCTGGAGATACTTTTAGAGCCGGAGCGATTGATCAGTTAGCAGTTTGGGCACAGCGTGTTGGTGTCGATATTGTTAAAGGTAAAGAGGGCGGTGATCCTTCAGCAGTGGTATTTGATGCTTTAAAACAGGCAAAAGAAAAAAATGTTGATGTTTTAATTTGTGATACTGCTGGTCGTCTTCAAAATAAGGTCAACTTAATGAATGAATTAGAAAAAATGAATCGTATTATTAAACGCGAAGTACCTGATGCACCGCATGAAACACTGTTAGTTATTGATGCAACAACTGGTCAAAATGGTGTTTCACAAGCTGTGGAATTTTCTAAGATCACTGATGTCTCAGGGTTAGTTCTAACCAAAATGGATGGAACTGCTAAGGGGGGGATTGTTCTTTCTATCAAAGATCAATTGAATATACCTGTAAAATTCATTGGTCTAGGAGAAAGTGTTGATGATTTACAAGAATTTGATTTAGACCAGTATATATATGGGTTATGCAAAAACCTAGTTGAGGAATAGTATGGAATCAAGTTTAGAGAAAAAACAACGAGTTAATCTACTAATGGATTGTTATAGTGATTTGTTGACAGAAAAACAGCAAACATATTTAGAATATTACTATCAAGAAGATTACTCTTTATCGGAAATTGCACAAATTTTGGATGTTAGTCGTAATGCTGTATTTGATAATTTAAAAAAAGCAGTTCATAGTTTAGAAAATTATGAAGAAAAACTGCAGTTGTTAAAAAAACATCAAGAAAGGCTTGACTTGATCCAAAGAATTGAAGATGATATATCTAGTGATCATAAAAGTCTAGAAGAATATTTAGAATTATTAAGGAAGATTTAGAAAGGGGTATTTATGGCATTTGATTCATTATCAGAACGTCTGCAAGGGACTTTAAAGAAAGTTTCTGGACAAGGGCGTTTGACTGAAAAAAATATGGAAGAAATGCTTAGCGAAATTCGCTTAGCATTATTAGAGGCAGATGTAAACTTTCAAGTTGTAAAAGAGTTTATTGCTGCAACAAAAGAAAAAGCGTTGGGACAAGATGTTTTAGGTTCATTAAAACCGGGACAGGTTGTTGTAAAAATCGTCCATGACGAACTAGTTTTGCGGAAGTTGATTTTGATAAGAAGCCAACTGTTATTATGATGGTTGGACTTCAGGGTTCTGGGAAAACTACAACTTCTGGAAAAATCGCAAAATTAATTACCAAGAAATATGGTAAAAAACCATTGTTGGTTGCTGCAGATATTTATCGCCCAGCTGCTGTGGATCAGTTAAAAACATTAGGTGAACAATTGAATGTTCCTGTCTACGAAAAAGGGACATCACAATCTGCTGAATCAATCGTAGAAGAAGCGATGACATTTGCTCGTGACCATAATAATGACGTAATTATTATCGATACTGCGGGGCGTTTACATATTGACGAACCATTAATGA
>ERZ780202.1843-NODE-1843-length-10573-cov-2.665716_pt1 | contig 10573 bp, 9 predicted proteins | sample MGYA00510978_ERZ780202 | MGnify/ENA primary metagenome ERZ780202 (study PRJEB29588, sample SAMEA2155689) | human gut metagenome | biome: human gut; feature: human-associated habitat; material: faeces | place: Denmark | collected 2008/2010 ...
GTATAGCCGAATTTCGCTTGCAAGAATAATGTGAAAATCGCAAGCATCGTGTAATAACCGAAGCGTTCGCCCGTGTTCGCGAGTGCTAGGGCATAGAGACCTTTAGGTTGTCCTTGTAACATGTGTTTTAGATAATATTAGTTTATACTTATTGAATAATTTGCTTTATGGCGCCGGTTTCCGGATAGAAAAGAACTTTGACGGGGGCTTTCTTATCCTCAAACATAACAGGGGCTAATCCTTCCCGTGTTCCGAATTGAGTGATTTGGGCCTCTCCTTTGTAGAGCGTTTTTTTGTTCATTAGTATTTCTATGCTGGCTTTTCCCGGAACATTGTAGACGATTCCTTTCAATGATTTGTCTTTCTTCTCGGCTTCCTTGGCATCAAGGATCGGAGCTCTTTCTGTCGCTTTCAAGTTCATATAGACAGGGGTACCGCCCAAATCGTCAGCGTCTACGATACCTAGCTGCTTGGAGAAACGGAACAATACCTCTTTATCTAAGTTGTCGTGGGGGATGATACTTACCTCATAATGCTCGGTTTCTTTGGTCAAGATTCCGGTGAATAGGTTTGTTAATGCTTTTTCTTGCTCCTCCAATTGCTGGATCACCAGTTTCATGGCTTCACCATCGGGGGGTAAATTATCCGCCTCGCCGGTCAAGATGTTCAAACGGCTTTCCCGGATACGGTAAATTTGTTTAGCGGCCCCCTCCGCTTGTTTGGCGGTGGAGCCTGCCATTAGTAATTCCTCCGAGAAAACGGAAGTGTCTGTCACTTTTTGTTGGGAGCCTTTATTTTTCTTTGCGGCATCTAGCTCGGATTCAACTGGTGTATATTCTGCGTTTATCGAGCATAATAATCCATCTTCGGTAAGATAAGCGTAAGGGGCGACCGTACCTTGCTTGAATTCTACGATATAGGTATTATCCGCATCGGGTAATCCCCGGTTGATCAGACTGATTTTTCCGAGATCGAAATAAATCTTATCTTCCGTGACTGCATCTTTTACGCCTAGATACTTCTCTGCATATTGATAGTAAGGCCCGGCTTTGCAAGTTACTTTCGTCACTTCGGCGTCTACGACTAGCGAGGTCTTGGGCAACGAGTAGGTGATTCCGAAATTATTGGCTTTTACGGCGTTCTTTTTTACCACCTTGGTTTGTGCCATAAGCGGCATCCCGAGGAGTAAACTAGCTATAATGATTATATTCTTCATATCCCAGTTTATTTTAATTCTGTATATTATTGCGCAAAACTAGGAAATATTTTGCTTAAAACCAATTGGAAGTATTCTTATTGCATGAAAATCCCGGACAACATTAAGAATTTCTAGATTCGCATTGTTCGGGATTCTGAGGATGTCCGGGGGAGAAAGCTTAAAATAGCACGTCTATATAGATCGGCAGGTGATCGGACGACTGGATATCGATCACTTGGTCGTTGATAATCCTAAATTCATGCCTTAGGTCGCCGAAGATATAATCTAAACGCAAACGGGGATGATCCGAGGGGTAGGTCTCTAACGTAGGGTCGGATAAGAGCCTCCACGTTTGTTTCATCGCCTTGAATTCCTTAGAGTCTGGCTCCATGTTGAAGTCTCCGGTGATCAGGATTGGTTTGTTTTCGCTTTTCATCGTCTCATTGATGAGTCGTATAGAGGCCAGGCGAGAGTCTGGGTCGAGCGAGAAATGTGTGTTACACAAGGTATAGTTCGGATATTCGAGACAAAGGAAGGTACGTGGCTCTTCCTTTCCCGGCAGAGGTATGTATTGGTAGCTACGAGGTTTTTTGCGGGAGAGTGCGGCGATTCCGTATAATCCCTTAGAACGTTCTGTGGCAGGTGCGAAGATTGGATACATGCCGGTCAACCGTGCTAATTCTGCATATTGGTTGATCCATCCAGAGCGTTCGCATACACTGTCCACCTCTTGTAGCCCGACATAGTCCGGCTGGATCTTGTTGATCACTTCAGCGATTCGCTTCAAATTGGTCTGTTGGTCCATACCGATCCCGATGCGGATGTTGTAGCTCATGATTCTTAACGATTGTCGTGTCTTGCATAGGCCACTTCCCAAATTTAGGAGGGCGATGGTTAGGAGAAATAAGATTCGTTTCATGGATTTCTAAGGTATTTCGTGAATAGAAACCCCCGCAGACAACAAGAAGGACTATCTGCGGGGGCTACAGTAATAAAAATTGAAGATTAATAATTATCGTTCTGTGTTAATGCGCCTCCTACATAGTCGATCTCGCTTTGTGGAATCGGGTAGGGGTATGTCTTATCGGTGACGAGTGTCCCGGCACCGGAATACTTGCCCTCATCAGTCTTGCCGAATTTCTGCATTGTAGATACGAAGGTGCCCCAGCGAATTAAGTCGTAGAAGCGTAATCCCTCGCCTGCAAGTTCGATACGGCGTTCGTGGCGAGCGGCGGCACGCAGATCATCGGAAGCTTTCACTTTATACTTAGCGTTGAAAGTATCCTCGGTCACTCGATCGCTCTCCTTGAGGTTGAACTTACGGTATTTAGCGTAGCTATCTGTCAAAGAGGTTGTCACGAAGGCACGGTAACGTACTTGGTTGATCAGGTCGGCCGCCAGTTGTTTGTCGCCACCCGTCTCGATCAGGCATTCAGCGTACATCAGCAATACATCGGCATAGCGGATGTGATAGTGGGTCCAATCCGTGTTCAATAAATCGTTTAGTGGCCGTCTGGAGAAGTCTGGATACTGCTTACGGCTGTGTTGCTGTGGGAAATTGTCGTAGCCGGAATAGTCGTGTACCTCTTCGGAACCATCGTTCTTGACGAATATATCGCCGGATGACAATACCGTGTGTACCAAGCGTGGATCGCCTACCTCATATTCGTCTACCAAATCCTTCGTCGGACACTCGCCGCCCCATCCGCCGGCAATACCGCGACCGACATTCATTTGTGGACAAACGCTACCGCTAGTGTAGCTAGGAATGTAAGAGCGCAGGGTGATGAAGACGGACTCTTTTGACATATAGCCCTCTGTGGCGTTATTGAATAGCTTCTCGTAGTCATCTACTAATTCATAGCTTCCGGATTCGACAACTGCCTTCAGGTCTTTCAGAGCCTCTCCGTAGTTGCCGTAGAACATCAATACCCTAGCACGGAAAGCCATGGCGGCCTCTTTGGTGATTCGCCCAATCTCGCTGGTCGGAAGGCTTTTTGCATTAGGTAGATTAGGTTCGGCGATTGCGGTGTTCAGGTCTTTCAGGATAAAGTTCATGACCTCCTCTTTGCTGGATTTCGTGATCGTACTTTTGTCGACGACTTCCAGGGGCTTGTCAAGTAGTGGAATATTCTGGAAGATTGTAGCTAGGTCGTAGTAATAGAACGCACGCATGAATTGAGCCTCTGCGATCCATCGCTGTTTGGTTTCTGTGCTGACCAAGCCTCCGGCATCATCGATCAATTCTGATTCAGGTGTGATTAGCGACAGGAATACGTTGCAGGCTGAGATCGCTGTTTGGTAGCGATGAGTCCAAAGGTCGGACAAGACTTGATTAGTCGCCATTGGTGTTCCGCGGGCGATTTCCGTGATACGAACGCGGTCTCCTGCATCAGAGCCGCCTTTGGAGCAGTCGTCGCTCAATTGATCTCCCAAGACAAATTTCATGTCCTGATAGTTCCAGCTATCCTGTAAGGGCTGATAGCAATTGACCAAAAGTTTGTAGCCGGCATCCTTGGTACTCAGATAAGTTACCTCATCCAATGTTCCCAATGGCGGGCGGTCTAGAAAGTCGCTGTTACAGCTTGTCGTAAGGGCACCGACGCATGCGATCGATACAAGTAATTTCCCTATGTTAACTATAGATTTCATAATAATTCATTTTAAGATTATAATTTCAAACTAAGACCGAACATGAATGTACGCGGTTGCGGATAGAATCCCATATCACAGCCTTTGTAAAGAGGCGAGTTATTGATCTCTCCGATCTCAGGATCTAGTCCGGAATAACCGGTGATCGTGAATAAGTTCTGTGCGGCAACAAAGAAACGAAGGTTGTTGATCGTGATCTTCTTAGTCCATTCGGACGGAAGCGTATAACCGATTGTCAGGTTCTTCAAACGAACATAAGAACCGTTTTCCACATACCAATCGGACATCTCCAAGTTCATGCGGCTATCCGCATCGATTGCGAAGTTCTCGTTTGTACTACCTGGTCCGTTCCAGTAGGTTGTTAATATATCCTTCGGAGCATTGTACCAACCGGTACCTGAATAGATGTCATATTTCAATATGTTTAAGATGTCGTTGCCGACTGATCCTTGGAAGAAGGCGGAAATGTCGAATCCTTTCCATTCTGCGCCTAAGGTCAAACCAAAGGTGAAGTCTGGATGAGGATTTCCTGTCATCGTGCGGTCTTCGTCGTCTAGTTTACCATCTTTGTTCAAATCTTGGAACTTTAAGTCGCCCGGCTTTGCGTTTGGCATTACCATTTGACCGTTGTTCTTGTAGTTGTCGATCTCTTCTTGGGTCTGGAAGACACCATCGTTTTTATATCCGTAGAAATAACCGATCGGTTGTCCTGGCTCTGTCATCGTATAGGAGAAGTATCCTAGATGGATGCCTTTACCCGGAATATTCGCTCCACTGCCTAGGCTTTTTACCTTATTTTTATAGGTGGATACGTTTCCGTTGATATGATATTGGAAGTCGTTCCCGATCTTACCGTCGTATCCTAGTGTTACTTCAAAACCTTTATTGCTTACGCTACCGGCATTCATCCACGGCGTGTTGGGGAATCCTAGTGAACTGGGCACGGGTACTTGCACCAACATATCACTTGTCTGACGGTCAAAGTAGTCGAAGGTTGCTCTCAAGGAACCTTGGAAAAAGGCCAAATCCAATCCGAAGTCCAGTTGGCGAGTAGTCTCCCATTTCAGATCCGGATTACCCACCTGCGTACGTCCGGCATACAAGTTCGTCTGATACGGATTACCGAAGAGGTAGTAGCTACCATTTCCGAATGTATTCATATAGGCTCCGGAGGAGATAGTCTGGTTACCGATCTCACCCCAAGCTGCTCTTAACTTACCTTGTGACAGCCACTCAAGGTTATTCATGAAGCTCTCTTCCGAGAAATTCCAACCGGCGGATACGGAGGGGAAGCAACCCCAGCGATTACCATCCGCAAATTTAGAGGATCCATCCCAACGGATATTGGCTGTGATCATATAACGGTTGTCAAAGGAATAAAATACACGACCGAAATAAGAATTCAGCGTACTTGTGGCGTAGTAGCCTGATGCGGCGGGATTCATGGTACCGGCGTTGATGATCTGCTGGTTCGGGTTGTTGTTGACCTGTCCTTCTTTATAGGCGTAGATCTCTTCGTAGCGTTCTTTCTCCGCGGAGGTACCGACCATGGCTGTTACCGCATGTTTGTCGAATTTTTGATTGTAAGTTAGGTAATTGTCGAATACCCAGTAATCTTTATTCGCTACGCTCCGACTGGCGCCCGCATAAGTGGAGTACTCATCTCCATCCAGATAGTAAGAAGGACGGAAAGAGTCGCTTTGGTTACGGACTAAGTCAAGAGCGATACTGGATTTGAAGGTCAAGAAGGGTAACAACTTGACTTCGCCGGAGATATTACTTTTCGTGGCGATCCCGTGCCATTGATTTAATGCGGAGCGGTCTACCTGTCCAACCGTGTTCGGTTTGTTTGAGTAAATTACGCCTGTATAGCGAGACCAAGGATTGGTCGGCTCATAACCACCCATAATCCGGTTTTGCAAGAAATCTGGGATATCCACTAGGTTGTCGCGATATACCGGAGTGATTGGGTCTGCCGCAAGGGTACTGAACACGGTTGCTGTGTAAGAGTTATTCTCATCTAGGTTGCGCCTGGATTCGTACGTGACGTTCACATTTGCGGAGAGGTTCAACCACTTGGTTACCTCAGAGTCTACGTTCAACCGACCGGAGAGGCGTTCATAGTCGGAACCTTTCAAGATTCCTTGTTGATCCATATAGCCAAAGCTAGCACGGTATCTGAGTTTCTTCATACCTCCAGAGAAAGCTAGGTTGTAATTCTGACTGATAGCTTCCTTGGGTTTACGGGTACTCTCTTTCCACCAATCCGTACCGGATCGTCCTCCGTTTTTCCCTAGGAAAGTAAGGATCTGCTCTCGCTTCTCTGATGTGGCGAAATCATCGATCAAGGCTTTCCCGGATGCGGCGTAAGCCCGGTTCTTATATTCCATGAAACCTTCGGCGTCTAGCATGTCATACGTTTTCACTACATCTTGGAAACCAATGTTCATATCAAACTCGATGTTGCTTCGGTAACTCTCGCCGGAAGCTCCTCGCTTTGTGGATACTAAGATCACACCGTTGGCAGCACGGGCACCATAGATCGCTTGTGCGGAAGCGTCTTTCAATACCTCTATGCTCTCGATATCACGGGCATTTAACCAACCGATATCACCTTGAGGTAGACCATCTACTACATACAACGGATCATTATTATTGATAGTACCGACACCACGGATACGGACATTACCGAGTGAACCTGGGCTACCGGAACTAGATGTTATGGTTACACCGGCTGCTTTTCCTTGCAAGGCGTCGGCAGCGCTGCGAAGCGGTAGGTTCGAGATCTCATCTCCTTTTACTTGAGAAACAGCTCCGGTTAAATCTCTTTTCTTGAAGGAACCGTAACCAACAACTACTACCTCATCCAACTTTTGAGTGTCTTCCGCTAAAGTGACGTTGAGGTTACTTTTATTGCCTACGTTGATACTTTGTTGGAGATAGCCGATGTACGAGAATTCAACGGTAGCGTTGGAGGGAACATTCTCTAGAATGTAGTTTCCGTCCATATCGGTCATAGATCCGATTGTCGTACCTTTCACTACAACGTTTACTCCGATCAGAGGCTCCCCATCTTGTCCTACTACTTGTCCGGTTAACCGTTTGCGATTTTGGTTGGTGGATGGCAACTCCGTATCTTTCATGGTCTTGTTGGTAAGTACTACGTGATTCTTGACGATCTTATACGTAATATCCGTACCTCTAAAGACATTGTTTAATACTTGTTCTATGGATTCTTCATGGATATTGACATCAACCCGTTTATTCAAATTGATTTGATTGTCATTATAAAAGAATTTATATTCACTTTGGTCTTCAATCGCCTTAAAAACTTCAGTGATAGTTCCTTTTGTGATATTTAAGGATATAATTTGTGCTGATGCCGCTACTGTGTACGGCTGGAAAAAGGTTAAGCACAAACCTAAAAATAATGATTTTTTCAGGGTTCTGTAATTAGTTCTACCGGAACCATTGACATTCCCCGATATGAAATATCAGAGATGGATAAACAAGAGGCTGTGGAAGATAATGATCCTTATTCGATACTTAGTATTTTTGAAATAGAACGAATCACGGAAAATACGATAGAGGAATTACCAGATCAATGTAAATCCATTTTTAAATTGAGTCGTATAAATGGACTCAAGAACCAAGAGATCGCAGATAAATTGGATATCTCCGTCCGTACAGTGGAAACACAGATATATAGAGCCCTTAAGATTTTGAAAAGTAGATTGAAAGATTATCTGGTTTCTTGAAAAAATATAATACAAAAATCTATCAATCTTGTAAGTAGCACATCGTTTTGAAGTGTCATACATATAGAATCGAGAAAAAACAATGAAAGAATATATAAAAAATATAATTGCGGAAAGTCTCAAAGACGAAGTAGATGTTGATAGGGAGTGGGAGCGTTTGTTTTCATCCATAGAGAAAAAAACTATTACCAAAATGAAAACAAGAAGGCTATTCCTTCAGTACATGAAATATGCCGCTGCCGTGGTTTTGGGCATAGGTATTTCACTATCAACGTTGTATCTTACGAATCAAGAGAACTTATCGACAGTTGGAAATTATAAATTAGTAACGAGCAAAGGAGAGAAGAGCTATTTGCAATTACCGGATGGTACGAGGGTTTGGCTTAACTCTTGTACAACTTTAGAATATGCGGAGAACTATGGCCATTCCAATCGTAGCATTTATTTGGATGGAGAAGCTTATTTTGAAGTCGCAAAGAATAAAGACTTACCATTTGTTGTAAAGGCAAACGGTATCGATGTGAAAGCGATTGGTACGGCCTTTAATGTTTCCGCTTATATGGAAGACTCGCAACTAACCACAACTTTGTTCAATGGAAAGGTCGCCGTACAACCTACGTTGACTAAACAAGAGGTCTTACTTGAGCCTAACCAAGTGGCGGTTTATGATAAAAGTAGAAATAAGATAGAAGTAGTACCTTACGATAAGAAACTATTCGCTCAATGGAGAGGAGGTTTCTTGTCTTTTGAAATGATGTATCTGCAAGATATAACAAAGTTGTTGGAAAGGAACTATAACGTTGTATTTCGTTATGAAAATCAAGGTATAAAAAAATTAAGGTTTAGCGGAAGTTTCCGTAACAACGAAGATTTATCGGAGATTCTCAATGTGATAAAGACGAATACGGGCATTCGCTATCAAATACTGAAAGATACTATAGTAATCAAATAATAAATCATTGAATTATTAATCTTAAAAACAGTCTTGCTTATGAGAAATGGATGATTTTTAGTGTAATACGGATAAAAACGTAACATTGTTAGATCTTATTATTAATCTTAAATTTATTAATTATGGCTAATCAGATAGGGAGTTCCGGTAGAACGAAGGTAATTAAGGCATTCGTTCTGTATAGCCCTGTATAAATAAGCGTTTAAAGACGTGTGAATATCGATGTTCTCACGCTTTTCCCAGAAGCGGAGGAAGACGTTTTGTAAGATGTCTTTTGCGTCTTCCGGGTCGGGGATAAATTTTCGGCAATGTATATAAAGTTGGAGATAAATAGACTTGAACAGGGTATTAAAGGCGGCTATATCTCCTTGTTTGATCAATTCGATTATTTTGTTGTCAGATGCCATTTTATTCCCGTGTATTATTAGAAAGGTGGAGCGTATAGGCAAGGAGAACATTCCTTGGGCCTATACGCTTACTGCCTGTCAATTAATGCTAACCCTATTATAAGATTTCGTTTGCGGTTTTATTGAAATATTGGATACATTCTTTAATATCCGGTACTGAGTTTTCCCAGTTGTATTCATACTCGATAGAGAATACTCCCTTGAAATTCTGGGATTTGAGTTCTTTCAACATTCCCTTTACATCTAGGATGCCTGTGCCCCAGATCACGTCGTGCTGCTCATTCTCTCCTGCTTTTTTCGGGGCGATATCCTTGAAATGCAAAGAGATGATTCGACCTTTGAGTTGCTTTAAGCAATCAATCTGGTTTAGCCCCTCCCGACGCCAATGCCCCACATCTGAACAAGAACCTAGCAAGTGGCTGCGTCCGGAAATGGCTTTCAACAAGTTCTCCGGTTTCCAATACTCGGAAGGCTGCGGGTGATTATGGACGGAGATCTTAATGTTGTATTGCTTGGACAATTTTTCTACCAGGTCCCAATCGCTTAAAGCCGGTTCGCAAGTAATGAACTCTAGGTCCATCGCTTTCGCGAATTTGAACATTTTTTCCCAATCGGACGACTTTTCGGCTACATACACCCCGGTTCCTACGATCTTGATACCTTTGGATGCCGCAAGCTCCTTGATCTCTTTCTGAGTTTGTGCATCGAGGTTAAAATCGAATACTTTATCTCCCCATTTACCACCGAGCTTATGGCCGGGATAAATCTCGATGTATTTCAATCCCAGTTCTTGTGTCTTATCGAGAGCTTCCGTCAAAGGGAACAGGTGGAAACTATAGGATTGCATCCCTAGACGCCATCCGTTCTTCTCCGCCTTCGTTTGCGCTTCGGTTGGAATAGCCAATAGGCAGCAAACGATCGCTATCATTATTTTATAGATATGTCTTATCATATTCGGTTGTTATTAAAAGGTTTATCTTGGCATATCCGGCAGAGAGAAACCGTTGTTATACGTATGCTTGATCCATTCGTTGGCCATCTCTGCGGCGTTAAACTCGGCGAAGCGACGGTCGAAACGCGGATCTCCGTCAATTACCTTGAAATCATCCACCGTGACGATCTTGATCTTATCGTTCGGGGAGATGTTCGTAAACCGCATATTCTCTCCATCCCATTGCAACTCACGATGCAAACCTTGCAGTCCGGAGAGGCGAACGGCCAAGACTCCCATCACGACCATCTCGTTGAACGGACCGGAGAACTGGAAGTTGGATGAGGCTTCCGTACGATTTTCCGGGGATTCCTTACATGCACGGATCCAGTCTTGCTCATGGAAACCGTCAAAGTATCCGGTAGCGTTCGGGATACGGCGCAAATAGGGGGTTACTTGAGGTACACGGCCGGATAATAACCGGGAGTTGAAACCTCCGCAATCGCAGATCAACGTGTCTTTAGTACCTACGAAGATACATCCACCCAAACCGTCACGCATCATATCTACACCATCCGGTAATAAGTCCGGACGCTGAGGAAGCATACCGCCATCGTACCAATATACTTTCACTTCCGGCAAGGCTACCTTTGGAAGATTGTCACGAGCCGGGAA
>ERZ780202.1846-NODE-1846-length-10551-cov-2.197694_pt1 | contig 10551 bp, 8 predicted proteins | sample MGYA00510978_ERZ780202 | MGnify/ENA primary metagenome ERZ780202 (study PRJEB29588, sample SAMEA2155689) | human gut metagenome | biome: human gut; feature: human-associated habitat; material: faeces | place: Denmark | collected 2008/2010 ...
TTTTTCAAAAGGGGTAGGCTGAACAGCAGTACGGCCGTCAGCAGGATCTGAAGAATGGAAATATAGCGGTATCCCATATTCCAGCTGTGTCCGTTTGATAATGCGTATCCCATAATATAGGGACCAAGGGAAGCTCCGACTCCCCACATACAATGCAGCCAGCTCATATGGCGGCTTTTATAATGTAAGGCAACATAGTTGTTCAGGGCCGCGTCCACGCTGCCTGCGCCCAGCCCATAGGGCACGGCCCACAGGCACAGCATCCAGAACTGTGTGGAGACCGAAAAGCCGAACAGCGCGGCAGCTGTCATGGCCACACTGAGGGCGGTCACTTTTCCGGTACCCAGCGCACGGGTGAGCCGGTCGCTGTTCAGGCTGGAAACAATAGTGCCAAAGGAGATGATCATGGAGATCAGCCCCGCATAGGACACCGGCACACCGAGCACCGGATACATGGAGGGCCACGCCGACCCCAGCAGGGAATCCGGCAGGCCCAGACTGATGAACGAGATGTAAATGATCGGAAGCAGAAGCTGTACCATAAATCTTGAGTTCCTCCGGGAAGCGTGTTATACTTGCAATGCATCTTGTACTTTGCTGATGTAATAATATCACACATCGGAGCGGAATATTAGGATAAAAACGCCCGATTGATACAACAAAACCGGCGCGGATGCGGATGTGCACCTTGACGGAAAGGAGATGGCTGATCGTGGCATTTCAGACCAGCTGTGCAGCAGTGGGCGGGCTCACCTGCCTGCAGGATGTTGTGGCGGATGACGAGGGCAGGGAACTGGTGCAGCACGGCAGCGCACTGTTTCCTATTGCCTGCTATGAAGAGGACCTCAAAAGCTACTCGGTAGCGTGGCATTGGCATGAAGAGTTTGAATACATCCTTGCCGTAAAAGGCCCGCTGGCGGTGGACGTGAGCAAAGCCCGGCTGGTTTTGCAGACCGGGCAGGGCGTGTTTGTCAATTCCGGAGTGTTCCATGCGGTGGAGCAGGCTGAGACCGGGGATGCCCTGCTGCATTCCGGGGTATTCCATCCGCGCCTGATCGGCGGCATGGATACCATCTTCTGGCAAAAGCTCGTACACCCGCTGCTTCAGCCGGGAGCACCGGCGTTCTTTCTGCTGGACGAGGCAGACGATGGGCAGAAGGCCGTGCTCTGCCATTTGCGGGAAGTCTGGGACGCAGTGGCCCAAGAGGTCTTTGACTATGAGAATCAGGCGCGGTACCATCTTTCGGCGGCGGTGCATCTGCTGGGAATGCAGTGCGAGGGTGGAAAAACAAAGGTCTCTCAGCAGGAGCAGATCGCGGCCCAGCGCATGAAACAGATGCTGCGTTTTGTGGAAGAGCATTATGCTGAGGAACTGAACGTGGAGCGCATTTCCGACTGCGTGGCCCTGAGTGAGAGCGCCTGCCTGCGCAGCTTCCGGCAGCTGCTGGGGATCACACCTATCCAGTATGTCAAGCAGTACCGCATTGAAAAGGCCGCCGAGCTGCTGCTTTCCACCAGCATGAAGATCGGCGAGATCGGTGCCGACTGCGGCTTTTCGGATACCAGCTACTTTACAAAGACCTTCCGGGAGATCAAGCACTGCACGCCCAGAGAGTACCGTCAGAAGTTTGCAGGAAGAGAGCAGTCTCTTTCAAGGCGGGACGGCGGCAGAGCCAGTGCACCGGCTGAAACAGCGTTATAAAAAGGAGAATCGGAAACAATGCAGCGTAGTTTGACCAAAGGCCCCATCACCGGCAGCATTTTGCTGTTTGCTCTGCCGCTGATGCTGGCCTATCTGCTTTCGGCCACGCCGCTGGGCGTTACCGGCATCTGGCTCAGCGTGCCCGTCGGCTGGGCGCTGGCAGATGCCATTGGCACTTTGCAAAAAAAAATTAACGCTGCCAAAGCCGGTACTGCGCCTGTATATGCCATTATTACCCGCACCAATAACGTTAAAACAATTCTTCCGTTTAAACCTTTGCAGCTTACAGGCGGCGAAACCGTAAAAGAGTTTGCCTCGCTTAACAGAGCCGTTGCTTTTGCGCAAAGCCTTACGCCCGTTCTTTTGCCGGAACAGGAGGTTTTAAACAAAACAGTAAATGCGGAAACCGAAAAGTTGCAGAAGAAAATACTGCTTTTAAAAGAGGAACTTGCCGCAGCGGAAGATGCCGAACAGCAGCGCATTATTGCCGATACCTTAATGGCAAATTTGTACCGCATTGCCAAAGGCAGCAGTGAATGTACGCTGGAAAATATTTATGACGGCACGCCGCTTACCATAAAACTTGCGCCCGATTTAACTGCCAACGAAAACGCGCAAAAATATTATAAGCGCTATAATAAATTAAAACGTGCGCAGGCAGAAATTAAAGAACAGCTGAAACTTACGGAAGAAGCAGTTGAATATCTTGGCAGTATCGACATTGCCCTTAAACTTGTACAAACAAGGGCCGAAGTCGCTGAAATTAAGGCAGAACTTGCTGCCGCAGGCTTTATAACCGTAAAAAATACCAAAAATAAAATGCCGCAGGCAAAATCAACACCAACAATTATTAAACTTTCGGAAGATACAGCCTTATATATCGGCAAAAACAACAAACAAAACGATTACGTTACTTTTTCAATCGGCAGTGGCAATGATTTATGGTTCCATACAAAAAACATTCCCGGCTCGCACGTTATTTTAAAAACAACTCTGCCGCAGGCAGATGAAAAAGACATTCAAACAGCGGCAACACTAGCAGGATACTTCAGCAAAGCACGCGGCGGCAGTAAAATACCCGTAGACTGTACCCTGCGAAAATTTGTAAAAAAGCCAAGCGGTGCTAAACCCGGCTTTGTTATTTACACTAACCAGACAACGTATTATGTAACGCCAGAAGAAGAAACAATAAACAAATTAATAAATTAAACAAAAAACTGCACCAAAAGCTATGATATCTTCAATAACTTTAACGGTGCAGTTTTTTACTGCAATAAATATTTATTTAACAAGTCAATATCAAAAGCATATTCTTGTGCTGTCTGTTTTGTTATCTCCCCTGTTTTTGCCAAATATGCCAGCGCGTAATCCATGCACTGCATTCCCTGCTGCCTGCCGCTTTGCATGTAGCTTGCAAGCTGATGTGCCTTTCCGTCACGCAAAAGGCTGCGCACGGCCTGAGTAAAGGTTAAAACTTCAAAAGCTGCCGTTCTTCCGCCGTGGCAGCCAGGAACAAGCTGCTGCGCTATAACAGCCTGTAAATTTTCAGCAAGCTGCGCACGCATTTGCTGCTGTTTTTCCGGCGCAAAAAAATCCAGCATACGCGATACTGCCAAAACAGCACTGCGCGTATGCAGCGTTGCAAGCACCAAATGCCCTGTTTCGGCAGCGGAAACTGCAGCAGCAGCAGTTTGTGCATCACGCAGCTCTCCAATCATAATAACGTCAGGGTCCTGGCGCAGTGCCGCACGCAGGCCAAGTGCAAAACTAGCGGTATCACTGCCAACCTGCCGCTGGCTGATAATACTTTTATCTTCCGTAAACATGTATTCCGGCGGGTCTTCCAAAGTAATAATATGTGCACTTTTATTACGGTTAATAAAATCAACCATAGCCGCCAGGGTTGTGCTTTTGCCGCTTCCTGCCGGACCGGTTACCAGAACAAGCCCGCTGCGCTGCATGGCAAGCTTCTCCAAAACTGGCGGAGCATTCAAGTCTGATAACGCTGGGACTGCACTTTTTATTATTCTAACGGCAAGTGCCGGAAAGCCATTCTGCAAATATCCGTGTACCCTAAAACTTCCTGCGCCGTCAATACGGCAGCAAAAATCCGCCTCTGTTTCGTTAACGACATAAGTTCCGTACTGCTCAATAAAAGATGTAATTGCGTTTTCACTTACAGCAGATAAATTCTGCCGGTTTAAAACGCCGTTAATTCTGAATACCGGCACTCCGCCTGCTTTTATATGCACATCCGAAGCGTTTTGGCGCACGGCTTCCTTTAAAATATGTTCCAGCATTTTTACTCCTTAATGCACGGCCTGCAAAACTTCCGCTAAAGAAGTGTGCCCTTTTAATACTTTTTGCACTCCGTCGCTGTGCATACTTACCGCACCAAATTTTTCTGCTTCCGCAAAAAGCGTTTCTTCCTGCGCCTTGCCCAAAATAAATTTTTTCAGTTCCGGCACAACAGGCATTACCTCCTGCAAAGCCATACGCCCTAAATAACCAGTTCCGCGGCATTTTTCACAGCCGCTGCCCTTATAAAGCGTTAAACCGTCGCCGCTGTTAATGTTTAAATAAGCCTTTTCTTCCGCGTTTGCGGCATAAGCCGTTTTGCAGTGCGGGCAAATGCGCCGCACTAACCTTTGCGCAACAACTCCGCGCAGGGCAGATGCAACCAAAAACGGCTCTATGCCCATATCGACAAGCCTTACCGCTGCTCCTGCGGCATTATTAGTATGCAGCGTACTGAACACCAAATGCCCGGTAAGCGCTGCACGTATAGCAGTTTCTGCCGTATCAAGGCTGCGTATTTCACCAAGCATAATAATATCCGGGTCCTGCCGCAAAATGCTGCGCAACCCGCTTGCAAAAGTCAGCCCGGCCTTTTCGTTTACAGCAACCTGGCTTATGCCGTTAATGCGGTATTCCACAGGGTCTTCTATGGTTACAATATTGCGTTCGCTGCTGTTAAGCTCTGCCAGCGTGGCATAAAGCGTTGTGGTTTTGCCGCTGCCGGTCGGCCCCGTTAACAGCACTATACCGCTGCCGTAATTATAAAGCCTGCGGTAAAGCGCTAAATTTTCCGGCGTAAAATTAAGTTCATCCAAATTCAGGGAAAACTTTTCCCTGTCTAAAATACGTATAACAATTTTTTCTCCTAAAATAGTCGGCAGCGAAGATATGCGAAAATCAATATTGCGCCCGTCAAGCTCCAGCTTAATGCTGCCGTCCTGCGGCAGGCGTTTTTCCGCAATATCCATGCCTGCCAGCACCTTTACGCGCGAAACAACAGCCTGCATAAGCGTTTTATTCATTTCGGCTTCTTTGTAAAGAACGCCGTCGATACGCATACGCACACATGCACTGTTTTCCCCCGGTTCTATATGTATATCGCTCGCGCCGGATGCAGCGGCTTTGGCAATAAGACTGTCAGCCGCCTTTACGGCATCAGCGTTTTCATCTTTTTTAAACAATGTCCGTTCGGTTTGTATTATCAACTTTTTCTCTCCATTACAAAAATTTGCAGCTTTATTATTATAACCAGCAAAAATAATATCTTCAAGTAAATTTTTATGGTATAATATTGAACCGAAATTGCGGATACCGGAGGTTTATTGGAGGAACAGCTTCTGGAACACATTAAATTACAACGCCCGCCGCTTGTTTTATGCTTAACGGCAGGCACAATGCTGATTTTAAGCGCTTTGCAGTTTACGCTTGCAGACACTGCGCAAAAACATGCGCCGGTAAGCAGCCATGCAGTTTTTACCCCCATACAACTGCCATCGGCTGCTAAAAGCATCAAACCGCAGCGCAACCCATTTCTGGCTCCGGCCGCGCTGGATATTAAACGCCAAACTGCCGCCTTAACCCCCGTTTTAAAAGGAACTATACAAAACGGCAGCACCATCATGGCAATTATGGAATTTGCAGGCCAAAGCAATTACTATCAGCCGGGCAGCAAAATTAACGGGTTTACAGTATGCAGTATCACCCCAAACAGCGTACTGCTCGAAAAAGGCTCCCAAACGCTTATGTTAAAAGCCGGAGGAACAGCCCATGACTAAAATTTTTACTGCTCTTTTAACTGCTTTATTAATTGCGGCTTCGCCTTTGGCTTATGCAAACGGTATTACGCTTAACGTGCGCGACGGCCAGGTACGCGATGTACTCGCTTCTGTTGCAGCACTTTCCGGCAAAAGCATTGTTGCCGACAGTTCCGTACAGGGCACGGTTACGCTTAACCTTAAAGACGTGCCTTTTGACACCGCACTGCGTATAATTACTGCTGCCAAAGGTTTAAGTTACCGCCTTACCGGCGATGTTATACTGGTTGGCTCTGCCGCAGGCATGGAAAAATTTAACGATACAGCCAGTATTATTAAACTGAACTACGCCAAAGCGGAAGAACTTAAAACGGCACTGGCACCGCTTATTGGCACCAACAGCAAAATAAGCACCGATACTGTTACCAACAGCATTATTTTTACCGGCACCCCTACCGACGAAATGCGCCTGCGCAGCGCAGTGGCCGCACTTGATACTGCTACGCAGCAGGTAACACTTGAAGCCAAAATAATTGCGGTAAACCGCGAAGACAGCGAAAACCTCGGCATCAGCTGGAGCTGGGATAAAATACCGCAAAACAGCAATTACTACGGCAATGACGATGATAGCGATGATTCTGATAACGAAAATTTTGGCGGTGTAGTACATTTTGGTGCTAATTATGAATTCCGTTTTAACGCTGCTTTAAACGCCCTTTTTGCCAAAGGCAAAGCCAAAATTCTGGCAACACCGCGCATAATAACCATACCCGGGCGTGAAGCAAGTATATTTATAGGCGATCACATTCCTGTTACAACGGAAAAAATTGAAAACTCAGTTACAACTAATACCACTGATTACGTTGACGCCGGTATTAAACTGCAATACACGCCGATAGTAAGCAGCGACGGTATGATAACTTCGGTTGTACATACGGAAGTCAGTACCCCCACGCTTATTTCCGAACTGAAAAACTACAAAATAACCAGCCGAAGTGCCACCACTACCGTAAGGATGCGCGACGGTGAAACGCTTGTAATAGGCGGTTTAATCAATGAAGAAGAACAAAAACGTCTGCAAAAAGTACCGTTCTTATCAAACATTCCGCTTTTAGGCGAACTGTTTAAAAACCGTACTACCAGCAAAACAAAAACCGAAGTTATTATGATTTTAACGCCGCATTTAACAAACCCCGGCGAATCACCGGCAATTTACGATACAAAATTGCTGGAAAGCAGCAGTATTTTTGATAATAACAACTAAAAATATTATAAAAAAAGAGCGGCAAGCCGCTCTTTTTATGCAAAACAGGCATTATACAAAAGTATAATGCCTGTTTTAACTTTTATTTTTCCAATATCAGTAAAGCAACCGTTTCAATATGCACCGTCATCGGGAACATATCCACCGGCTGTGCTTTTACTGCTTTATAGCCGTTTTCCGTTAAAAATGCCATATCGCGTGCTAAAGAAGCCGGATTACATGATACATAAACAATTTTCTCAGGTTTTACTCCGGCAATGGCCGCCAAAACCTTTTTATCACACCCTGCGCGCGGAGGGTCAAGCAGCACGGTATCCGGCTTTACTCCGCTTTTTAACAGTGCAGGCATTTCCACGGCAGCATCGCCGCAAATAAACTCTGCATTTGCAATATTATTCGCTTTGGCGTTTTCATTGGCGTCTTTAATGGCAGGCTCAACAATTTCTATGCCGTACACTTTACGTGCCTTTTGCGCCAGATACAGCGAAATAGTGCCTGTGCCGCAGTAACAGTCAATAACCGTTTCTTTGCCGCTCAGCGCAGCAAAATCCAGCGCCGTGGCGTAAAGCTTTTCGGTCTGCGCGCTGTTTACCTGAAAGAACGACAACGGCGAAATATTAAATTTTAAATTGCCAAGCCTGTCTTTAATTGTGCTTTTGCCATACAGAACACGGTTTTTAGCGCCCATAATTATGTTGGTACGCTTTTTGTTAATGTTCTGCACAATGCTTTTTAAACCGTCCACTTCTGTTTTAAGCATTGTTACAAGCTCGCCTGCATGCGGAATATCATAGCAGGCTGTAACAATTACAGCCCCCCCCCCCCCCCCCCCCAGCCATAACTTCGCCGGTTTTAGTCCCTGCACGCCCCATAACATGGCGTACAACGCCTTTGCCGGTAGTTTCGTCATAAGCAGAAATATTAAACTGCTGCATCCATTGGCGCACAACCTGCATAATTTTGTTGTTAGCCTGCTTTTGGATAAGGCAGTCATCAATATTTATAACGTTGTGAGTTAAAGCCGCATAGCAGCCAATTTGAATTTTTCCTTCCGTTTTAGCTGCCGGGAACTGCATTTTATTGCGGTAATGCCATGGATTTTCCATGCCCAGCACCGGCAGCACTTCGCAACCGGTAATATGCCCAATACGCTCAATGGCATCTTTAACCTGCTGCCTTTTAACGCTTAACTGCCCTTTGTAGTTTAAATGCTGCAATTGGCAGCCTCCGCATTTTTCATAAAAAGCACATTGCGGTTTAACGCGCTGCGGAGATTCTTCCAAAATGTTTAAAATTCTGCCGGAAGCATAGGATTTTTTTACCTGAAATAATTTTACGGATACTTTTTCTCCCGGCAGGGCGCCGTGTACAAAAACCGTAAATCCATCAGCCTTGCCCACACCTTCGCCGCTGCTGCCAAGCCCTGTTATATTTAATTCAATTATGTCGTTTAATTTAAATGGTGGTTGTTGTTTAGTCATTTTTGCACCTGATTATTATAAACTGCCGTCCTGCATCCAATACAGTCTTACAGGCAGGTTGGAAGCACCCGGCGGCGACCAGATAAAACTGTATGTTCCCGATTCCAAAACACCAAGTTTAAGCAAATCGTCATAACTGTCGCCTATTGCCACTTTATCCTGCGGCAAAGGCAGGATTTTTTCTTCACCGGCTTTTTTCAGCACGCCGTAACCGGCAAACAAACCGCCCAGCGGATTTAAATACATTGCCGCCGGTTTATTGCCGCTGATTGTAAAATTAACAGAATATACAATACCATAATTGCCGTAGTTTACTGCATCTTTGCCTGTTGTGCCGTCCTTGCCGCGCGCAAAACCCTGTTCTTCGGATGCCAGTTCAAGCATATATACTTTGTTGTTATCGGTATTAAGCGGTGCAGATACAGTATAATTCCAGTCCGCATCGTCAAAAGTGCCCCTTAACGGATGCTCGTCCATAGGCTGAACAGGTGCGTATTCATTGTATAAATCCAAATCTGTTTTTTCGTCGCACATAATAACGCTTACCTGCACAGGCCTGTCGGTGTGCAAATCAATAGTACCAACCAAAAGCTGCGCCGGTTCAAGCACATAACCGCGGCCGGTTAAAAGCTCTGTATTATTGCCAAAGCCAAGGTTTCCTTCCGTTTTATTATGAACGCCGGAAAAATATTTTTGCTGGGTTTCTTTGCCAACCTTTAAATAATGCCAGCCCGCATTGCCGATGCTGTTGTTGGCAACGCTGTATTTAACCGGGCGCATTTGTTCGTTGCTGAGTATAACGGCGAGCTTTTTATTGGTTTCCATCGCATTTACATGATGAAAGAAAATCCTTACATCACCGCTTACGGTATCACGGTATAAAACGCCGTTTCTGTAAACCATTTCCGGGCTGTCAGAAAAAATAAGTGTTGAACCGGAAGTGGTTTTCTGCGCAGTTACTTCTGTATAAGTTTCAGGCAAACCGCGCCCTGTAATAAGTTCATCAGAAGCAAAAGCGTTTAAAGGCAAAAATGCCATACAACTAATTGCCAGAGTTTGAAAACATTTTTTTAGCCTCACGATTAACCTCCAATAGATGTTTACTGTTTATTATAACACAAATACGGCAATTGTATTTTATTTTTACAGCGCAGAATTTAAAATAAATTGTTGCCGGCAAAACCGTTTCCGCATTAATAAAATAAGGTGTCAGTAAGGTGTAAAACAAACAAAAAGCGGGTTTTCAAAATTGAAAACCCGCATAAATACTGGTGATCCAGGAGGGATTCGAACCCCCGACCCACGGCTTAGAAGGCCGTTGCTCTATCCAACTGAGCTACTGAACCATTTGGAGCGGGCGATGGGAATCGAACCCACAACATCAGCTTGGAAGGCTGAGGTTTTACCACTAAACTACACCCGCAATATAAAATTTTCTTCTGGTCGGAGCGGCAGGATTCGAACCTGCGACCCCCTGTTCCCAAGACAGGTGCTCTACCAAGCTGAGCCACGCCCCGAACACAACGTATATTATACCGTTTCAGAAGTTAAAAGTCAAGCATTTTCCTTTGCTTTTGTTTCTTTCAAATGCTGCTGGTAAAGTTTTGTTTCGGCAACAACAACGCCGCTTAAAGCCAGCAGTGCAATAAGGTTAGGTATTGCCATTAAGCCGTTAACAATATCTGCCAAAATCCAAATTGCTTCCAGTTTTAAAAACGGGCCGCAGGCAACAAGAATAATAAAGATAATACGGTAAGGCAAAATTGCTTTAACGCCAATTAAATATTCAACGCAGCGTTCGCCGTAATAGTTCCAGCCAAGAATGGTTGTAAACGCAAACAGTACAAGTCCTACTAAAAGCAGGATACTGCCGAAAGCAGGAAGACCCATCGAGAAAGCCTGTTCCGTCATTGCAGCGCCGTTAAGGTCACCTTTCCAGACGCCGGTTACTACCAAAGTAAGGCCGGTAAGAGTACAAATAATAATGGTATCAATAAATGTACCGGTCATAGAAACGAGGCCCTGTTCCGCAGGCCATTTTGTTTTTGCTGC
>ERZ780202.1849-NODE-1849-length-10550-cov-11.600953_pt1 | contig 10550 bp, 9 predicted proteins | sample MGYA00510978_ERZ780202 | MGnify/ENA primary metagenome ERZ780202 (study PRJEB29588, sample SAMEA2155689) | human gut metagenome | biome: human gut; feature: human-associated habitat; material: faeces | place: Denmark | collected 2008/2010 ...
ATTCAATCGGATAGACAATGAAGGCAATCTTATTTCTGACAGCAATGAAAGAATATGCAATGCAAAAGTTTGTCGTGCTTTGACTAAAGAGTATGGATTTTACTTTGCCCCTAAAAATAGTAAAGCCAGAAATAAAAGTCGTTTGCGTCCTCACCAATTACGGAAGTATAATCTTCGTTCTTCAGTTCTTGATGTGCAGGTAAATTCTCGTTCTTGGAATGACTTTATTAGTACGCTCAAAGGTCAGGGCATAGATATGCGTTTTAATCATGCTGAGAACTCTGATAAAATTCGTGGTATATCCTTTTGTATGGATGAATTTAGCATTGCTGGTTCTAAACTTGACCGTGATTTGAGCTTCAACAACCTTTGCACTATGTTGGGTGATGTAGCTGCGGAACTGATTATTCAACCCCATCAAGTCATAACTCCCGGTGGAGGTGGAGGAACCAACAATGAACAAGGCGGGCGGGATGATAAAGACAAGGATAACCAAAGAAGCGAACCTTTTTATAAACCTTCAAAACGTAGAAGATAATGAAAGAAGATGTAATAGCTGCAAATCTTGCAAATTTGCGCCAAAGTATCAGTGAACTGAAAGAGTGTATTGAAAAACAGAATGTCACTGTTTCTAAATCGGAACAATCTGTAAAAGTGGAATTTGATGAAAAGACCATTTATACTGGAATTGCCAAAAGTTTCTGTACTTGCTGGAATGAAGCCTTGTCTGTGATCAAGAAACATATCTGGCAACAGCAGCCTAACACATTGCCGTTTTCGCTATGGTTTCCGAAACTCATTGATTTATTCAAGCAGAAGTCCAAACTTCTTGAATATCTTTATCGGCACGTTTGCGATTACAATCTCAACCGTATGAATATCGAGGCGAATACCGACAGCATATTAAGACGGCAGAATGAGATACTTGCAAAAATTAATGAGTTGAAAAATCCAGTGACCATTATTCCACCCAATATCAATGGGATGTTTATACGTGGCTATTATATTAAGTTACGATATGTCGTGGCCTTCGTGGTCGTTATTATGATATGGGCTGTTGCTGCTTCTGTTAGTAGTATGAAGTATAAGGAAGAATCCTTTGCTCATTATTCTATGTATCGGGCGGTGAGGGAACAGCATCAGTACTTGATGGGAAAAATAGGACTAGAGCCCCAAAAGAATACGGAATAGTCCTTGGAGAAAATAAGCAACGGCTTTTTACTATTGCTCCTTTCTTCCATAAGTTACTTCTGGTTCTGCCACCATAGGTGTATTATTTATATCAGGTAAGTCGTATGTTCTTATTTTCCTGTCTTCAAGGAAAATATGATTCAAAGTATAAGCCAATGATTCAAGTGTTTGTATGCGGACTTTAGGTTTTAGTTGACATTCCCAAACTGTAATACAATGCCAGCCCATAGCAGCAAGTTGGCATTGTTCTTTTTTATCACGCTCTTTGTTTCGCTCTATTTTCTTTTGCCAAAAGTCAATGTTTGTTTTAGGTAGGCGAAAGTATCTGCAATTATCATGACCATGCCAAAAGCAGCCGTTCACAAAAATAACTGTTCGATATTTGCGAAGTACCAAATCAGGATGTCCGGGCAGGCGTGGATGGTTTAGCCGATAGCGGAAGCCACGGCTAAAAAGGAACTTGCGAACCAGTAATTCAGGTTTTGTATCCCTCCCTTTTATAGCGGACATACAACGGTGGCGTTGTTCTCTATTCAGCACATCAGCCATATCGTTTATTTGAGTTGTTCTTTACAGTCTTTATACAGTTGAATTAAATGATATATAGACATATCTATGAGAGGCTCAAACATAAAACTGTTTATATGAATTAGTTCAGGGGTCATCATATTAACACGCTCTATAATATCATAATGAGCATCTTTCGGACAGGCTTTTTTAAATAGACCTGTCCACTTCCCTGTTTGACTACCTATTATAGCTAAATCTTCTTCACTTTTACCTTTTGCTATCATTTTGTCGTACATATAATTTTCCGCCAAGTGTCTTATGGCAATAGATAAGCACACTTTATTTTCAATTAGCACTTGATTAGGATTGGCTTCGGTTATGATGCTATCTGCGGTTTGCATAATCAAGTCGTAAATTTTATCTGCTGATTTAGGGCGTTTCATACCTTTACCTTGTGTAAAATCAGTCATAATATTTATCAACTGCTCAATTGTTATAGTTCGTGTATTTGCTTTTTTATGAAGGCATTCTGTTAATGTTTTGTAATCATCATTTTCCCCTTTAGTATATTCTATCAGATTTCTAACAAAAGGAATCATGCTTATAAATATTTTATCATCATTATCATGCTCGATAAAAGCATTAGTATATATATTACCTTTATACTGACCTTGGTTGATGATTACCTTTCCATTAGCTAAGCGTTCTGCCATCCATAGATTTGGTTGGAATAGACTAAGACGGGACGACAATGTTCTATAGAAATCATAGTTATGAGTCAACACGAGCATATAGAACTTATTGCTATTGTCTGCAGCAATGTCTTTAATATATTCTACTATCGCATATTTGTTTTGATAATCAAATGAATCAGCTATATCATCCATAACTAAAATTGTATCATGATCCATAGTCTTACGTGCTTCCATTTCAAAGAGAAATTGCAGGATAATGAAAGCGCGTTTTTCGCCTCGACTAAGGATTTTCTCCAGCACGTCTTTCTCCACAGTTGTTTCTGTACTTGAAGTTTCAACGTAAGAAAACTGTAGTTTCGCTGCTTCTTGTTTTAGTATAATATCCTTTTGATTGGCTATAGAAACTTTTATTGGTACATGAAAACGTGCATTATAAAGGGCTATAATTTGTTTCCATCTTTCTTGCTGCGAGCTGGCCTCTTCTAAGACTTGCTGTAGTGCCTCTTTATTTTCATTATAAACTTGTATATAAGCATCAAACAGAGGTTTTATCTCATTGTCTGATAAATACCCTAACCAAACTTTTTTTCGGAATACTTCGTAGTTGATGATTTCAGGTATCCATTCAGGATGATTGTTCAAAACAGATTTAAAACCTCTCAATTCGACATTTTTGTCAATTGCTTTTGTGATTTTATCAAAAGCTTTCTTTAAATTTTCATCCTTTAAAAGACGTTGTTGTTCACTATTAATAAGTTCTTGCAACTCTGTCTCGGACGATAATTCCGTATCGTCCTGAAGTACAATTTTATGATTAACACCGAAAAATGAACCATCAGAAACATACTGTTGTAATTGCGTAACATGATACGTTCCAAATGTATGACCGGCCACAGTTCGGAATAGTTTGGAATTCCCTAAAAGTCTATTGTAATTGTCGATATATATATTCAGGTTATCTTTATTAGATTCTATAAATTTCTTAACATTCTCTTTGGTGTCAAATACATCATTATACTTAAATTCAAACTTTGGTAAACCTGATTTGACTTCACTGTTTAAACGCTCAAGTATGCTAAAGATAGTGTCTGCATCATTTTGTTTGAAAGTACCGAATATCTCTTTTTCACAGTCGGAACTTAAAGAGGCACTTTTTAATTTACTTATTAGGAGTTCCTTCTTCTCTGACAATTGTTGATATATAGAATCATACCTGTTTTTTAATTCTGAGCTTGCAAGGAAATTCACAAACGACTTTGAACAATCAATATCATCATCTCCATTAACTACGAATATATTTTCCTTAGACACATCTAAACCGTCCACTTTTAGGATGAAACTCGATTTGTCTTTATCGTGTAGCTTGTCACATGGTTTCTCTTTGGACTGCCCTGATAAATAGCGCATAGTTTTAGCAAAAGATGTTTTCATTGAACCATTTGGAGCATAGATTAAATGTATTTGTTTACCAGGAGTAAACTTGAATTCTTGGTTGAGCTCCTTAATACCATAACAATTTCTCCAATCAATTTTTATTTTTTGTATCATAAATTGCAATAATAGGATTTTGTATTTATGTAAATATCTATTTGTTAACTGTATAATATGCCATTACATTTGTTAGTGAAAGATAGCTATGACTCATTTACTATCAACCACTTTTCTGTCTCGTCAAATGTAGTGTCAATAAAAGTATAATTAATCATCTTATGAGTATCTATCTGTCGATAATCTTCAAATAGCTTACGGCTGAAACGCAATTCGAATGCTAAACGCATATCATCTGTTATATCTTCACCTTCGGCTTGTTTTGCCTCTTTACTCGTTATGGTTCTTATACGGATAATTTCATATAAATCACGAACACCTTCACCTTTTATATAAGGTACAAAGTAATGAAGGTCATGCAATGAAATGGTTGTCGGGAACTTTGGTCCTGTATAGTACAAAGTGGCATTACCGTCAAGGAAACTTTGTGTATATCCGGGTCGTGAACTATTCCCAACCAAACCTACAAGAAGGCGATTAGGTACTTGCAATAACGCGCCCTTTTGTGGTATTACTTTCGATATGGTTTCATGTGACTTATTTTGAATAAGTTCTTCTATGAATTGCTCTAAAAGTAGTCGGTTATGAATATCCTTGGGACGAAGTGGGAATGCTCCAATATTTACCTCATCTATAGTTTTACGGAACTTAGATACGGCAACATCAGTTGGCTCACCATCACCAGGAAACAGGATATAACCACCTATCACTTCTTTTTTCAAAGCATCCGATTGACAATCTTTATAATAAATGGCATCACGGTATCTGTGCATCTGGTTGATTGCATCTTCGGGGGGAACATCTACTCCATTTCTATCCTTTCCATCAATACGGTATTTTGCATCAAACAGGTAAGTCATTTTCATTCCTTCTTGCAAATCGTTTTTGGTAAGTTGCAACACAATATCCGGTTTTTGAGGCACAGTTGGTACTACCAAATCAGTTATACCGACAGAGTTATTTTCATGTTCTGAACTCTTTGGATTATATATAGATTAGTTCCGCCAGTTCCACATTATCTTTTTTAAAAAGAATACGCGAATGTTCTCCTTTGCCTAAATCCCATGTAAACAGACCATTCATTTCCATGCGGTTTCTGTGGTCTATATCTTCATCAGATAAGTGCAGATTTTCTTTTACTATATGGCTTACTTCTATGAAACACCAGATTTCATAAAGCGTTGCAATATCTTTGGTCTGCAAGCGATATATGCCATCATTTAGTGAATAAGAGCGTTGGAGTAGGCTCCATGTACGATATACCTGACTATATCCGGTAGCCTTTTGTAAGGCCAAGCTTTCTTGATTCATACCTTTGTAATTTCCTACAGTGCGGAAAAAGGGATTTCGTTGTAGATGTTTCAGTGTCGTTAACGTGGCTTGCATATCGTCCTTCATTACATCAGAGGCATTCTTCACAGCTTCTATACGCTTCTTCAAGACCTCATATTTGTCGGTAATTTGTCTAAGCGCAAATTTCAAGAACCTGTTTTCCTGCGTATCGTTTGTCCAAACATGTTCCTCTACACGGTATAAATGAGCACAGTCATTTCTGTGTTCTGCCAATTCGTTTTCTATGTAAGAGGGGATAAATGTCAGCTTGTCAGCACATTTGTAGGTATCCTTTCCATGTAATCGATGCCGTGGGCGGTCAATGATGTTTTTACAAGCCTTTATGAATTTCTGTTGCTCATTGGCAAATACGCTCCACCAGATTATTTCCGGAGTATCTCCGCTTGTATCGGGCGAAAAGCCATGAAAGGTTCTTCGCATATAATCAAGTGAAAGCATTCTGTACTCCTGTTCAATATCCTCGATAATGGTTTTCCAATGCTCGTGATAGTTGAGCTTTGTGCTTAACACTTCAAAGGAGAAGACAAACCTACGGGTCTCTGTCCCCACTTGATATATGAGCTGTATTTCACTTCGCCCAACCTCATTGCCATAATTCAAGAAACCGGCTAATATCTGTCTGCGAAAAGTAAATTTCTCATTCTCATTTTGAAGAATGGAACCGAACTGTGCTTTTTTTACATAGTCCTTGAATTCAATCCAAATAGGGTAATCGATATTGTCAAAAAATATAGCAGGGGCTTGTTGGCTGTTCTCAATCGTAACTCTTTCTCCGATATGGTTTAGAATAACAGATACTACTCCCTCTGACCAAGAGTAAGTAGAGTGTAAGCCTTCTTCTCCCACATTGCTCTTAGCCTTGCGCCAAATGTCATCGAACTTTGTACATTCGACAATCATTTCAAAATCCTGATGTCTTATGGTAAGCAGTTCCATCGTCTCTTGCAGATGTCTGATAGTTTTTAGCTCCAGAAACTTGTATAACCGGATGACAGTCGTCCTTGCATTTCTTTCAGTTTGGATATGGAAACAGACTCTATTTTCTTATCTTCTCCAGTCAATGCCAACAACTGCGTTTCGATAGTGGTAATCAACTTTTCAAGAAGTGAGTGCTTGACTTTTGTGTCGTCTCCTTCAATACGCGACAATATTTTCATGCTTGTTATTTCATCCAATGCTGTTGCTATAACTTCATCCTCACTGAGCTCATTTCCGTTTTCATCCATGTTGTATGGCAAATTGTTTACCACATAAAGTAAGAATTCGTTTCGCGTACGGTAGGCGATTTTGAATGGTGTGCCATTTAGGACATCATTCACAGCTTGCAAGTAGGTTAGCGCCTTGTTGCAAACCTCCTCATTATCGGCATAGACATCCACGCCTTCTACGGCTGTACCGATAAGCATATCGCTGTTTAATTTACCAATACGCTCATATTTGCTGTCCAATCCGGCATACAAATCCACTTCATTCATTTCTATGGTCATTGCGCGATCGAGTACCTTTCGGGAAAAAGAGAAGGTTGTTTCATCCATATTAACTGTGCCGATAATTATGAAGTTTTGAGGTATGCAAATGCCTTCTTCATTGAATCTCATTCTAATGTCTTCAACTGTGGTCAATGATGCGGTTAAATTGAAATACCATTCTTCATCTACCTTCTCAAGTATTGGATCTGTTGTTACGTTTCCGCCTTCATGGCTCTTGCGAGATTCGATTACGCTCAGATATTCTGCAAAATATTGTTCTACAGGGGCAAGATTCATTTCGTCTAAACAGAGGAAATAGGGTATGTCTGGATTTTCCCAAGCTCGTGCAATAAACTTTAAGAAATGGCCTACCACATACGTTGGTTTCCCACTAACACGACTGATATACCCCATTAATTCAGTGGAATCATGCCAATTGGGTTTCACCTGAATCATTTCAAAATTTTTAGGTTTATGAGCATTATACTCTGTGGAGCCTTTATTCCAACAAGCACGAGCTAGTTCACGAACAATACGGCTCTTGCCTGTACCGGAAATACCGGCTAGTAACAGGAAAGGTTTGGACTTGATAGCGGTGATATAGGGACGGTAGTTAGAACTTTTTTTGTAGTTAATACAATCTATGCTGTTATTAGACTTTACGGTATTGCCATAAAGAGACAGGTAGTCTGATTGTAAGATAAGAACATAGTCTGTAATCTCCAGCCCAGCATATAACGTTTGAACAAAAGGGCCACGGCTTATTTCGCCAGGAGAAGCTACAACGCTTCCTTTTTTTGCATCAATATTTTCCTTAGACACATCGACACCGATAGCATTCAGTTCTGATTTGAGTACAGCCTCAGAATACAAGGAATCCGTAAACACAGTTTCTTTGGTACGAGTGTTGAAACTACTTGAAATGATGTTCAATGGAATATTGAATTCTTTTGCAAACCTTTGGAGAACATCTTCCTTGGTCACATTGTCTTCAAAAGAATTTCTTCTGTATGCCCAAATTGCTACATCATAGATATTAGGGAGGTGCTTTCCTTGGTCGTTAAAATATTTATCCCATTTGTTCGAGAATACAATATGCAATGTACGTCCACTGTTATATTTCTTTTTTGTTTGACTTAAATTGAATATATCTTCAAGGAAGTTTGATACTTCGTCAAGATCAACCTCATAAGGTACTGAAGGGCAAACTCTATTCTTGCATCCTTTTAGCAAAGCCAAATAGCCCCATGACTTATTGGTCATGCAATCTTGAAAGCCTTTGTAGGCCTCAACGACAGACTTTACATTTATGTATTTCATTTTTCAAGAGTTTTTTCGTAAGTTTTAATCATATTATTCATTATCTTTACGATAATTGGCACACTGACAGAGTTTCCTAACTGTTTATATGCTTGGGCATCGGACACAGGGAATACAAAGTCGTCTGGGAAGCCTTGAATTCTTTTAGATTCAAGTACAGACAGCTTTCTGCGAATATCCCAAAGTTTTGGAGTCCTATTAGCTATAATTGTAGAAGCATATGTGTCAAGACAAGAATAGAATGCCTCTTGAATCTGCGTTTTAGCTGGATCCCCAACATGAAATCGTAAAGAGCCGTCTGTCTTTTGAAAAGAAAAAACACCATATTTTCCTTTTTTTGTATTTGGCTTATATTTCGAGTTGTCATGTTGGATTCTATCGCCAGGTTTGGCGTTTGCAAAATGATAATCTATTCTGTCTAATTCAAATTTAGAAATAGCCAAAGATGGGTTCCTGTCATTCATTTCTATGATGTCACGTAATACAGGATGTCCTTTTATGGGCTTAGGCCATTCAAAATCGACATCGGTTCTAAAGGCTACACAATACCATCTTTCCCGTTTCTGAGGAAGACCATAATCTAAGGAAGATAAAATAGTCCAATGTGGGTAGTAACCAAGTTTTTTTAGAGTGTCCAGAACAGTCTGAAGCGTTTTCCCTTTATCGTGGGATTTCAAACCTTTTACATTCTCAAGAAATACCATTGGAGGTTTATGGTATTCTAGAATTCGACATACGTCAAAAAAAAGTGTACCTCTTACTTCATCATTAAAACCTTGTTTTTCTCCTGCATAACTAAATGGTTGACATGGAAACCCAGCTGTTAAGATGTCAAATTTTGGAATGTCTTTTTCATCAACAGCCTTTATATCTCCCGTCGGTACTTCATGGAAATTCGCCTCATAGGTTTGTTGTGCAAACTTATCATTATCAGATGAGAATACACACTCCACCTGACTGCTGTTCATGGCAAGTCGAAAACCGCCTATACCACAAAACAAATCTATTCCTTTATATTTTTTCTTCATTGATGTCTGTCCTCTTTCACTTAGTGTTTTTAATTGACCATAATAAATCCTTGGTGTCCACTTCAAGGACTTTTGCTATTTCAACCAATGTCTCTAAGTTCGGTTGCATGGTATTTGTACACCATTTTGAAACAGTACCCGGATCTTTTCCTAACTGTTCTGCCAACCATTTATTGGTGCGTTTTTTTTCTGCGAGCACCACCTTTAGCCGATTTATATCTTTACTCATATAACTTATTATTGTAGATGTTTGAAATACAAAGTTAACCATTCTTTTTGAACTTTCATCCTATAATAGGATTTATGGAATAAAAACATGTTGGAAAACAGCTTTATATTGGATTATATTTCAATTTTAAAAAAGCTTGTTGACTGTGGCTTCCTATAAAAAAGAGTATCTGATATAGTTGCATGTACTTTATTTATGTCATTCTGTAGATTGGCTAAAAGATATTTTTCCTGATGTATAATATTCAGCAAGAAAAATTGTATCTTTACAAATGTAAAAAGTGGTTTGTGACATTAATTTGTTGCCGAATATGAATAATGCTAACATAGAGTATGAAAAATTTGCCCAAGAGGTTTATCAAGAATTAGTAAACGCTGATGTTGTAAAAAGTACTGAAGTCAGGCATGATATAAAGATTCTTGGTAAATCAGGGCAGAAACATCAAATAGATGTGTATTGGGAGTATGAAATAGCAGGAGTATTACACAAAGTTGCTATTGAGTGCAAAAATTATAATAAGCCTGTTCCCGTCAGCAAGGTTCGTGATTTTTATGGTATTTTATCGGATTTAAATAATGTATCTGGAATTATGGTTACAAAGATTGGTTATCAGGAAGGGGCTAAAAAAATTGGCAACCATTATGGTATAAGCCTAAAAGAATTAAGAACACCTAATCAAGGAGAGGCCATTATTGCAGAAGTAAAAACTTGTATAAACGTATCAATCAGACATTGTCTTTTTGAGGTAGATGAAATTTGGGCGAAAGAAAACGGTTTAGATCTTCAAGCATATAGAGAACGATTAGATTGTCTAAACTTTCCTCCAAAAGAGAAATGGCTTCATTCCATTTATATTCCTTTGCAAGTTAAAGGTGGGAAAATCTGTAATGCAAAAGGAGAAATTATAGACACATTGGATAATTTGGAAAATCAGTTGCAGCCTGATAAAGACCGTGTTTTTTCTTTGGAAGATTCTTATGTAGATACCCCTTGGGGCTTAGTAAAGATTAGAGCTATAAAATATGAGTGTGAACAAAAAAACAAAACCATAAATATGTCTATTGATGCTCAAGAGTTTATAAAGGCAATTTTAAAGGATGCCTTGAATGGGGAAATTAAATTAATTGCCAAACGCTAGTGTTTCGGTTTTAATTGGCACTGTCCACCATTTTGTGTAAATAGAAAACTTCAGGATTCGGGTTTTATA
>ERZ780202.1855-NODE-1855-length-10502-cov-3.601800_pt1 | contig 10502 bp, 10 predicted proteins | sample MGYA00510978_ERZ780202 | MGnify/ENA primary metagenome ERZ780202 (study PRJEB29588, sample SAMEA2155689) | human gut metagenome | biome: human gut; feature: human-associated habitat; material: faeces | place: Denmark | collected 2008/2010 ...
AGCAGGAGATGGCGCAGAGGCTGGATATGGAGCGAAAGGAGGGATGAGGATGGAACGAGTGCTCGACCAGCAAGGTCGCTGGCGGAACAAGGTGGTAGCCTTCCGAATGTCCCCGGAAGAGGACGAGGTTCTGGAAGCCAAAGTAAAGCTCTCCGGGCTGACCAAACAGGAGTATATCATCCGCCGCTTGACCGACCGGGAAATCACCGTGGTAGGCAACCCAAGGGTCTACAAAGCCCTGCGAGACCAGATGAAGCTGATCTATCAGGAATTGCAGCGGCTGGCTGTGGATGAAGAGGTCTCGCCGGACTTGCTGGAGACCCTGCAAATGGTGGCTCTGACGTTGAACGGACTTAAGGAGGAATGCGAATGACGGACAATAGAAAAACGACCGTACCGGGTGCATCTGTTGGCGCAGATGCGGTACAGTCGTCCTCAAAAATCAACACCAATATTATAACAAATTCGGACAAGCAAATCAATCTGCAAGCCGCGAAAAAGTCAAACAATTTCGGGCTGAACACGGTATCAATGACCGAACTGTATGACACGGTGTATCCACCCCGGAGACCCATCGTGAACGACCTGCTGTACAGCGGCACCTACCTCTTTGTAGGTGCGCCCAAGGTGGGTAAGTCCTTCTTCATGGGGCAGCTTGCCTACCATGTGGCGATGGGGCTTCCGCTGTGGGAGTACGAGGTGCATCAGGGCACCGTCCTCTACCTGGCATTGGAGGACGATTACGCCCGGCTGCAGCGGCGGCTCTCCCGGATGTTCGGGGTAGAGGAGACCAGCAATCTCTACTTCGCAACGCAAGCTAAGTCCGTGAGCGAGGGACTTGACCAGCAGTTGGAAGGGTTCATCCGGGAGCACCCGGATGTACGGCTCATCATCATCGACACCCTGCAGAAGGTGAGGGAGATCGGCGGTGAGCGATACAGCTACGCCAGTGACTACGAGATCGTGACCAAACTGAAAACTTTCAGCGACAGGTACGGCATCTGCCTGCTGGTGGTTCATCACACCCGGAAGATGGAGGCCGAGGACAGCTTTGATATGATCTCCGGCACCAACGGTCTGTTGGGTGCAGCGGATGGCGCGTTCATCATGCAGAAGAAGCGGCGCACGGACAACACCGCACTACTGGACATCGTGGGGCGTGACCAGCCGGATCAGGAGCTGACATTGGAGTTTGACCGGGAACGCTGCGTGTGGGAGTTCCAAGGAGCCGAAACGGAACTCTGGAAGCTGCCGCCCGACCCGCTTCTGGAAGCGGTGGCAAAGATGCTCAGCCCGGAACAGCCGGAGTGGAGCGGTGCGCCCACGGAACTGCTGGAACGTCTTCCGGGTGTGAGCATACAGGCAAACATCCTGACCCGGAAGCTGAATGTGAGTGCCGACAGGCTCTACAACGACTATGGGATTCGGTACGAAAGCAGGCGCACCCATGAGGGCAGGGTGGTCAAATTAACGCTGGAAAATTCTGGGGCGTGACGATTCGTGACGGTTGTGACGGTATTTTTGCTACTATGTAAAATACCGTCACAATCGACACAACCGACACGGGATGGTGATAACGATGAAAAATGTGCAGATTTCGCAGGAACTTTTCGTCGCCTTGCTGCATTATCATTTGAGCGGCGAAAATGAGTACGAAGAGATTATTGAACAGGGCTTGGAGCAAAAACTGGATGCGATGCTGCGGCATGAGCTGTATGCCCAGTACAAGACAGCACCCACCGAGGAACAGCGGGAGTAGGCTCGGCAGGAGTATCTGGACCGGCGAGGCGTGCCAGAAAGCTTCCGCTGGTGAGTCCCTCTATTGGCAAAGTACAGGAGCGTGTCACGCTCCTGTGAATGCAATCACGCAGGAAGGTGGTGTTGGACCGGGCAGCGGCGAGGTGCAGCGAAACCCCGTCCGCAGACGGAAGCCCCCGGCAGGGCGCAAAGGCATCTTTTGATGGACGGAACGTCTGTCAAAAAGTGCTTTTGCGTTACTTTCGACGAAAGTAACAAAGCCTATGCCGTGTCCGGCACCAGTTACTTCCACAGAGAAAGGACGTGCGATTGAAAAGAACTATTTCCGCAATGCGGGGTCCCGGCTCCCTCAACCATAATCGGAGAAGTTTCACCGCTGAAAACGTAGACCCGGAGCGCAGCAGCCTGAATGTTGTGTACCGGGATGAACCGATTCAGAAGGTATACCACGAACTCTTTGACGAGGCAGTGAACCGCTACAACGCCAAGCAGAAGCGCAGGGACCGCTGTATCAACGACTACTATGAGCACCTGCGGACAGGCAAGCAGGAAAAGCTTTTCCATGAGCTGATCGTCCAGATCGGCAACAAAGATGATATGGGTGTCTTGACCGAGAATGGCACACTGGCAAAGGAACTGCTGGACGAGTATATGCAGGGCTTCCAAGAGCGGAACCCGACACTGCGGGTGTTCGGGGCTTTCCTCCACATGGACGAAGCTACGCCCCATCTGCACATCGACTTCGTGCCGTATGTGTCCGGCTGGAAGGGCAAAGGACTGGACACCAAGGTGTCCTTGAAGCAGGCGCTGAAAGCCTTGGGCTTTGCAGGCGGTTCTAAACGGGAATCCGAGCTGAACCAGTGGATCAACGCCGAGAAAGAACAGCTTGCCGCTGTGATGGAGCGGCACGGCATCGAGTGGGAACAGAAAGGCACCCACGAAGAGCACCTGTCTGTGCTGGACTTCAAGAAGCAGGAGCGCAGTAAAGAAGTGGCGGCTCTGGAAGCTGCCAAGCAGGAGTGCCAGACCGACCTGACCGAGATGCAGGAGCAACTGGAAACAGCGCAGACAGCTGTAGAAGCCGCTGAACAGCGGGTACAGAAAGCAGAGCTGACCTACCAGAAGCAGAGCCAGAAGCTGAACAAGCTGGCTCCCATCATAGAAGGTTTGGAAAACCTGTCAGCGCAGTACTCCCAGCGGCCAGAAGAATGGGTGCCAGAAGCAGCCACATTTGAGACCGCCAAGAGCTATCGGGAGAAGAAGGCTATGCCGCTGATCCAGAAGTTGGTGAAGGTACTCTTTGCCCTCCATCGGAAGTACTGGGAGGTCAAGGATGAGCGGGATAAGTATCTGAACTTCTATCAGGACGAGATGAAGGCTACCCGCCATTTGAGCCAGCAGCTGGAACAGGTAAAAGCTGAGAATTCGCAGCTCTATGCGATGAAATGTGATTTCAGGCGAGTATGGAACTATTTCGGTGCCGAAAAGATGCAGCAGGTCATTGGGCTTATGAGGGGGCAGGAGCAGACCGCGGATAGAAGCCAGAAGAAGAACAGGCAGAACAGCGTAGAACTGTAAGCATAGTAGACCCCCGCCAGCGGATGTTGGCGGGGGTCTGTACATATAAGTGATATTTTACTCAAAAAGTTCCGGGGCAATATCCGTCAGAGCAAATCCGGGAATGTCTTTCTCGTCTTTGTAGGTGCCATCTTCAGCCAGAAACTCGACCTTTGCAAAGTCCGCAACTGGAATCTCAGATTCACAGACATACCAGTTCAGGTAGTCATTAGCGGTTTGTTTGAGGGTTGAGGCAACGCTGCGGTCAGCGTTGTACTTGTCGCAGAAAGTGCGCCAAGGCAGATACCGCCAGATTTTACCATTGGTCCTGATGGTAATGCGGCACATGATTTTGTCGTTGGACAGGCCGGTATTTTTGGCACCAGCATGGTCATTGGCAGTCAGCCAGACGACAGGGTGATGGTTTTCATATTTGTCAACGGATTTATAACCAATTTTCTGCCCATTAAAAAAGAGTGGTTCGTCATGGAGCGTGGCGTTGTCATATTTCAGATTGGAAGGTGTCAGAAGCAGTTTCCCAGTTGCAAGAATCATCCGATACTTGATGAGGCTGGTGTAATGATACAGATTTTCGGGCAGCTTGGTCTTTTTCACTTTCATTTGTTTCCCTCCAAAACCGTAGATGCTTACTGATACGAAACACGTCTGAGATGCAGATAGTGGACGAGATTGAAAAAAGTGTACACTATCTCGCTGAAAAATGCAATAGAAATTTTTATCGGCTTGCAATCACGGAAAAGCTGTGGTACGCTTTACTAGGATAGTATAAAGGGAAAGTGTATCCTTTTTAGAAAAAGACACCATGGTGTACCAATAGTGGTACATTTACTATGTTAAAATGAAAGAAAACAATGCGGGAATCCGTATTTGATGGAGGAAATAAAAATGGTAGACACCAAAAAAGAGCAGGAACGCGAAGAACTGCACCGTGCAATCTGGGCGATTGCGGATGATCTGCGCGGCGCAGTGGACGGATGGGATTTCAAGAGCTACGTTCTCGGTACGATGTTCTACCGTTATATTTCGGAGAACATTGCCAGCTATATCAATCAGGGCGAAATTGATGCAGGCAACCCGGACTTCCGCTATGAGGATATGCCTGATGCAGAGGCAGAGCAGGCACGGGAAGGGCTGGTACAGGAAAAGGGTTCTTCATCCTGCCCAGTGAGTTGTTCTGCAATGTACGAGCAAAAGCGGCCAGTGATGAAAACCTCAACGAAACGCTGGAAACAGTCTTCCGGCACATTGAGGAATCCGCAAAGGGCAGCTCCTCTGAGGGACAGTTTGCAGGGTTGTTCGATGATTACGATGTCAACAGCAATAAGCTGGGTGCGACTGTTGCCAAGCGCAATGAGAAGCTCGTGAAACTGCTGAACGGCGTGGCAGATATGAACCTTGGCGATGTGAAAGAGCATGACATTGATGCCTTTGGCGATGCCTATGAATACCTGATGACCATGTACGCCAGCAATGCGGGCAAGTCCGGCGGCGAGTTCTTTACGCCTGCCGATGTTTCAGAGCTGCTGACCCGGCTGGGTACGGTAGGCAAGAAGGAAATCAACAAGGTATATGACCCGGCCTGCGGTTCCGGTTCGCTGCTGCTGAAGGCAGAAAAGGTGCTGGGACGGGATGCCGTGCGCAACGGCTTCTTTGGGCAGGAAATCAACATCACAACGTACAACCTGTGCCGCATCAATATGTTCCTGTACGACATCGAATTTGACAAATTCGACATTGCCTGTGAGGACACGCTGACCAATCCGCAGCACTGGGATGATGAACCTTTTGAGCTGATTGTATCGAACCCGCCGTACTCCATCAAGTGGGCCGGTGACGAGAATCCGCTGCTCATCAATGACCCGCGTTTTGCTCCGGCTGGTGTGCTGGCTCCGAAGAGCAAGGCAGACTTGGCCTTTATTATGCACTCGCTGGCATGGCTGGCTTCCAACGGTACGGCTGCAATCGTCTGTTTCCCCGGCATCATGTACCGTGGCGGCGCAGAGCAGAAAATTCGCAAGTATCTGGTGGACAACAACTTCATTGACTGCATCATCCAGTTGCCGAGCAACCTGTTCTTTGGTACCAGTATTGCCACCTGCATCATGGTGCTGAAAAAGGGTAAAACGGACAATAAGGTGCTGTTCATTGATGCTTCTTCCGAGTGCGTCAAGGTGACGAACAACAACAAACTCACCCCGGAGAACATTAACAAAATAGTGGACGCCTTTGCACAGCGGGCAGAAGAAGCACACTTCTCCCATCTGGCGGAGTATTCCGAGGTGCAGGAAAATGACTATAACCTGTCGGTTTCCACTTATGTGGAGGCTAAGGACACCCGTGAGAAGATCGACATTGTGAAGCTGAACGCTGAAATTGCACAAATCGTAGCACGAGAAAACGAACTGCGGGCCGCCATTGACCAGATCGTGGCAGAAATCGAGGGCTGAGATGGAAAACGAAAAGAAAGATTCTGCATTGGTACGTTCTTCTGCGGCGGAATACCTGACCTTTGTTGCCTCTACGGGCGAGGACAAGGACAGCATTGAGATGCGCTACGAGGATGAAAACATCTGGCTGACGCAAAAGATGATGGCGACCCTTTACGATGTGGGGCTTCCGACCATCAATGAGCATATCAAAAAGATTTATGCTGACCATGAGCAGGACGAAGCGGCAACTATTCGGAAATTCCGAATAGTTCAAAATGAGGGTGGCCGACAGGTTACTCGCAGCGTGAACCACTATAATCTGCAAATGATTATTGCGGTCGGCTTCAAGGTGAACAACCAGCGGGCGGTGCGGTTCCGTGTCTGGGCAAATCAGATCGTGGAGCAGTACACCATCAAGGGCTGGGCAATGGACGAAGAACGCCTGAAAAACGGTGGCACAGTTCTGACTAAGAAATACTTTGAAGAACAACTGGAACGCATCCGGGAAATTCGCATTTCGGAGCGCAACTTCTACCAGAAACTTACAGATATTTACGCTACTTCGCTGGATTATGACCGCAATGCACTGACCACAAAAGAGTTCTTTGCAAAGGTGCAGAACAAGATGCACTATGCCGTGCATCGCCATACGGCGGCAGAACTGATCTATGAGCGTGCCGATGCCGAAAAGCCGCACATGGGGCTTCACACATGGAAGGACGCTCCCAACGGCAAAATTAAAAAGAGCGATGTTTCGGTGGCGAAAAACTATCTGACCGAAGATGAAATGAAATCCATGGAGCTGATCGTTTCGGCATACCTTGACCTTGCCGAGAACCGTGCCCGCCGTCATATCCCCATGACCATGGAGGACTGGGCCAAGCGGCTGGACATCTATTTGCAGGCGGATGATCTGGAAGTGCTGAAGGATGCCGGCAAAATCTCGGCACAGCTTGCAAAGATGCACGCCGAAACGGAGTTTGAAAAGTATCGTGTGGTGCAGGATCGGCTGTACCAGAGCGATTTTGACAGGTATTTGGAAGAATGTGGAAACACTTGAGATGGCAGAAAGGAAATAGATATGGGTTGGGAAGAAATGTCGAGAAAAAGTATTGAATGCCCATGCGGAAGAGGAATGATTTCGCAAGCTAGTTATATGGATGACTGGAATCGGTGGGAAGATGGTCCGGTTGAGATAGAGTGTGATTTTTGCAGGGAAAACTATGAAGTCGAGTGTGAGCATCATGGTACGAGAACTCTGTATGATCTTACGCCAAAAGGATATCCATCTTATAGCGGTATAAAATTAGAAGATATATATCCAGAGATGTACAGATTACATGATGTTTCATTTGAAGAATACTTAATGAAAAATTATACATTTCAAGATTTGAATTCTTCTTATGCTGAAATGCAAAGAGTGGGAGCGGTATCGCGATTAAATGGTGTGAGTCAAAGTATTTGCAGTGACCACAAAAAAAAGTTTGGCTCAGTAAGGGTAAAAGATATTATTCCCAAAATACAGTGGGCGATTAGAAACTATGCAAGATGCCCAGACAATAAAGCAAATAGAAATATAGTTGCTGCAAAAGAAAGAATAGAATACCAAGAATATCTTGCTGAAAAGAGAAAGCACCAAATTAGGATTAGTATATAAGGAGAATATATAAGGTGTCTAAGTTGGATGAACTGCTCCGGGAACTTTGCCCGGATGGTGTGGAATATAAGAAACTGGGCGAAATTGCAACAATTTCTCGTGGAGGAAACTTTCAAAAGAAAGATTTTCTTACAGAGGGTGTGCCGTGCATCCATTACGGCCAGATTTATACAAAATATGGTCTGTTCACGGATAAGACATTTACCTTTATAAGTGAAGAATGTGCGAAAAAGCAGAAGATGGCACAGCCCAATGATATTGTCATGGCAGTTACAAGCGAAAACATTGAAGATGTTTGTAAATGCCTTGCGTGGTTGGGTGACGAGCCTGTGGCAGTCAGTGGACATTCGGCGATTATTCATCACAATCAGAATGCCAAATATCTAGTTTACTACTTCCATTCGCAGATGTTTTTTGCACAAAAGCGCAAGCTGGCGCATGGAACAAAGGTTATCGAAGTGACACCGGATGCGTTGGCGAATATCACTTTGCCAGTTCCTCCTGCTGAGATTCAGCATGAAGTTGTCCGTGTCTTGGATAGTTATACGGAAAACGTAGCGGAATTACAAAGACAACTTACAGCCGAGCTTACAGCTCGCCAAAAGCAGTATGAGTTTTATCGGGATAAGCTACTGACTTTTGATGTCCTCAGGGGGGGGACAATTAACTTTTGCCAAAGAACACTTGGGGAACTGTTCGATTTCAGGAACGGCCTTAGCAAGGGCAAAGAGTTTTTTGGAAAAGGTACTCCGTTTGTTCGTTACACAGATGTTTACAATCATCGGACGCTTAGAAAAAAGGATATAACGGCACTGGTTGAGTGCACTGATGATGAAAAGGAACGGCTAAAAGTATCAAGAGGGGATGTTCTTTTTACAAGAACATCCGAAACAGCGGAAGATATTGGATGGTCGTCTGTAATGCTTGATGATATGGATGATTGCGTCTTTAATGGCTTTACAATAAAGGCAACGCCGAAAACCAAAGAGCTTTTGCCCGAATACTGTGCTTATTGCTTTAGCACATCGGACTTTAGACAATATGTGACGAAACACTGTGCTTTTACAACACGAGCATCCTTGACTGGAAACACGATTGCACAATATCGAATGACAATCCCGCCACTTGATATCCAAAACCGCATTGTAAATGTGCTGGACAACTTTGAGAAAATTTGCTCTGACCTCAATATTGGCTTACCTGCTGAAATCGAAGCCCGGCAGAAGCAGTACGAGTATTACCGAGATAAGCTCTTGACATTTGCAGAAAATGGCAACACAATTTTGAGCAGAGCAGAGCAGAGCAGAGCAGAGCAGAGCAGAGCAGAGCAGAGCAGAGCACTGATTAAGCTTGTTCAGTATGTTTATGGCTGTGTATGGTTGGAACTTGGTGATGTGATTGTTTCTCTAAATACTGGCTTGAATCCACGAAAGTTCTTTAAGCTTAATACAGAAGATGCAACGAATTATTATATTACGATTCGGGAAATGAAAGACGGAAAAATTGTACCGTCGGAAAAGACTGACCGAATGAATGATGAAGCCCGGAAACTGTGCAATAACCGCTCCAATCTGGAAGTAGGAGATGTGCTGTTTTCAGGCACAGGAACGATTGGTGAAACGGCTGTAATTGAAAAAGAACCCTCCAACTGGAACATCAAAGAGGGAGTATATGCAATTAAGCCGAACCAGACAATGATTCAACCAATGTATTTACGTTACATTTTGATGACGGACTTTATCAAAAAAGAGTACATGAAAAAGGCGGCAGGAGGAACAGTTCAGAGTGTACCGATGGGAGAACTGAAGAAAATAAGAATCCCGGTTCCATCCTTGCAGGAACAGAACCGAATTGTTGGAGTGTTAAAACAGCTGGACGATCTTTGCAATGATTTGACCAGCGGCCTGCCAGCGGAGATTGAAGCAAGACAAAGGCAGTATGAGTATTACAGGGATAAACTGCTGACGTTCAAAGAAAGAGGATGATGAGGTGACAACAGAGCAAGTTATATTGAGTGCGATTTTAACATTGACGGCATCCATTCTGACAGCATTTCTGACTTCTAAAATTACGCGAGATAATGAAATGCGAAAAATAATACATCAAAAAAGATTGGAGCTTTACCTTGAAGTTTTTGAACAGGTAGAGTTACTATTAAAAGATTGGAAAAAGATATTCGACAAAGAATACTTTGAAAAGATAGCATCATACAAGTCAAGAATGAAGTTGCTCGCTTCTGAAAAAACGACAGAAGAGTATAAAAAGTATTATGAGGTGCTGCGTACATCTGTAAATGAATACAAAAAGTTCAAAGACGACAATGATCCAGATCGGGCAGAGGATATGTACGAAGAGGATGAAGATGGCACAATATATCAAATATACTATCCCACAGATGAGGATTATAGCGAATATAGATATAAGATAGATTGCTATGAGAAAGAGCAAAAGAAACGTATGCCCTTAATGAGAGAGTATATTCAGAAAATAGTAGATGCAATGAGAACAGACTTGGGAAGTAATTTGGATAAGGAGAGCGCAATATATGATTTCGTTCAACGTTGTCGCAAGCACGAGTGAAGATACCGTTGTTGCCACCTATGAACCCTCCAAGGTGCGCTCTGACAGCTACCAGAGTGAGGCGGAGTTGGAAAAAGAGTTTATCCGGCTGTTATGCGAGCAGGGCTACACCTATCTGCCGCTGCATACCGAAGATGAACTGATTGCTAACCTCCGCAGTCAACTGGAAGAGCTGAACCACTACCAGTTTTCCGATACGGAGTGGCAGCAGTTCTTTAGTGATGTAATTGCCAACCCCAACGAGCATATTCCTGAAAAGACCCGGAAGATTCAGGAAGACAATGTGCAGGTATTGCACCGGGATGATGGCAGTTCCAAAAATATCACACTGATCGACAAAAGGAACATCCACAACAACCGCCTACAGGTCATCAACCAGTACGAGGTAAAACAAGCAGACGGCGCACGGCATGATAACCGCTATGATGTGACGATTCTGGTCAACGGCTTTCCGCTGGTTCATGTGGAACTGAAGCGGCGCGGGGGGGCCATCCGGGAGG
>ERZ780202.1856-NODE-1856-length-10502-cov-2.624390_pt1 | contig 10502 bp, 10 predicted proteins | sample MGYA00510978_ERZ780202 | MGnify/ENA primary metagenome ERZ780202 (study PRJEB29588, sample SAMEA2155689) | human gut metagenome | biome: human gut; feature: human-associated habitat; material: faeces | place: Denmark | collected 2008/2010 ...
ATTCATTGTACCCTCTGAATCGCCTGTACCCACAAGATTATGAACCTCGTCAATAAACAAAATAATATTACCCTCGTGTTTAACCTCGTCAACAAGGCCTTTAATTCTGCCTTCAAACTGGCCCCTGAACTGAGTGCCGGCAACAAGTGCAGTAAGGTCAAGAAGGTAAATCTCTTTATCAGCAAGACGTGCAGGTACCTCTCCCTTGGCAATTTTGATTGCAAGGCCCTCTGCTATAGCGGTTTTGCCAACACCCGGCTCACCGATAAGGCATGGGTTATTTTTTGTTCTTCTGCAGAGAATTTGAACTGCACGTGCAATCTCGCTTTCTCTGCCGATAATATTATCGATTTTGCCCTGCTTAGCACGTTCGGTAAGATTAGTACAGTAAGTATTGAGGAATTTTCTTGAATCATCCTTCGCTCCTCTTTTACCCTTTCTGCGCTTTTTGCCGTTTGGCTGAGAGTCGGAATTATCGGTGGTAATTTCTTCTTCACCGTCTTCCGTCGGAGAAAGAGCACCGTTAATTAAGTCGGAAAAAGGCATAGTTTGAGCGCCGTCAAAATTTTCAGGATTAAACATTTCGGACAAATTATCAAGATTAAAATCGCCCATATTTTCCATAAAATCAGCCATTTGCTCGCTTGCAGCTTCAATTTCCTCGTCGCTGATGCCAAGCTTATCAATCATTTGATTAATTGAACCGATATTAAGCTCCCTTGCACATTTAATGCAAAGTCCTTCAGGAGTAACCTTATCATTTTCCATTTTTTGAATAAACACAACCGCCGGTCTTTCACCGCAGCGTGAACACATTTGCTGTTTCATTAAATCACCTCGTAGTAGGTAGTCAGCTTATTTTTCAGAGGAATCGCTTTTTTCTTTATTTTCCTTGAGCTGACGAATAAATCCCGGTGCGTAACCAAAAAGGGACGCAAAAGCAAGAATTGCAGAAATAATAACCATAATCATTATTACGGTATTATTAAGTTCCAAGCCTTTAAAGAAGTCAATGCTGAGAAGCGCACCGTCAGGGCCGATAGCAATAATCGTTATCATAAAAGTATAAAATACAACAGTTGCAAGTTTTCCCCAAATCTCAGCGGCAACAGGGCGCATACCCTTTGACATCAAAATAGCTGCGCCGATAATCATTAACAGTTCTTTAAATATAAAAAGAAACAAAATATACTTAAGCGGACCGTCCCAAAACTTAACAAGCAAAATAATAACAATTGCTATCTGTGACAGTTTATCCGCAATAGGGTCAAGAATTTTGCCGAGATTTGACACCATATTATATTTTCTTGCAATTTTGCCGTCAAACACATCGGTTAAAGCCGCAACAATCATAGTTATAAAAGCGGCTATGTATTGTTCTTTAATAAAAAGAACGGAAAAAACAGGAATAAGTGCAATTCTTACAAAGCACAACCAGTTAGGAATTGTATTCCAATTTTCAAAAAGGTCTTTAACATTTTCATTAAATTTACTCATAGCTTATCCTCCTCATATCAAAGGGTTGAATTTATTAATATATTCTATAATCACACTGCTTTTAAGCTGTGTAACAAACTGATTTTGAGTGGTCATAATATCAAGCACAAATTCACAAACAGCTGAAATCACAATCAAGTAAGCGCCGGATTTAACCAAGCCGAATACTCCGCCGAAAAAGCTGTTTGTTTTGTGAAAAGGAAGTTCCTTCTCTTTTCTTATTTTTTTTGCAAAAGAAAGTATAATATTTGTTATTACATAAAAAAGAACAAAAGTCAATAGAATTAAAAGTATTTTAATAATTTCTTGAACAATAGGACAAAGAATATTATCCGTTATATAAACAGCGGCTTCGTTTGAATTAATATTTGAAAGCGATTTAACAGTCGAATTATCCTTTACAAAAAACGAAAAGGTGTTTGCAAAAGATTTAACGTTTTCTGTAAATTTTGTTATTTCGCCCGAATCATTAAGCTTTTTTGATACATATTCAAGAATATATCTTCTTACAACTTTATTATATATTATAACATTATAATTATTGCCTACGAAAAGAGAAAGCGGAACTGCAATAATAAAACGAAGCGCTGACAAAAGTGAAATTAAAAATCCCCTTTTAATACCGACAAAAACGGTCAAGGCAACAAATATAACAAGTGTTAAATCAACAAGGTTCATTATTTATCACTCTCATTTCTTTCGATAAGAGATTGCCTGTGAATAAATACAGCAGAGCCCATTTGGCAAATTGATTTAACGGAATCGTCAACGCTTACTCTTTTCTTTTGCTTCATATTGCCAAGAGAATAAGTAACGATATTACTGTCGGTCAGCACACTCACAACGCTTGGTGATGCCGAAATATATCTGATATTACCGTTAACCGTTGTTTCGCTTTTTGTATTGCCACCTGCTCTTACTCTGACAAGTTTATTTTCCGTAGAATTGCTGTAATCGTTATAAGCCAAAACAAGCTCGTCATTAGGAGTAAACGTATAGCAAACAGTATTTATTTTTCCACAGTCAAAAACATTCTTTAATTTTTTTTGATTAGAAACAATGCCGATATAATCGTCTGCCACAACGTATAAATTATCGCTGTTGTATTTAAGTTCAAGAACGTTACAGTTTGGCAAATCAAGAATTGCTTTTGGCTCGCTTGTGCCGACATTCATAGTATAAAGTTTTGCCTTAAGCTGAGCATTTTTACTGTTAAGTGCAACAAAGGCAATTTTGCTGCCGCTGTTATTAATCGCAATGTCAACAATATAACCATAATCCAAATCATAGCTCATTTTTTTATCAAGCGATTTATTGTAAACAGTCACGTTGCAAAGCTTATCACCTGAAAGAGTTGCAAGCACAGTGTTTCCGTTTTTAGCTACGTCGCCGCAAAGAATGTTGCCTTTGAGTTCATTTTCATACACATTTTCGCTGGTATTGTCAAGGCGCATTTTTGTACTTCCCTGGTCAACAAGCAAAGAATAAATACCCGAAGTTTTAATAACAGGATTTGAATAACCGTGGTCAAAGGTATACTTAGCGACTGCCTTTTTTGTATCAATAACAGTAAAGGTTGACGGAGTTAAAACACCAAGCTTATTATTAATATTTTTAACTGTCACATTTTGAGATGAATCAAGATTATAAGAAAAATTATTTTTATCTACATTTTGGGAAATGGAAAGTTTACCGCTTGAATCGGTAAAATGCTCTTTAACGGTATTAATATTAATCTCGCAAACCTTCATTACAATTAATACTGCAACAACAATGGCAATTATAATCCAAATGATAGTTTTATTTTTTCTGTCTTTTTTTGCTTTTAGCTCTTTTTTGCGCATTTCACGCTGATTGCCTGCCACATATCTCACCTGCCTAATAGTTAATCTTATTCAAATAAAGCCCCTGTGGCGGAGCAGTTTTGCCTGCACGCTTACGTTCTTTTGAAAGAATTATATCTTTCAACTCATCTTTTTTTATTTTTCCTTCAGACACAAACAAGAGAGTGCCAACCATAATTCTTACCATATTGTAAAGAAATCCGTCAGCTTCAACTTTAAAATATACAATATCTCCCTCTCGCCAAACCTTAAAAGATTTCACACTTCTTACCGTATCCTCAACGTCGCTTTTAGCCGAGCAAAATCCCGAATAATCGAACGTGCCGACATAAGCCTGCGCCTGAGAATTAAGATAATCGGCATCAATGGGGCGCCTGTAATAATAAGCATATTTTGGCAAAAAAGCATTAGGCCTTTTGCCATTATAAAGCTTATAAATATATTCTTTTGATTTGCAGGAATATCGAGGGTGAAAATCGCTTTCACATTCCTCGCAATCAATAACGGCAATATCACTTGGAAGCTTTGAATTAAGCGCCATAATAACACCCTCATTTGATATATTCATATCCGTTTCAAGAGTGAGAACATACATATTTGCATGAACAAACGAATCCGTTCTGCTGCAACCGGTCACATCAAGTCGCTTTAAAAAGACCTTTTCAACAGCGTCTTGAAACACCTCTTGAACGGAAACGGCATTTTTTTGCACCTGCCAGCCGTGATATGAAGAGCCATCATATTGAATTGTTATTTTTAGTTTTCTCATATTACCTTTTTAAATATAAAATCAAACGAAATAAGAAGCGCAATAAACACAATTGCTGCCGCAAGAGCAATATAATCTCTTGCCTCAAATTTCATAACCTTCATTTTTGTCCTGCCTTCGCCGCCACGGTAGCAACGGCATTCCATGGCGTATGCAAGCTCATTGGCTCTCCGAAACGCTGAAATAAAAAGAGGAATGAGAACGGGAACAAGTGCCTTTGCCCTATGGATAAGACCTCCTGAATCCATATCAGCACCACGTGATTTTTGAGCGGACATAATTTTATCAATTTCTTCAATCAAGGTAGGAATAAATCTTAAAGCAATGGTCATTGTCATCGAAATTGAATGAACGTCAATTTTTAATATTTTAAGCGGCTTCATCAGCCTTTCAAGCCCATCTGTAAGTTCATTAGGCGAAGTAGTATAAGTTAAAAGCGAACTTATAACAACAAGGGTAATGATTCTAATTGCCATAAACACGGCAGTCATAATGCCATCCTCGGTTATTTTGAGTTTCCAAATTTGAACAAGCGGCTCACCCTTACCGTAAAAAAGATTAAGAACAGCCGTAAACAAAATAATAATTGCAAGAGGCTTGATACTTTTAAACACCGTTTTAAGAGGTATTTTGGAAATAAGCACAAGCGCAATTGTTGCAACTACAATAACACCGAGAGCAGGCAGGGTTTTGCAAATAAAAATTGCAACTATAAGCAAAACAGTAAGAATAATTTTCATTCTTGAATCCATTTTGTGAACAACGGAATCGCCCGGGAAATACTGACCTATCGTGATATCAGTAATCATTAATAAGCACCTCCCGCCAAAAGCCTTTTATATTCTTCAACGCCCTGCTCAACCGTATAAATATCGGTTCGGCAATCAATGCCCGACGCCTTAAGTTTCAGGAATATATCTGTTATTTCAGGAACATTAAGCCCCATTTTCTTAAGCTCGTCGCCATGAGAGTATACCTCATTTACACTGCCGCAAAAAGCAAGCTTGCCCTTATTCATAACAATAACCTTTTTGCAAAGTTTGGCAACGTCTTCCATAGAATGGGAAACAAACAAAACAGTATTTCCCATTTGGCTTTGATATTCTTTAATAAGATTAAGTATAGTATCCCTGCCCTTAGGGTCAAGACCGGCACACGGCTCGTCAAGAATAAGCACCTGAGGCTCCATAGCAATAATAGATGCGATTGCAACACGTCTTTTTTGACCACCGGAAAGGTCAAACGGTGATTTTTTTGAAAATTCATCAAACGAAAGACCTACAAATTCCATACTTTTTCTTATTCGTTTGTCAATTTCGGCTTCATCAAGCCCCATTTGTTTTGGCCCAAAAGCTATTTCCTTATAAACATCCTCTTCAAAAATTTGATATTCGGGATATTGAAAACAAAGACCGACAGCAAAACGAACCTGCCTGATTTTTTTTCTGTTTTCTTTAGTCCAAATATTTTTACCGTCAAGAATAACGTTGCCTTTATGAGGCTCAAGAAGCCCGTTTAAATGCTGAATTAAGGTAGACTTGCCGGAGCCTGTATGACCGATGATACCAACAAGTTCGCCTTTTTCAATTTCAAGGCTTACATCATCAAGTGCAGCAGTTTGAAACGGAGTTCCCATACTGTAAAGATATTCAAGATTTTCGCAGACAAGAAACGCCATTTATACTTTTGCCTCCAAAGTTTTCTTTAAAAATTCAACGCAATCATCTGCGTTTAAAATTGTATTTTCACTTTTAAGTCCAAGCCTATGTATAAGCTCTGTTGACTGAGGAACGTCAAGACCAAGGGACTTAACCTCATCAAATTTTGAAAACACGTTTTGCGGTGTATCATCAAGTTTAATTTCACCGCCGTCCATAACAACTACCCTATCAGCCTGAACTGCTTCGTCCATATAATGAGTTATAAGAACGATAGTAATTCCGTCTTCCTTATTAAGCTTTTTAATCGTACTTAAAACTTCTTTTCTGCCGCTTGGATCAAGCATAGCAGTAGGCTCATCAAGAACGATACACATTGGCTTCATAGCAATTATGCCTGCAACGGCAACACGCTGTTTTTGACCTCCGGAAAGCTTATTCGGCGCTTTAAGGCGATATTCATACATACCAACCGTTTTAAGGGCATTGTCAACCCTTTTTCTTATTTCTTTTGGTTCAACTCCTAAATTTTCAACGCCAAAAGCAACGTCCTCCTCAACAATAGAGGAAACGATTTGGTTATCGGGATTTTGGAAAACCATTCCGACCTTGCGCCTGATATCAAATATAGTTTCATCGTCAACAACTTTTTGACCGTCAACGATAACCTCACCGCTTTGAGCAATATTAATACCGTTAATAAGCTTAGCCGTTGTTGATTTACCTGACCCGTTATGGCCTAAAATTGCAACAAAGCTGCCTTTTTCTATTGTCAAATTAAAATTCTTAAGCACATCAACAGTAACCTGATTTTCATCGTCATCATCAATCGCATAAGAAAAGCTTACATTTTTAAATTCAATTAAATTCATTATTTCAACATCCAAATTGCCGTTGAGCCGCAAGGAAGAACTCTGCCGTTTGAAGAAACAGGAATACCAATTTCATCAGCACTAACCCTTCCGCCTCGTTTATTAGTAATTACATCATCAAGAATATATTTCATAACAGAGGCTGAAAGCCCTGTAGTATACGAATTAAGCATAACCATAAGCGGTTTATCAGAAAGCACCTGCTCAACAAGCTTTACAAAATCGTAAATGCTGTCCTCAAGATGCCATATTTCACCTTTAGGACCTCTGCCATAGCTCGGAGGGTCAAGAATTACGATATCGTACTTATTGCCTCTCCTGATTTCACGATGAACAAATTTAATGCAATCATCAACAATCCATCTGATTTGACCGTGGTTAACTTCGGACGCAGCTGCATTTTCCTTTGCCCATTGAACCATACCTCGTGAAGCATCAACATGAACTACCGAAGCGCCCTCTTTAAGGCAAGCAACCGTTGCACCGCCGGAGTATGCAAAAAGATTAAGAACTCTGACCTCACGACCGTCAGCTTTTGCTTTTTTAATAACCTCTCTTGTAAAATCCCAATTTACTGCCTGTTCCGGAAATATTCCCGTATGCTTAAAGCCCATGGTTTTGATGTTGAAAGTTAAATCCTTATATTTTACCTGCCAAGATGAAGGGATTTTAGTATGTATCTGCCATCTGCCACCACCTGTTCTTGAACGAAGGTAGGTAGCATCAGGCTGAAACCAGTATTTATTTTCCTTTTTACTTTTCCATATAACCTGAGGGTCAGGTCTGACAAGAATCTCTCTCGTCCATCTTTCAAGCTTATAACCGCTGCTGCAATCTATAAGTTCATAATCTTCCCAATCTTTTGAATATCTCATATATTAAATCCTTTATGACAATCTATTCCTGACAACATCTGCAATTTTGTTGCCGAGGGTTGTTATCTGTTCTAAATCGCTACCCTCAAGCATTACACGAATAAGCGGTTCTGTTCCGCTCACACGAACAAGAACACGACCCTCGCCCATAAGTTCCATTTCAGCCTGCTGAACAGCAGAAATGATATACTCATCATTATTGTATTTTTGCTTACCCTCAGGTGTAACCTTAACGTTTATAAGCACTTGAGGATAAACCTTCATAATTTTAGCCAACTCAGAAAGCTTTTTACCTGATTTAACTACTGCTTCAATAAGCTGAACACCTGAAAGTTCGCCGTCACCCGTTGTTGCGTAATCAAGAAAAATAACGTGACCGCTTTGTTCGCCTCCGATATTGTAGCCTTCCTTTAACATTCTTTCAAGAACGTATCTGTCACCTACTGCGGTTTTGGCACAGGCAATGTCATTTTCCTCGCAGAACTTAAAGAATCCCATATTGCTCATAACCGTAACAACGGCGGTATTTTTAGCAAGAGTGCCTTCGTCTTTCATTTTCTTTGAGCAAATAGCAATTACCTTATCGCCGTCGACAAGTTCGCCGTTTTCATCAACGGCAAGCATTCTGTCTGCGTCCCCGTCAAAAGCGAGACCCAAATCAAGCGAAGCGTCCTTAACAAATCGCATAAGTTCCTCGGGATGAGTTGAGCCGCAATTGTCGTTTATATTAGTTCCGTCAGGTGTATCGGAAAGCATTAAGCATTTAGCACCCAACGAAGTAAATATTTCCTTAGCACAAACCGAAGCGCTGCCGTTAGCGCAGTCGAGAGCGATTGAGAGACCGTCGAAACGAACATCCGGTGTTGAAACAACGTGTTTAACATAATCGCTCACTGCCGTTTTGCAATAAAGCCTATTGCCGACATTACCGCCGGTAAGAACCGGAATTTCCTCGGAGTTGTCAAGAATGATTGCTTCAATTTCATTTTCAAGAGCATCATCAAGCTTATAGCCGTTGCCCTGAAAAATCTTAATTCCGTTATATTCGCAAGGATTGTGAGAAGCAGAAATCATAACGCCCGCCTCACAGCCATATTTATCAACCAAATAAGCAACTGCAGGAGTAGGGACAACGCCTACCGAAAGAACGTTACATCCAACCGAACAAAGCCCTGCCGTAAGTGCCGCTTCAAGCATATCTCCCGAAGCACGAGTATCCTTACCGATAAGAACCGTCGGCTTTGCCGATTTGCTTTCCTTAAGCAAAACCATAGCTGCCGCTCTGCCTATTTGAAGTGCAAGTTCAGAAGTCAAATCAACATTTGCAACTCCTCTTACACCGTCTGTACCAAAAAGTCTGCTCATAATAGTCCCTCATTCCATATAAATTTAATTATTATAAAAGTGATTGTTGACCGGGTTGTTCAATTCCCAAATGCTGATACGCAAGAGGAGTAACACATCTGCCTCTCGGCGTTCTTGAAAGGAAACCTATTTGCATAAGATAAGGCTCATAAACGTCCTCAATAGTAACCGATTCTTCGCCTATAGCCGCCGCAATCGTATCAAGTCCTACAGGACCGCCATTATAATTTTTAATCATAGTTGTTAATAAAACTCTGTCTATGTTATCAAGACCGAGATTATCTATTTCCATTCTTTCAAGAGCATCAACTGCCGCTTCCTTACTGATTATACCGTCATACTTAACCTGAGCAAAGTCACGGCTTCTTTTAAGAAGTCTGTTAGCAATACGAGGTGTTCCCCTTGAACGAGAAGCAATTTCCATAGCGCCTTTTTCATCAACAGGGATATTAAGAATATCTGCGCTTCTTTTAACTATTGACGAAAGCTGCTCGTTTGTATACATTTCAAGCCTGAAAATCACGCCGAACCTGTCACGAAGAGGTGCGGAAAGCTGACCTGCACGGGTGGTTGCGCCGATAAGGGTGAAATGCGGTAAATCGAGCCTTATTGACCTTGCCGAAGGGCCCTTGCCGATAATAATATCAAGTGCTCCGTCCTCCATTGCCGGATAAAGGACTTCCTCAACCTGCCTGTTAAGGCGGTGAATTTCGTCAATAAATAAAACGTCACCCTCCTGCAGATTTGTAAGAAGAGCCGCCAAATCGCCCTGCTTTTCAATAGCCGGACCGCTTGTCACACGAAGATTAACACCCATCTCATTTGCAATAACACCTGCAAGAGTAGTTTTGCCGAGACCGGGAGGACCATACAAAAGAACATGGTCGAGTGCTTCCCCTCTTCCCCTTGCCGCCTGAATATAAACGGCAAGATTTTCCTTAACCTTATCCTGACCGATATAATCGTCAAGTACCTTAGGTCTTAATGAATTTTCTATATCGTTATCCTCAGGAGTAAAATCAGAAGTAACTATTCTGCTTTCAAAATCCATTTCGGTTTCCTGCATAAACGATTACCTCCTTATAAATTCTTTGCAAGCTCTTTCAAGCCGTGCCTAATCATTTCATCAACCGACATTGAGCTGTCAAGAGAGCCGACAACAACCGCCGCATCCGACTGCGAATAGCCGAGAGAAACAAGAGCCTCAATAGCCTCTGCGCTTGCGCTGTTTTCAATATTTTTCTGCAAATTGGAAACTGTAGCAGAAGCCGCTTCGGTAGCGATTGAGCCGATTTTATCCTTAAGTTCAAGAACTACTCTTTCAGCCGTTTTCTTTCCGACGCCCTGCGCTGCAGTAATAGACTTAGCGTCACCGGATGCTATGCAAAGTGCAAGCCTGTCGGGAGTAAGTTCGGAAAGAATTGCGACAGCCGCCTTAGGACCGATACCCGATACGGTAATAAGAAGCTTAAAAGCATCAAGCTCGGCAGTGGTGGCAAAGGCATACAAATCCATTGCGTCCTCACGAACTGCAAGGTGAGTAAATACATTTATTTCCTTGCCGATTTCGCCAAGTTGCTTAGCAGTATTAAGGGAAGTGAAGCACTTAAAGCCGACACCGC
>ERZ780202.1860-NODE-1860-length-10493-cov-2.535639_pt1 | contig 10493 bp, 18 predicted proteins | sample MGYA00510978_ERZ780202 | MGnify/ENA primary metagenome ERZ780202 (study PRJEB29588, sample SAMEA2155689) | human gut metagenome | biome: human gut; feature: human-associated habitat; material: faeces | place: Denmark | collected 2008/2010 ...
TAAGTATGCTGATGAAGTTATCAGACGTAAAGTTGGAAAAACTGGGGCTAAATAAAGGAGTGATATAGGATGATTAGAAAAGAATCAAGAAGCAAGATTCGTGCGAAAAAACACTACAAGCTTCGTAATCGAATCAATGGAACAAGCGAAAGACCTCGCTTAAGTGTATTTAGAAGTAATGATCATATGTACGCTCAGATTATTGACGACACTGTTGGAAATACATTAGTATCTGCTTCAACAACTCAGAAAGACGTAAAGGCAGAACTGGAAAAAACAAATGATGTTGCCGCAGCTAGCTACTTAGGTAAAGTAATCGCTGAAAGAGCTTTAGCAAAAGGTATCACAGAAGTTGTCTTTGACAGAGGCGGATTTATTTATCATGGTAAAATTGAAGCATTAGCAGATGCAGCTCGTGAAGCTGGTCTGAAATTCTAATAGGAGGAAGTCAAATGAAGCATACACTTATTGACCCTAGTCAGTTAGAGCTGGAAGAAAGAGTTGTATCCATCAAACGTGTTACTAAAGTAGTAAAAGGTGGACGTAACATGAGATTTGCAGCACTGGTTGTAGTAGGGGATAAAAATGGTCATGTTGGTGCTGGATTAGGGAAAGCAGCTGAAATTCCAGAAGCGATCCGCAAAGGAAAAGAAGCAGCTATGAAGAGCCTTGTTGAAGTACCAATCGATGAAAAAGGAACAACACCACACGACTTTACAGGAAACTTCGGTGGAGCATCTGTATTATTAAAAACATCTCCAGAAGGTACTGGTATCATCGCTGGTGGACCTTCCCGTATCGTTCTGGAACTTGCAGGATATAAAAACATCCGTTCAAAATCTTTAGGTTCTAACAACAAACAGAATGTTGTATTAGCAACAATCGAAGGATTAAAGAACTTAAAAACTCCAGAGCAGGTAGCAAAACTACGTGGAAAATCAGTAGAAGAGCTCTTAGGATAGGAGGAATTTTGAAATGGCAGATAAATTAAAAATTACATTAGTAAAATCTACAATTGGTGCAATTCCAAAGCACAAAAAAACTGTTGAAGCATTAGGTCTTAAAAAACTTCACAAAACAGTTGAGCTGCCTGATAACGCAGCAACACGCGGAATGATTCACCAGGTGAAACATTTAGTTAAAGTAGAAGAAATCTAATAATATTCGGCAAGGAGGTGTAACGGAATGGAATTATCAAACTTACGCCCTGCAGAAGGATCTAAACATAGCGACGCTTTCAGAAGAGGTCGTGGACATGGTTCAGGAAATGGAAAAACTGCAGGTAAAGGACATAAAGGACAGAAAGCTCGTTCAGGTGGTGGAGTAAGACCTGGATTCGAAGGCGGTCAGATGCCTTTATACAGACGTATTCCTAAGAGAGGTTTCAAATGCAGAAACTCTAAGGAAATCGTTGGTATCAACCTTTCAGCTTTAGAAAGATTTGAAGACGGAGCAGAAGTATCTGTAGAAGCTTTAATCGAAGCAGGAATCGTTAAAAATCCTAGAGATGGAGTTAAAATCTTAGGAAACGGTGAATTAACAAAGAAATTAAATGTAAAAGCAAATGCGTTTAGTGCTAGTGCTAAGGAGAAGATCGAAGCACTTGGAGGAAAAGCTGAGGTGATCTAGTATGTCAAACGCTGTTGTCAGCGCTTTTAAAAACAAGCAATTAAGAAAGAAGCTATTATTTACGACACTAATTCTTATTGTTGTACGTTTTGGATCACAATTACCAATTCCGGAGATAGATAGTGCACAGATCAGTGCCTACTTAAAGAGTACATTAGGTGATTCGTTCAACCTTTTGAACTCTTTTACCGGAGGCTCCTTCATGCAGATGTCAGTATTTGCATTAAGTGTAACACCGTATATCACATCTTCCATCATCATGCAGCTGATGACGATCGTTATTCCAGCGCTTGAAGAGATGCAGAAAGATGGAGAAGACGGAAGAAAAAGAATGGCAAAGATTACAAGATATGTAACGGTTGTACTCGCAGTGATTGAGGGTGCTGGTCTTGCGATCGGATTTGCCAATCAAGGTGCATTAGGTACCGATTATACAACGTTTACCATTGTTACAATGATCATTGCTTTAACCGCAGGTGCAGTTCTGGTTATGTGGCTTGGAGAACGTATCACAGAGAGTGGAATTGGAAATGGTATTTCCATTATCCTGTTGATTAACATCGTTGCCCGTATCCCAAATGATTTATCAAACTTATATCAGAACTATGTTGCAAAACCAACGGATGTAACAAGCAAGATTATTGCTGCAGTTATTATTCTTGCAATTATCGTTGCCATGTTTGTATTCATTGTATTTTTGCAGATAGTAATAATTGGTATATTTTGTGTTGGAGTAAGAATATAAAAGGAGTTTTTTATGGTAGTGTGAACAGAAAATTATGCATATATGGAAAATGATTTGTCTGAAGTATTTGATTTATTAAAAGTGGATTTTAAGAATGAAATGAAGCAAATATACGATAGTTCAGATATGAATATGGGGGATATTAGTAGATTTTGCTAAGCGTTGCAACTGTATTAATTAAATATGAAAACCTTAATTTGTCAGTTAAAAGTAAATAATTAATGTTTGAGTGTGTAGTTCAGTTGAATTACGCACTTTTAAATTTTATAATCGTTTTAGAATCAGTTTAATTATTAATGATGTGTTAATAATTAAATTAAAGGCAGTTGAGGTGAGAATGATGAGTGCAGGAAACAGGATATATATGGCTATAGATTTAAAATCTTTTTATGCTTCTGTAGAATGTGTAGAAAGAGAATTAGATCCACTGAATACCAATCTGGTGGTTGCTGATTCAACTAAAACAGAAAAGACAATCTGTTTGGCTGTTTCTCCTTCTCTTAAACAGTATGGTATCGGCGGTAGAGCAAGACTCTTTGAAGTAATTCAAAAGGTCAAAGAAATCAATAGAAAAAGAAAAAAAGATAACAGGTATAGGGAGTTTAGAGGAAAATCACATATTGATTCAGAGTTAAAAAATGACACAAGTCTTGAACTGGGATTCATTATTGCCCCTCCGAGGATGGCATTTTATATTGATTACAGTAAAAAAATCTACGAAGTATATTTAAAATACACCTCAGCTGAAGATATTCATGTTTATTCAATTGATGAGGTTTTTATTGATGCAACGAGCTATCTTAAGACTGTTAATACATCTCCAAGGGAATTTGCAAAAATGATTATTCAGGATATTTATAAGACAACAGGAATAACAGCCACAACGGGAATAGGAACAAATCTATATCTTGCAAAAGTAGCAATGGATATTGTTGCCAAGCAATGATTATCAATATGATTATGAATATGACTATATACGACATAGGGGAACTAACCTTAGATGCGGCTGAAAAAGAAATACAAGCTGAATGGGAGAAAAAGAAAAATGAATAAATATCTAGTATTTAGATGCGGTAAGTGTATTTGGAAAAATACTAAATCACATGAGTTAATAGGAGTCGAAATGGCTGAGGACATAGATGATGTGTTTGAAGATATTCAGCAAGATATATTAGATGATTTAAAGGGAATGAAAGATTACTCGTACCCAGTATACAGAGTTGAAGCTGATTACATAGATGGTGCTGCCGATACAAGCAAATATGATTATCAGATGCTTGGAGTTGTCAAACCCGAAAGAACCGCTCCGAAAAATCACACCTGCTGGCACGGGATAATTGAAACTGAATTAACTGAATAGTGCAAAAAAATAGGTATAACATTCAAAAAGATTAATTTTCGATGTTATACCTATTTTTAATTGTTTTAAGATAATGTTCCACTTGGACTGCAAGTAAGTTTTACTGTTTCGTTTATAGTTTGTAAAACCATTCCAAGACCGTTATAACTTTTTGCGGTTGCGTATCCATAAGCGCTTGCACCAGATTTTGATGATCTAATATTACTCAATTTCCAATTTATAGCTGGACATTGAGTGTCAACTGATGCAGCAGTACATTTTGCGGTTGAGCCATCATAAGTAAATGTTCCACTGGTTTTGACAGACCATAAGATTACATCATATGTGTTTTTGTAGTATGTTGTTTTATTACCCTTTTTAGTGTTACTTCTTGTAAGCGTTGATATTTCTTCGATTGTCACTTCGATATAACTACCGTCCTCAAATCTTTCGACTATCTGTGTATTGCTTTCTTCATTTAATGCAAATACAGGTGTAGTGCCTAATAGTGTTAAAACAGTTAAAAAACTTGCAAATATTTTTTCATTTTCTTTACTCCTCCTCAATAATAGTTACTTTTTTTATAGTATTAGAATCATCATATGCATTGTATATCAATTGATTATAAATAAGAAGTGTAGCACATAGTGCTATTAGAATACAAAATAGGGTAATGAATATTTTCTTCACAATGGACTTAATAGAAGTTCGCTTTAAGATATATTCATTGTCACAATTTTCTATATAAGAAATCATAACATTTTTTGGTTCACCATATTTTAAGCATATTTCTTTATAAGTAACGTTTTCGTCAATATCATTCAAATTATCTTCTAAGCGCTTAAAAAATAATTTTTCATTTTTACTTATAAATGGAAATGTACGTCTACATTCCTTTAGATATTGTTTGACAACATTATTCATTTCCTGCCTCCATGATTTTAATAATACTAGTGTTTATATCCATGTAATCAATGTAAAGTTGGTTAAGATATTCTTTTCCTTTTGGTTCAAGCTTATAATAAACTCTTGTTTTTCTTTTACCAACAAGCCTTTTTTCATCGATAATATAACCTTTGTCTAAAAGCCGATAGAGGATGGGGTACATGACTCCTTCAGCTAACTTTATTTTATCATCAGATAACTCCTGAAGCTGCTGGACTATTTTATAACCATAATATTCGCCATTTCCGATTTCTATGATTTTTAACAGCAACATTTCCATCCTAAAAAAATTGTTTGAAGATCTGCTCATTAATCCATCTCCTATCTTTAATATAATTAAATCACAATATAATCGATAATTCAATACATATAAAATATATGTAGCTGTTGACATATGTAAATAAAGTGCTATCATATAGTTAAGGAAACGTTTTCAACAAATATGAAAGGAAGATATGTTATAAAAAAGAGTAGAAAATTTATTGTATCTTTAATTATTGCTGTATTTTTAGTGGGAATATTTCCAACTAATATTTCTACTGTAACTGCAATGGAAAAAGAAATAAGCCTAGATGCAGATTGTAATATTTATAGTGAATCTCCTTACAATTTATTAGAAAATATTGTTGATTTAAAATCAGGAGGAGTATTAAATGTTAATGGAACTAGCAATCCGTTGTTTTGGGAATTTGATAATATGAGTACTGCATTTGATATTATTATTAGCAAATTTGATGATGAATTAAATGAAATCTCATCAGTTGGAAATTTAGACACATTAAGCTTAAACAATTGGAAAGAATATTTTAATGTATTTAAAGAAATGTATTTTGATAATATTGCTAGTGGAGATATAGAAGATATAAATATCTTAAATCAATTTTTCACAGTATGTGAAAATCATGAAATAAATAGTCAAGCTAGGATTTTATGTAATCAGGAAAATGTCGATATTTTTGAATTAATCAATTACTTACCGTACACAAGTCCTATAATTGATACTATTAATCAGTTGCCTATGACACGAGCTGCTTCATTTAACTTTAATAAAAGCACAGCAGTAAGTTACGCAAAAAAATATGCTGTTAATCCTAATCCAAGCTATACAACATATAGTACCGATTGTACTAATTTTGCATCGCAGATTCTAAGGTCAGGTGGTGCACCAACAAATACTACATGGAAACCATATACAGCCTCTTGGTCAGCTGCGCATAATTTTGAAACATACTGGTATTCTAGAAGTAATAGTCAATATGTATCAGGAAACTTTAATACATTCTCAGGTAATTTGCAGGCGGGTGATTTTATAATAGCAGATTGGGAGAAGGATGGACGATATAATCATGTTGCTTTTGTAGTTGCATCTGGGAGTAAAACATCTAGTGGATATTATGATGTAACAATAGCACAACATACAAGTAACTATTGTGCTAAAGTAAGTTCTTCAGTAAATGGATGGGAAAATACCTCTGGAACATACGTAAGGATTAGATTCTAATGAAAGAAAAAATAAAGAAATTGTTGAGAAGTAAAGTATTTAATATTTTGATTGTTATAATTATATTTTTTGTCGGGCTGAAATTGTACACTAATTATATAAGCAATCTATTTGATAATTCAACACCACAAAAAGCAATAGCAGAATATGTTTATAATATAAATTCAACATATAAGGTATTCTTTATGAAAATAGAAGAAGTTCATAGTGAAGAAATTGAAAAGAATGATGAATGCAATTATTACATGATAACGCAAAGTATTATTGGAAAGCCTAATAATATGGGAGGAACATTTAAAGTCAAAAAAATAGATAATTTCTATTATGTGACTTCATATGATAATATGCCTCGATGATATAAGATTCCACCTATTGATTTGAAGGATATTGTAGTGTTGGGAATGAAAAAGCTAATTATACTGCTGTGCTAATCGGTACTGTTATTGTAAGTTTATAACACTGTCTTATCGCCGAGCATATCATATTTTACGTGGGGTAAAGAGAAGCTATAATTGGTATAATCAATCATATGCTCGGCTTTAATAAAGCAAAAAAATGGGGTTAAGACATTAATTTGTCCTAACCCCTTTATGTATATAATTTTTTATATGCTTGCTTTAAATTTTCAGTCTCTATATCAATCAAGCCATTTTTTAATTCATATTTATCAATAATATCATGATAATCTTGAATAGTATCGAATATATGACTAAATGCATCTTTCGATGGTTTACTATCATTTTGTACACGATCAGCAAAATCCAACACTTGAAACCTCAAGTTTTTCATTTCTTTCTTTTCTGAATCAGTTATATGTTTGTTTAAATTTTCATTAACATTATCTAGTTCCTTTTTTATGTCAGCATTCATTCTGTTTCCAACCCAACGAAGTGAATAAATTTTAATTGGAGAAACTTCTACCACAACACCAAATAAAGCCAACCATGTAGTAATTTCTTTCCAGTTTGATTTAATAAAATCTAATAACATTTATTATTTCCTCTCTATGTTGCAAAGCACAAAAGGGGAGAGACTGTTATTCTCTAAAATTAACTTTTGTTATTTTGCTTTGTTTGATAAGGAACTCATTTTTAAATTGGTGGTTGCAGTGACCGTCATTAACTGTGCTATAATCTCTACCTTCAACAATCAATTCAGAATCCTTATCATAGTCTTCCATTTTTTCTAGAGCATCGTGTTGAATATCTTTTGCTCCTAATACCCGAACTTCTGGTACTATTCCAACTTCAGCTTCAGCCGTGATTTTGGGGATAAAATCGCCATTATTTAGCTTATTGGTAACTGTAGCTGTTAATGAATTAAGATTGTTAAGTGCTACATTAGTATCACTCTGTCTTTTAGTGTTAAAGCAGACGAAGACGGAGTGCGGATTGCCTGTTTAGATGAAATGAGATATCGGAAATACTTATGGCATCATCAGCCGATTACAGATTTCTGGAGAGTTGGTAAAGGATATGCAAAAAAGCTTAATGAAGCAGGATTGTATACCATGGGTGATATTGCCAAATGTTCTGTAGGCAGTGAAGACAAATATTACAATGAAGATCTTCTTTATGATATGTTCGGAGTCAATGCTGAACTGCTGATTGATCATGCATGGGGATACGAACCTTGTACAATGAAACACATCAAGGCATATAAACCTGAAAGCAGCAGTCTGGGAAGCGGACAGGTTTTAAACAGACCGTATACCTTTAATGAAGGAAGAATAATTCTTAAAGAAATGATTGACTCGTTGTGTCTCGATCTTGTGGCAAAAAACTAGTAACAGATCAGATTACAGTAAGTGTTGGCTATGATAAAGAAAACATCAAAACTGACTATACTGGCGAAATAAAGGATGACAGATATGGACGAAAGATTCCAAAACATGCTCATGGAACTGTCAATATAGGCAGATATATTTCATCGGCAAAGCTGGTTACACAAAAAGTTTTAAACTGGTATGACACAGCAGTGTTAATAAAAAATTAACAATAAGACGTTTTGCATTGTCTGCTAATCATATTACTGATGAAAGCAGTATTAAAACAAAATCGACAATACAGCAAATGGATCTGTTTACTGATCACGAGCAGTTAAAAAAAGAAGAAGTAAAGCTTGAAAAAGATTTAGAAAAGGAAAAAAGACTTCAGGAGGCAACTTTGAAACTGAAGCAGAAATATGGGAAAAATGCTGTATTAAAAGGTATGAATTTAGTAGTTGGAGCAACTGGCAAAGACAGAAATAATACTATCGGAGGACATAAGGCATGAGTGCTATTATTCATTTAAAGCATTATATTTCAAAAAAGCATCTACCTACGTCTTTAGAGAAAAACGTTCAGTACAGTTTCCTTGTATATGAAAGTTAAAACGTAAAGAACTATTAAAATATGTGTGGTAATATTGAGTGGTGCTTTTAATTCCCTACTTGCCACATATCCAACAAAATATTTAGGAATATCTATTGTGGAATGTGTTATTTCCAATACAATACTATTCGCTAAAATTGACATATCTTCGTCAATAATATGATATTTTAAAGAAATATCTGGTATGTTAAAATGTTATAAAATAATAGAAATATTTTTATACTCTGTTGGTGTCATTCCGTATGCTTTCTTGAAATTACGAGAAAATATTTCATGGTATCATCATAGAAAACGAGGAATACAGTATAACTGAAAACGCTAATGTTGTGTTGACGAATGAAAATATCAAGAAAATGCTGAAAAAAATATCAGTCAAATAAATAAAGCAATATAAGCATAACGGTTGACTTATTCCAAACCAACAAAAAAAGTGAGTAGCGTATTAGATATTTTTCTCATTAAATTTAGAGTTATTGGGAGTGAATAGATTTCTAGGTTTAGTGATCGTGTTTTAACGGTAAGACGGAAACCGTTAATACTATTAGAATTTCCAATATCAATATGTATACAATAGTATTCTATGCTATACTAAAAATGTGAGGAAGGTTAAAACAAAGAAAAGATTTTAAAGAATTGTAAAAAATACTGGTATGTTATAGCATTTATCATTGTAGGCTTTATCGTTTTAAATAAAGAGCCAGATTATCTTGTATTGAAAAAAAATACTTTTAAAGTTGAACTTGGTACACCATTCAATATAAAACCTGAAACGTATTTAAATACAGAAAAATTAGATACCGATGTAAAAAAGGATGTATTGGAAAACGCAAAGGTAACTGTTGATAAAGATTTGAATAATATTGAAAATTTTTGTTTAGATGTTGGAAAATATAAAGTTACCGTTTCATATAAAAACGAAAAAGAAACTTTTACTTATAAAGTTGAAGATACTACCGCCCCAGTAATTACAGGTGCAGAAAGTATTGATATAGTACAAAGTACTGATTTAAGTACTTATGATTTTAAAGTTCTTTATACAATTGATGATTTATCTCAAACAGATGTTAAGTATGATACTAGTGCAATTGATGTAAATACAATTGGTGCTTATACTTTAAAAATTATTTCAGAAGACAATTATGGAAATAAATGTGATAAAGAAGTAGCTATAAATGTTGTTGCTCCATTGAGTGCTGATGAAGTAATTGTTGAGGAAACAGTATCAAACGCTGATGGTACAACAACTACAAAGATTGTAACTAGAAAGAAAACCGAAGCACAGAGTGGTGATTTTCGCATAGTTACTTCGGGTGATACATCAAAATCAAGTAATAATAGTTCTTATTCATCTTCTAGTAGTTCATCTAACAGTATTTCAACTATTAAACCAAGTGGTAGTACATCATCAAATAGTTCATCTAATAATAATTCTAGTGCTGCTAAGCCTAATAATGGTAATTTAATAATTGATTAAAATAAATTAAGCAATTTTTTACAGTTGCTTTTTTTGTTGAATAAAAATGTAATTCAAAATATTTAGCTTTATTTGATAGATCAGTAAAGTATCCCAATTACAGGAATGGAAAAGAAAAATGGTATTTAAAATTTGGGTATTGGAGAGTATTAGATGGTGCAAATTCTTGGAACTATAGACTTTTTTATTGATTAGAACATTCAAAATAGTAAGTGGATTTGACGCTTTGGTGCCCGAATTTTCCATAGTGAAATAAAACGATATGGACAAATATAAAGAAATGATAGAGAAATTCGTATTGAGTGCTATAATTTTAGCAAACAAATTTGAAGTTGTGGTGGGATGGGCAGTATGGGCGGATTTCAACCAACTATTGGTAAATGGTATGATTATAAAAACTACGATATAGATGAGCCACAGTGGAGACGTCTTTTGAATACTGCTGAAAAGCTTGAAAATGAATTTGGAGACTTGTTTGTATATGAA
>ERZ780202.1865-NODE-1865-length-10458-cov-2.578775_pt1 | contig 10458 bp, 8 predicted proteins | sample MGYA00510978_ERZ780202 | MGnify/ENA primary metagenome ERZ780202 (study PRJEB29588, sample SAMEA2155689) | human gut metagenome | biome: human gut; feature: human-associated habitat; material: faeces | place: Denmark | collected 2008/2010 ...
CTTTTTCAATTATCTACTTGACTTTTAATAGTTGGTCTTTCTTACCATAACATTTACAATCTTCTGCCACCATCATGCACTTTCCGCATGGAGCATGATATTCCACTTCTTCCGGTTCTCTTGGAGTGATGATCAACTTACCATTTTCACATTCCACCTGAATCAAACTGCCAATATCAAAACCTGTTTCTTTCAACCAATCTCCCTTTAAGATGATGGTTGGTGTATCCTTGTAGTTGTAACCACTCACGTTATATACTTTCATTTTTCTGAATTTCTTAAATGCCATAATGTTGCCTCCTTAGATTTGCCTTGTTTTAGATTTGAATTGCAGACCTTGTATCGGATGCAGAATCATCCGAGAATTTGTATGTAGCAGCCCAACGGCACCACCTCCCTTACACGAAAAAAGAACTGCTAATGCTTTGACGCACTAACAGTTCTCTTCTATAAGTTCAGTGTATTAAATTTTTTCTCCGTTCTTTACTCTCTGTAGTTCTTCTGTGTCTACGCTGAGTTTAACACGGGTATCCGGCTTTGCATTTCGGTTGCCCAAGAGGCAAACAGTCTCAACATGTGATACTTAGGCTTTTTAGGAAACTTATCAATATGTGCTAAAAAGCTCCATTTTGTGGGGTTTCGACAGCCATTTTATCTCATCAATCTTTATTTCTTGATTAGGCTATTTAATGTGTATTCACCTATTAAGCATAATGTGACGCAAGTCTGCTAATTTACTATTGAACAATTCCTTCTTGAAAATCAATTACCTTTTTTGTAATCTCAATCATGTACTGGTTCAGATATTGTCTAAATTGCAGTTTAGATACTCCAATTGCTGGATGCACCATAATCTTCAAAGTATACAATGCATTTTCGTCTTTATCATACCCCTCACCAGGAAGAAAAATATGATGTTGCTCCAGCTCAAAGTGCTGCATCACTGAAGTTGGAAACGTAGATAATAATTCACATAACTTATCAAATTCATCACACTCAAATCTTACTTCTACATCAAAAAAATTTTGAATTTGATAGTTCAAACCATCTATTGTATCTCTCCATGAAAAGTTATCAGAGAAATATGCTAAATTCTCAACACTTGCATTGGTCGCTTTTAATATTCTTACAAAAGGTAATTTCCCAAACGCCTCCGACAAAGCATCAAAAGCATCATTTTTTAATTCTTCTGTAAATTTCCTTGAGTCATCTTTAAAAATGGAATTAAAACGTCCTCTTTTCTCTCTTCTCATACCTGTTTTAAAATTAGGTATATAATATGCATAATAACTCTGATGATCTAAGTCAAAATTATCACTACTACCATTATAATCATAAATCTTTAAATCTACGTTATAATAAACTCCATCAATAATTCGTTCATTACAAATTTTTATTATGTCAGCCGATGGTTCAAAATCTTCTTCCAATGTTCCCTGTGGTAGTAGATAATCAAGATAAAGAATAAAGTTCGTATACTTATCATCAAAATAAACTGCTCGAAGCCGAATATAATGATGTTCTGGTAATTTTAGCTGATTAAGCTCATCCAATCGTTCTGCAATATATTTAAGATAATAGTCACAATTCGTCCCAATACGAAGAGCAAAATAAAAAATATTACCTTTATAATTCGCATGCCAAAAATAAGAATCAATCTTACTAATCTGCCATCCTAATTCTTTCGCAGAATTAGGAAAAAACATATTAACAATAGACCAATTTTCTGGAACTAATAACTGGCGTTCTAATGCTCGATAATCCCAAAATGCTGTTGTTATTTTTCCGTTTTTTTCTATTCCATCTAGGGTACTCACTACAGTTGCTGATGGGAAAGTAGAACATACAAGAAAATATCCATCCGCATTATATAATCTACACGAATTTTCTATGCCACCTAAATCTGAAACACCAACCGCTTTCCCAGAATGTGCATTATGTTTACACTGAACAAGCCATCTACGGGTAAACCACTTAAAATGACTTTGATAGCGTTCTATACACAATAAATCCTTTCCACCATCAGGACCTTTTCCACTCCAATAAACTTCCAATCCTTTATTATATAATAACTCTCTAATCAAAAGTTCAAAATCATCACCATTTTTATCTATTTCTTTAAAATCGAGCATATATTTTCTCCTGTATTGATTGTTTAAAGGCTTATTATCGTAAAAAATAAATGCGACTAAATATAATCAAAAAAATTTCATTATCTTGTTCCTTTAGAGTTAATATGTGACACTACCAAGGGAGGAACACTTTATGAAAGAAATCCATATATCATTTTTTAATCCTGATAAGCTATGACTTACTGAACTGTATTGTAAATTAAATAGGTATACTGCCAGAATTATCGCTAATCCCTTTGAACCGTATATGTACTTCCATGTTAACGAAGCAGATATTTTTACCGAAAAATTAGAGCTGCAATGTCTGCTGTATGACACAGTGATTACCTACACCTTCCCAAATATGTCTATCGAAAATTTATATGTGTGTATTAGGATTCTCTTATCCTTTCTTCGCTCAAAAGAAACGAACAAGGAGGAAGATATGATATGCCTTTCAATCAACAAACAAGATGATGGCAACATAACACAGACAGTCTATTACCCTTATATATAACTCACCTTTTGGAACTGTATTTAGAATCTTTCCTCTTTACAGTTCCATTTTCATCTTTCGCCACATTACTCCTACGAGCTTTCTCAATCCGAACTGCTTCAAATATTTCCGATGATATAATCGCAGGATTGTTATCTGATGCCAGATAATGAACCTCACTATTTCCAGATTTCAAAAGTCGGACATTTCCTGTGTATTTTTCATTACTAAGCATAACATCAATAGTTCTCTTACACCATTGCTCTTTTCCGGTAGGCGAAACAATCTTACGTCTTTCCAATTCCCGAATGATACCTATAACACTCTGTCCTTGAAGATATAGATCATATATCAGCCTTACGTTTTCTGCTGTCTTTTCATCAATAATTAGCTTGCCATCTGCATCATGTTTATATCCATAACACTTTCTATCATACAATTTTGATGTCCCTGATGCTGCCCGCTGCTTGATACCCCACTTTATATTTTCGCTACGGGATTCGTTTTCTGCCTGTGCAATACATTCAATAATTGAAATCATAAGGTTACTATCTGTATTCGCTGTGTCAAGTTCTTCCTGTTCAAATATGACACGAACACCGAGCAATTTCAACCGATTCAATGCATCTAAAATCATTGTGAAACTGATATGATTGATGGAATAGCTGGCATAATTATTGATACTTTAATATTTTTAAAAAGAATATTTTTAATAATATCCAACTTATTTGAATCACAATCGTTCAGCATACGGGTAAACTCTTTGCGCGAAGAACCGGTTTTACTTGTCGCAATATCCATGTAGACATCCACAAGCAACCACTGTGGCGTTGCCGCTGTTATTCTTGTCAAATGTGATACCTGCGCCGTAAGGCTCTTTAACTGTTCCGAACTATTTGTACTAACACGGCAATAAATACCTACTCGCTTATCTCGCTTCGGAGGTACGGGCGGTATAATATGTACTTTAGGATTATTGACCATGACACACCCTCTACTTAAAAAAATATACTGCATTACGAAATTTTTTCCTTCTTAGTAGTACTTTTCACCAATTACGAAATCATATTGTAATACAACGCGATATATCAAATAAATTCCCTTTTCACTCCTTTTTAAGAACAATCCAACATCACAAATTAGTGTTCTTGTCTCGAATTCGTTTTAACTTGATTATTTTCATTGCCTGCTTTAAAACACTCCCACTTGCTTTTACAAGATCAATAGGAACAGCATTACCTATTTGCAGTGCAGCTGCCGTCAAAGAATTACTGAATACAAAATCATCTGGGAATGTTTGCAGTCTAGCCGCCTCTCTGATAGAAATTGCTCTATTCTGCTCATAATGCCCATAACGTCCTTTTGAATAACAAAGACATCCACCTGTCATAGTGGGTGAAGGTTTATCAGCATCCATAATTCCATAAACATCACTATGTCCCGAAAAAATATTCCCGTCACCATCTTTTTTCTTATGACATTTTAATGTAAGATTATCTGGCAAACATGCACGCGACCCTCCGTTTTCTCGTATTATCTTCATCCGCTTAATATTGGTTTCTGACAAATTAGCGCATTTATGATTGTGAATAATTCCATTATCTGGAAATTCTTCACCAGCCTTAATGGGAGGCAGATCATCTATAGCTTCACGCACAGTTTTCCACTGTTTTAAACCACCATCTCCGCTCTGACTATGCGTAGCTTGCGGCAACTCAAATTCAAAACCACACTGTACTAACTCTTTTTGAATATCTAAACGAACCGCATGGAGTACAAACCTTTTTCGCAATTGAGGAACCCCATAATTTGCAGCATTTAAAATATTATGTATGACTTTATATTGCTTACTAAGCCGATTCAAAAATTCCTCAAGAATTCCTTTATTAAAATCTGATTCGATTCCTGGAACATTTTCCATCAATAAAAAAGGAGGAGTTATTTCTTCAATAATCCTTAAGAATTCAAAAAGAAGCTTTTTTCGTTCTTCTTCTGTTTTATTTTTATTATCTGGATTCTGGCGAGAAAAACTTTGACATGGAGGACAACCTGCTAAAAGGTATATGTCATCTTCCTTAATTTGGGCAGCCTTCAATATCTCTTTCCCACTTAAATTACAAATATCATCATGCATTACATTAACTTTTTTAAGCGGTTCATAGTTCTTATAGGTATCAATTGCACTTTGCTCTATCTCTACCGCCGCCTTGACTTTAAAGCCCGCTAACGTCAATCCGCAGGATACTCCGCCACATCCCGAAAATATATCTATAGCTTCATACTTCAATCTCATTCTTCATACTCCTCCAATGCAGCAATGGTCTTGAATCCACTTGGAGTATTTATCTGAGGAGGCACTTCGCTACTATTAAATGGCTCTCTCTTCTGCTTACACATAGCCTTAAAATCACAATGTCTACAATTTGATTCGCAAGCACGCATAGGAAAGTCTTGTCTTAAAATTCCTTTTACCGCCCATTCAATTGATTTAACCGCATTTTGAACCGAGATTTCATCAACAGGAACTTCTACTCGTTTATTGTTTTTTAATGTATGTACAAATCCTGTTTCTGCATTTTGCCCAATGACTTCTCTTGCAGCCTTTGAATATAATTGAACTTGTATTGACATTTCCCGCCAATCTTGCTGTTCAATCTCATCTGGTATTTCCATAGATTTAAAATCAATAACTTCTGCAGAACAGATATCTTTCTTCTCATCCTCTTTCAGCAACAAATCTATAGACCCTGTGATAAGTGCATCTTCAACTGAAAGTTCAAACCGTGCTTCATCCTGACGCAATCTACAAAAATCACTGGAATATGTTTTTACATAAAGATTCATAATTTTATGTACAAGTGTTTTTGCACGTTCATAAGAACCTGGGCGATTTATAGGATCGTTGCTAGGAAATACGTGTTTTAACATAAATGTAGATTCAACCATATCAGCAACCTCTGCTTCTGATGGTATTCTATCCTTAAATTTTTGATGCAAACGTTCTAAAATAGTATGTGTAGTCTGTCCAAATCCAAATAATTCCGGAACAGCTGCATTATAACCATATATACTCTGTAATTTGTACATATAAGGGCAAATCAAATAACTCTTTACCGAAGAAAAATCTGTCGGTAATTCGTTATCATCAAAGCGTGTCTGTGGCTCCATTTTATCTCCAATTCAATATCTTCACGCATGTCTGGATGATTTAGATTAGCCATAAATATTGACGGTTTTTTAGCCCTCTTCAATCCTGGCTGCACTGCACTTCCACTCAAATATAATAAACGCTCCGCACGAGTAATTGCAGTATAAAACAAACGTGCTTCATCATCAATACGATTACCATATGCCCCACGGGCTATCGCCTGTTCCATTAAAATATTCGGCAAAGCTCCTTTATAGCTATTACTCTTTCCCGGAAATCTTTGAGCTACCAAATCAACTACAAATACAACTGGAAATTCTAGTCCTTTTACTTTATGAATTGTTGAGACATTTACTGCATCTGTTTTTGATATATAGTCTAATGATTCTAATTCATAGTCTTGAGCAATATTTTGCAAAAAATTTAGCATTTCTCTATAACGCCATTCAGAATCTATACTAACATATGTTTGTTCTATATCTTTAATAATATCACTAAATAATCCCAAATCTCTAAGAGCCGTTTCGTCTGTTAAATCTCTTAGCATAAGTGCATCTAAAAGTTGATGCAAAAAGTTCTGTGGATACACTTTACGCCTTGCAGAACTGATTGGCATATAAATATTGCTATACCATTCCTGGAGAACATGAAAATACTTATTCTTATCCGCCGATGGGAAAATCGGTAAAACAGAATCGTTAAAACATTTTTCTGCTACATTTCTATCTAATTGCTTTCCATCACGTAATAATTCCATGATTTCAAGAATGCATTGTGCATACGGACGGTCAAAAATCCCCCCTTCTCCTGTAGTTTTAACAGGTATATCCAAATCGCGCATGGCATTAACAAATTGAACATCTCTGTTCTCTGAGTTTCTGCTATGAATACCACGAATTAAAACTGCAAAATCGCTATATGTAAGACCTCTACGACTTTTCTCTGAACCATCTGCATTATATTCAATATATGTCGTGCCAATGAGTGATTTAATCCGATCCGCCACCCACTTTGCTTCATCTTCGCGATTATCAAACCACAGTTTTCGTAAATCCTGTATATTACCATCTGTATGATACGTAATTGATTTTGGCAAACGTTCAACAGGTATTGTACTTTGAATAAAATTATTCGCTGTTTCCACAATAGCCTTTGTACTCCGGAAATTCACAAGCAAACGATGAACAGATACATCGGTATATCTGTCCTTAAAAGTTAAAATATTTTGAACATTTGCCCCTCTCCAACCATAAATAGATTGGTCATCGTCTCCAACAACAAAAAGCATATCCAAATACTCAGAAAGTGTTTTTATAAATTCTTCTTGTATTGGATTAATATCCTGATATTCGTCCACAAAAAGATATTTGAATTTCTCTATATACGAATCTTCTTTGTGTGTTATTTTTTTCAGCTCTCTTACTGCAAGATTAATGGCAAAAGAAAAATCCATATAACCATCTGCATCAAGAGACGCCGATAATTTTTTTAATTTTTCATATAAATCAATATCATATTTTTCTACGGAATCTAGGGAAATATTTTCATTATTCAATGTCTGCCATGCTTCTGTCAATTCTTTAATTCGTGCAAAATATCCTGTACCTGTAGTAAGTCCAAGTTTCTTAAGTCTTGACATAACATATAAAATCAAACGATTTTGATCCAAAATATCATATTGGCGATATCTAGCATTAATATCCCCAAGCAATTTTTGACAAAACGAATCCAATGTACCAATAAACATTGCTCCAATATTGTTCTCAGAAAGTCCAAATTTATGCAGAGCTTCGGCTACCCTACGTTTAATCGATTCTGCTGCCTTTTCTGTGAAAGTAAAAGCAATAATACTCTCGGGAGATTTTCCTTGTGAAATTAAAAATGCAATTTTATATGCAAGTGTTCTTGATTTTCCAGAACCAGCACAAGCTAAGCATAATATATGATGAGATTCATCAATAACTGCATCATATTGATTATTAGTCAAATTTGAACGTAAAATTTCATAAGTATTCATAAAATCCTCCCTAAATATTTGTTATCCTATTAGGCTAAACATCATTTTTCCAATAACTGCATATGCTTTTTAGCCTATTATCACCTGTTTTAACACTCCTGTCAACTCGACCTTTAAATATCCAATCTGTCTACTCAACCCTATGCCATTTTTTCATGTAGATATGTTTCCTCTGACAGCAAACTTCCCATTTTCCGGGCGTGTTATCCCATGTCCAAAATCTACTCCTTCTCAGGAATCCCTTGTTTTCAAGCCTTTTTCTTGCATCTACTTCTCGACTTTTGACATCAACACGACACTCTCGACGTGCTCCGTCCAGGGAAACTGATCCTCCGGCCCCGCTGTAACCGCCCGATATCCCTTCTTCGCCAGATACTTCAAATCCCTCGCCAGGGTCTCCGGATTGCACGAAATATAAACTACCTTCTCCGGCTGAAGTTTTACCACCGATGATAAAAATGCCTCATCACTTCCTGCCCGGGGCGGATCCATAAACACTACATCCACATGTTCTCCCCGTTCTGCCATGTTTACCATAAACTCACCGGCGTCCGCCTGACAAAACTTCACATTTTTCACCGCATTACGCTTTGCGTTCACGATTGCATCTCTCACTGCATCTTTATTTAACTCCACACTGATGACTTCCCTCGCATATCTGCTGGCAATTAATCCAATCGTTCCGATTCCGCAATAAGCATCAATAATTCTCTCATTCCCGGTCAACGCAGCCAATTCAATTGCCTTCTGATATAATTTCTCTGTCTGAACCGGATTTACCTGATAAAATGATGAAGGGGACACACGGAAGGTACAGCCGCAAAGCTGATCTTCAATATAACCTTTTCCATAAAGCGTAATATTCCGCTCTCCCAGAACCATGCTGGTCTTGCGGTCATTTACATTCAAAATTACCGTTGTGATCTCCGGATGCAGCTTCCGCAGGGCTTTTACAAAATTATTTTTAGACGGAAATACCGGCGAAGCCACCACCAGAACCACCATGATTTCTCCACTTCGGAATCCTCTGCGCACCATAACATGGCGGAGAAGTCCGTATCCGCTGTCTTCATTATAAACTTTGATTTTAAATGACTTTAAAAGTCCCCGGATATCTACAATAATAGCATCTGCTTTTTCATCCTCAATCAGGCAACGATCAATCGGTACGATACGATGTGTTCCCTCTGCGTAAACTCCTGATATCACAGAACCATCCCGCAGATGAGCAAATGCTGCATGTACTTTATTTCTATAATGATAGGGATTTTCCATTCCCATAATTGGCTCCACAGGGCAAATTCCTTTCAGCAGCTCCCTTACCTGTTTTTCCTTTTTCTTCAGCTGTTCTTCATAAGAAATTGCCTGGTATGCACAACCTCCGCACTTTTTAGCAACCCGGCACCTCTCTTCACAATTCGTTGCGTCCTGTTTCTTTGGAATTGGAAGGCTCCCTTTTCGATCCCCGGTTTGCTTCCCGGCTGTATGACTTTTTAGTTTTGTATTGTCCCTTCCCTGCTTTCCGGCTGCATACTTCTTTCTTTCACGACTTTTCTTTTCCATCTGCCAATACGTCCTTCTCTTTTCTTTCACTGACCATCCGCATTTCACGCAGCCAATCGCTTCTTTTATCTGCTGCTGCATGAAACAATCACATAACTTTCTATCGCTTACGATTCCTGTCAGTACATGAATTTTACACCCAAAATATCTCTTTTACAAGATTACAGTCCCAACATTACTTCTGAATAATCGGATGCGCCCAACGATAACCCATTCCTTTAATTGTTTCAATATAGGATTTTCCCTGATAAGTTCCCAATTTCTTACGTATTCTGCTGACATGCACATTCAATGTGCCCTCTTCAATAAAATTACTCCGTGCATCCCAGATTTTCTCTAACAGCGTCTCTCTGGTCACAACCTTCCCTCCTCTGTGCAGCAGTAATTCGCAGACTCCATATTCACGGGCTCCAAGTTCTAACAGCTTATCCCCTCTGTAGATTTGATGCTCCTCAAAGTGAATCGTCAATTCTCCCGACTGCGCCACATTACTCCATAATTCTTTACTGCTTCCCAATCGCCGCAGCTGTGCTTCGATTCTTGCCAATAATTCCGCAATCTGAAATGGCTTTGTCACATAATCATCCGCTCCCGCCTGAAGTCCCTCCACTACCTGATCCGTATTTGTACATGCGGTCAGCATAATCACGGAACCCCGATAAAATTCCCGGATCTGTCGGCAAAGATCATACCCGTTCCCATCTGGCAGACGAATATCCATCAGACACAAATCTACAAGATTATTTTTTATCTGTATTACAGCTTCCTTTTTGGAATCCGCCAAAAGCACGTCATACTTACATGCAAGCAGCAAATCCCTGACTTCCTCTGCCAGTTCTTTGTCATCTTCTATAATCAAAATTGTTCTCATTTGTTTAATCCTCACCTATTATCCAAATTTTGGAAATCAAATACTAATCAAATTATACCAAATATTTCCATTTATTTCACTATCCCCATTTTGAATATTCTTTTACTATTTCAATACAATACGCAAAAGGAATGATTCTCTCTTGCATTTTTCTGCGAATTCCTCTATACTTATCATATGATGAAAGCGTCAAAAGATATTTTGACGCTTATGATATACGGATTGCTTCGCATTTCATGCTCCCGCAATCCT
>ERZ780202.1868-NODE-1868-length-10448-cov-9.199942_pt1 | contig 10448 bp, 9 predicted proteins | sample MGYA00510978_ERZ780202 | MGnify/ENA primary metagenome ERZ780202 (study PRJEB29588, sample SAMEA2155689) | human gut metagenome | biome: human gut; feature: human-associated habitat; material: faeces | place: Denmark | collected 2008/2010 ...
TTATCCATTTTTTACTTGTGCAGAACAACCATTCAAAATTGATAGCTTTGCTTTTGATACAGAAGCTTTACTAATCTCTGGTAATGGCGCTAATTTAGGATATATCAATTATTATCACGGAAAGTTTAATGCTTATCAAAGAACTTATGTGTTAGATATATTCTCCGAAAATATCCAGTACATTAAATGGGCGTTGAAAGTATTGCTGCCCAAAAGAATTGCAATAGAAAAGAGTTCAAGCAACACTCCTTATATAGTACTATCGACTCTCAGTGATTTAAGGTTACCAATTCCCAACAAGAGCATTCAATGCCATATAGCAAAATTAATGCAATCTTTAGAAAGAAAATTATCAAGCCAAATTGCATTGAATGGTTCTTATAATAGGTTGAAGCAATACTTACTCCGCCAGATGTTTATATAAACATTTGACGGAGCAGATACTGCTTTTGTGATGTATAAGCTTTAATAATCTTATTCGCTGTTTTTAATTGGGACTTCAATAATGATATTGCATAGCCTATTTCTCTTTGTTTATCAAGAGAAGGTATTTTGAATACAAGCTGCGAGAAAGCCTCCATATTTAAATTGCGTCTAACGATACTTGCGCCTTGCTCTGATACCATCATATAGCTGTATAAGGCACGATGAGTCTTTAACATTGCAGCCACAAACTGATTGTCGTAACCATCTGCTATTGAAAATACTTTGTAAGAAGGAGAAACTATCCCAATTTCAAATCTATCATTGTAATTGATATTCCCCATCCATAAATTTTGAGGACTTAAAACAACATCATGAAGCCGAATGATTTTATAACCCACATTGTTTTCACTTGCGATGTCTTTTGAAAAATACTCTCGTTGAGAGAATATACCCTTAACTGTGGAACTCAGTACCTCATGTTGATTATTCGTTTGTGAGCGTTCCGACCGTTCCAACAAAATATCTCCGAGACAAACAGATTTTCCTCCAGTATCATATTGCAGCGTATTGTTTAGTCCTCTGATTAAGGATTTCAATTTATAAATGATTTTGTTTTGGGTGGCGATACGTTGGTCTATTAATGAAATAAAACGAATTAATTTTTTTTGCTCTTCCATACAAGGATATGATATGTTGAATCTCTCAATAATATCATAACTAAGATTTTGTTGCTTAGTTCCTTGGGCATATTTTATACCAATGATATTGCCATGCTTCTTATACCACGAGTAAAGAAATTCATTTTGGATGTCCATTTTAGATGTAAAAGCCATACATGCTTGGCTGATGGTCGATTCTCTTGTTGTAATTGAACAAGTACCCCTAACACCATTTGCTTCAAGTCCATATATCGCTATTACAAATGTTCCAACAGGAAGAAGTTTTAAGCTGTTATTTTTTGCAGCTTCCTCTGAAATTTTCTCTTTAGTATCAGATATATAATGCTCTTTGAGTTCACCGCTGGTAATCCAATTTATAGAGCCATCAAACTGATTTTTATTCATTCTACTTGGTGTATTTCCAGAATAGAGTTCGAATTGTTCTCCAATAGAAGACATTTCCCACTCCCCACTAAACTCCGGAAATCTCAAATTTGGAACATTATAGCAATTATATCCTCAATTCCCGTAGCTTTACCCTGTTTTGTTTAACTAAAAATATATAAGTATGATTCAAAAAAAAACTATCAAAGAAATTTCCGTACTTTGGAAAGAAGACAAAAAGCAATATGTAAAACAATCGACACTTGCTGCGTATGTACTAATTCTTGAAAATCACATTTATCCGACATTTGGAGAAATGTATGAGTTAGAAGAAAATAAGGTACAGGAATTTGCTCTTCAGAAGATTAATAATGGGTTAAGTAAAAAATCCATTAAGGATATTTTAATTGTATTGAAAATGATATTAAAATTCGGAGTAAAACATGGATACTTAGATTATAAAGAATGGGAAATCAGATTTCCAACGGAAGATGAGAAACAACATTTAGAAGTTCTTAGTATCTCACATCAAAAAAGGATCATGAGTTTTATCCAAGAACATTTCACATTCAAGAATTTAGGAATTTATATTTGCCTTAGTACCGGACTACGAATAGGAGAAGTATGCGCTTTAACATGGGATGATATAAACATAGAATTAGGAATAATTTCTATTAAAAGGACAATTGAACGCATCTATATCATTGATGGAGAGAAAAGACATACAGAACTTATTATCAATACTCCAAAAACTAAAAATTCCATTCGTGAGATCCCAATTACAAAAGAATTAATCAGAATTCTAAAGCCATTAAAAAAGATAGTGAACGGTAACTATTACATTCTAACAAATGAAGAAAAGCCTACAGAGCCTAGAACATATCGCAATTATTACAAGAAACTAATGAAAGATCTAAATATTCCAGAACTAAAATTTCATGGTCTTAGACATAGTTTTGCTACACGTTGCATAGAAAGCAACTGCGACTACAAAACTGTAAGTGTTATTTTAGGCCATTCTAATATAAGTACAACACTTGATCTTTACGTTCATCCCAATATGGAACAAAAGAAAAAATGTATAGATAGAATGATTAAAGGATTAAAATAATCCACGTAAAGGGGAAAAGTCAATTTCTTTTTCCCTTTATAACTTTTTCTTCATATATTTGTACTCAAGCTATCCAAATCGGAAAGCTTATCTTAAAACTACTAATCTTAAAAACAAATTACTATGGCAATCATCAAAATTGGAGAACTATTAAAACTTAGAGGGTTAGATATAAATAAAAGAATCAAGTTAGTAAGACATAAAGACGCACGCCAGAAACAATTCATAAATGGAGTAGAAGTAGAAGGTAACCCGTATGACTGGTATAGAAATGATAAAGACAAATTTATAGCATATCAAAGTGAGCAGCATAGGGATGTATTTAAAAATGTCGATTATATTGTTTCCTTTATTGGAGAAAACGGCACTATTGCCCGTTTTATCGGTATTTACAAAATTGAAGGTCCTGACAACGAACGCAACACTAACAAATATTGCTATAAAATAACTGAAGTAGAAGGCTTTGATGAACTAAAAGAACGTATCATTATAGACTGGGGGCCTTCAACCATATCTTGGCATCAATGGCTTAATGATAAAAATGATAAAGAGATTATTGAAATTACTCCAGGATTTGACCATATTTTCCCCGGATATGAAAAAATAGCTCTAACCCTCGCACAGCTAAAAAATATAATATTAGAAAAAGAATATCCTGAATGGAAAAAAATGCTTTCTGCCGTAAACTGTATTTATATAATAACAGACAGAAAAACTGGAAAAAATTATATAGGTTCAACATATGGGAAAGAAGGCATTTGGGGTAGATGGAAAGAATATGCCAAAACAGGAGGACACGGAAACAATGTAACCTTACAAAAATTATACGATCAAGACAATAGCTATCCTAATAATTTCTCTTGGTCTATCCTTGAAACACTATCTATTAGCATTAGTAGTTATGAAGCCATAAATATCGAGAAATGCTATAAGCAAAAGTTAGGTACCCTAGCTTTTGGCTTAAATAATAATTAATGATACAAGAAATAGTTAGTTAATCGAAAAATTGTAAGGCTGCCAAAGGTGCATTGACTACCCACGATTAACATATTGTATGAATCCTCAAATGATAGTGTCAATAAGCCATACACTAAAAAATAAAGCACACTTTCATTTGAATTAAACTGTTTCTTGTTATCTTTGCCTAGACGTATTCATTTAAAGAACAATAATATGGATGTTGAAATAAAAGAGAAAGAAAACCGGAGACATGTCGGACGCAATTTACAAAGGATTCGTGTATATTTAGGCATGAAACAGGAAGCGCTGGCTGCCGATCTTGGTGTAAATCAGCAGATCATTTCAAAGATTGAGAAACAAGAGGAAATAGAAGAAGGCTTTCTAAAAAGAATTGCTGAAGTGTTGGGGATATCCGAAGAAGTCATTAAAGACTTTGATGTTGAAAAGACGATTTTCAATATTAATCATCATAATTATAAGGATGCAAATATCTCTGAAGGTGCTACTACATACGCTATCGTTCAACAAATAAATCCACTTGAAAAGATAGTTGAGTTATATGAGCGTTTATTGAAAAGTGAGCAAGATAAAATTGAGATCCTGAAAAAATATATGAAATAATCACTACTAGATTCAGCAATCTAATATATAGAAGAATGGAAACAATAGAAAATATAAAAGCAAATCACTATCACCTTGGGAAAAAGATAGAACGTGTACGCAGACTTCGCGGTATGACTCAAACGGAGCTAGGCCAATTATTAGGAATAACCAAGCAGGCTGTTTCAAAAATGGAACAAACCGAGAAAATTGACGATGAACGATTAGAAAAAATAGCCTCTGCATTAGGAGTTACTACCGACGGATTGAAAGAGTATAACGAAGAAACAGTTTTATATAACACAAATAATTTTTACGAGAATTGCGGTGTAAAAAATGCAATTGGTAATAACCAAACATTCAATAATTTTCCCATAGAACAAACGATTGAACTCTTTGAGAAACTGTTAGAGAAACAGAAAGAACAATTTGAGAGCTTAAAAAAAGAGAAATAGATGACCTTTATAAAATACTCAACTTCGTTTATAACAATTATTTCCCTAAGGAAGTTGTAGATGAATTAATTTCCTCAAAGAACAAAGAAATTGATTGGCTAAAAATAGAGATAAAGAACCTTAAACAAGAAAGAGAAACCTTGCTGCAAATAATTAGGGATATGTATTGAGTATCCCTAATTATCAAATGTTGATAAGAAATCCCCATTACATACAAATAAAACAATCCCAACGCTTCCCATTCCCAAAATAAAGTCCTACTTTTGTGAAGAATTCTGTTTGCTATATTTACAACAGTATTTCACAAATAAAATAAACCCAACAAGATGAAAGAAGAACCCGACAGTCTGTCTGTCCCTTACAATTTTGCCCGTTGTTTCAACGCTCAATGTCCACAAGCCTCAAAATGCCTGCGCCACATAGCTACACAACTTGATACAACAGATCACCTTTATATCTCCATCGTTAATCCGGCACGTTATCCTGCGGATGGGAATCAGTGCGAATGTTTTAAAACTACTGTAAAAGTCCATGTGGCATGGGGACTTAAACAGTTGCTTAACAGAATTCCTTATGAGGATGCGGTCAGTATCAGAATACAAATGGTAGGACACTATGGGAAAACAGGATATTATAGGTTCTATCGTGGAGAACGGGGGCTTATGCCTAAAGATCAAGCCTACATCAGACAACTATTTCGTAATAAAGGAATAAAAGAAGAACCAACTTACCAACGTTACACAGAAGAATATATTTGGTAAGTTGCTGTCATCTGTCACAGTTTAGGAGTTAATAGTTTAGTAATAAACCGAAAAGACTGTGACAGCAAGAGGTGACGGCAGGGTGATGGCATTTTTGCCGTCACTTGGTTATTAGTCTTACGACATGATAGAGTGTACCGCTACGGGTATGTTTGGAAGGTATTTCTTGCTTTTTCAGTATTCTTCCGAAGGAATTAACCCTCTTGACAGACATCGGGATTAAACTGCCTTTTTGAATATCTTCCATAATCTCCGCTGGAGACAACCACTCCCCTTCTTCAGGCTGTGCGGCACGAAAATAACGGAAGAAAAGTTGCTCTTCCGGCGGGACTTGTTCAAATTCACGGTTGTTTTCCACCATGATCTTTTCTTCCTCCTGATCGAACCAGTAACGTTCGCCATGTTCCAATTCGTACATAGCTTGTGCGTAAAGCTGCTCATAGTCTATCGGACGATTGGTGTCAATCACTCCGGTCACTTCGATGCAAATAAAACGACGGCTGCCGGAAGGGTCGGTCAACAAGTCTTTCTGGTTACTTGTAGCTATGAATGAGGCATAACGGCGCATTTCAAGCACGGCACTGCCATGAGGTTTCTTCACATTCAATACTGGCTTTTGCAGAATATGTTTCAGAAAGCCTTGTTGTGTCGAACTCACCTGGTCAAATTCATCGATATTGATAAGCGCAAAACGATTGAGGTAAAGTTCGGCATCTTTCTTTCGGGAAAAATCAATACTGTCGGTATAGTAGGAACGCTCGGAAGGAGGCATTATGCTCCGGCAAAAGGTGGATTTACGTGTTCCTTGCGGTCCGACGAGTAAGGGCGAAACACTGTTTGCATACTTTTTATTGCTTCCTTTCCAATGAGAAACCATATTGAGGAACCAACGGTGGAACAAATCCATCCAATACGGATTCTTACAAGGGACGGTGGCTGCCAATGCACGAATACGGTCTTTACCGTCCCATGCGGGAAGCCGGTAGAGAAAATCTTCCAACGGGTTGAATACAGGGACGCGGTTGGAGTAAATATAACGGCTAATATCCCTGTCCCACAAGGGGATGCCTTCCATTTGTGCATCCAAAGCAATGCTGTTCAACGCACGTTTGTCGAGAGGATTGAAGCGGAAACGAAAAGAAAGCCTTTCACGATATTCTACCTCACCAATTTGGGTATTATGGCGGAATTCATAGCGGCGTTTCATGAATTCTTCAGTCTGCAAGGCGAGTTGCTGCTCTTTGCTTAGGCTGATATTCTTGCCGAAGCCTTTGCACTCGGTATATATATTGCCGATCATTTGCCGAATAAGCTCTTCTTGTTTATACATATAGAAGTGGAAAACGGTACGTCTCACGACTTCTTCTTGCGGAAGTCCCGAAGCAAAACAGTTTTTAGCCAGTTGAACGACTAAAGGATGCCATGTGCCTTCACGCAATTCAAGTCCCGCTTCCCGAAGATCGGCATACGCTTTCCGAAAAGCGGCTTCGAAAAGCATCAGGAAGGCATTTTCCGCATCATATCCCGGTACGGCACGAGTCAATGGAGATTTCTCCGCCTGAACCGCTTCCCGGAAAGTGGTTTCTTCGGGCATTGATGATGGTTGAGAGAGATAAAATTGGACTGAATTCGGACGATATATGATGTCCGGATCGTGGGATAATCGCGAATATTGTTCCAGAGTCGGTTCTTTGGGAAGTATATCGAATGGGATTTGGGGCTGATAACATTTCACAGCCAGTCGATAAGCATGGGCGTGGAATAGTTCCGCTTCTTCCCGTGTTTTAGGAAGCGAGTTGTCCGGTCGGGTGAAGGTAGTCCATATTTTCACCGTTTTACCACTTGAACCCATAAAAACACAACGGGTTTGTGGTTGCTCACAGGCTTTTTGTTTCACTAAAGCGATTTCCGACTTATTGGATAAAGGACCGATGGTCAGTTCTACAATACCGTTGTAGTTTTTCATCTGTTTCTGACCGTTTACTTTACGGAATTCAGCGGAAGGAATTATCTTGGGCAGTTTATCGGCAAACATACACCGTTCATCGGAAAGGGTATATCGCAGATGCTCTCTGAATGTAGAAACAGGGCGGGATTTTATTTCTGTCTTTATCTTATTTACCAGTATATCAAGATCCATTACGCTGAGCGCTATCGTATCTTCATTCTTACGAAATTGAGTAATTTTCATTAATTTGATAATAATTTGTTTTGTCAGCGTCTTTGTGATCGTTGAGACTGCTAAATTACTCATATTATCCGGAACCGACAAGGGAAACAATACTTTAATTTAGAAAATTATTGATATGTCAAGTATCTCTTTGGGGGAAAGAAACAGGTTCGCCTACACGCAGTTACGCTTCAAGTTAGTTTCCTTTGCTTGAAACTAAAGTTTCAGCTAAGAGAAACTGTAGTTTCATCGGTAAGAAACCAATGGTTTCAAGTAATTGAAACTAAAGTTTCAAACCGCAGAACCAACAGTTTCGCACCTTGAAACCGTTGGCTTCAAGGCAGGACACAACTCATAATGTACGGGGATAATAAATAGAACGCCTTATCTTTCTATGGCTGATACTATCAAATTCCAAACAGTATCTTTGATTTTTTCTTTGTTTTTGGGTGACAGCATTATTGCTATCACACTGCTATCACCTTGTGCTGTCACACCATTAAGCACTCATACTCTGGAAGTTAATTTATAAATTGTGACAGATGACAGATATATTTCGTTTTTTCATTTCATAGGACCCTGAAGCTGAATTCAAGTTATAAATGCGACACCTACTTATTTCACAGGGGACAATTATTCCGCCATCGTATCATATTCCGCAATTTTCTCCTTACACAGACGTTCAGTTATATCTTTCAAAATACCTATGCGAGAAATAAGGTATTCCAGTTGTTCTTGCGAGATACTGAAATCTTTGTTATAGCGAGCTTCAATGTAAGAACGGCATAATAAATCAAAACATTCTTTCTCTGCGTCCGTATTTTGAAGAAAGACTGCAGTTAATTCCATAGAAAAACGTTTCACCATCCCACCAAGTTCTTTGATTTTATGACTCTTTGGGCGATAGTTCGTAAAGACCATCAGGATACAATTATAAAGTTTCTCACACGTCTGATGAAGAAGAAAAGCAGAAATCTTAGTTTGTTTCTTAGGCAAATAATATTCTTTCACCCCTTCTAAAAGCCCGCAAGCATATGGATATAATTCATTAAATTCTTTTTGTGCAATATCTCGAATCTCCCTAAAACTCAACTTCCGTGGTTTAGCCAATTCATGTTTGCCACTATTATAAAGCATAATCCCCTCCTTTACTATATCCGTAAAGAAATACTGGCTGACTTCCAAGTTACGGTTTACAGTATTAATATGCTCTACTATAAATTGCGGAAAAGCATGACGACGATCTGCAAACAAGTCATGATATTTATTCGTAATACGGTGTAATTTCTCTTCCACTTGCTTAGCCGGTCCGGTTATGACCACAAGAATATCATAATCACTCTGATACGAAGTATGAACACCGAATTCTATATTACTATCCCATAAAACATAGTTTCCCCTTGCATAACTTCCGAACAGGATAACCATCTGACAATTCCCGATGCTTTTACGCACTAAATCCAGCAAGACTGTCAATTCTTCCTGCGTTCGCTTGGGTAAACGTTTTATAGACTTTTTCATAATCATGCTTATTTGAAAACTTTACAAAGATACGAACTTTATAAGGTCAATTATTCCTTCCACAACACTTTTTATACTTCTTCCCGCTTCCACAGGGACAAGGATCGTTCCTTCCGACCGTGTGTCCGGAAGGCATACCACGAAACAGATTGTCTATCCCAGCCTGCATTTCCGGAGTAATGTCCATACCGGCAGCTTTCATATTCGGGCCTGCAACAACGCGGGGAGGATTCTTTCTAAATTTGTCTTTTTGAAATAAAACGAATGTTTCATCCGAAGAATAACCTTTCAGGAACCAACGGGGACAATGATTCACATAATCCATAAATAGTTCAATAGCCTCTTGCAGCTCCTGCATGGAAGAAAGTTTATGGCTAATCATTGAAGTAATAATAGACATTGAATTTTCTTCCGTTTGAGCAGTAAGCCACAAATATGCCAAACTGCTATCCGCTTTTTCCTCCGTATATCCCAGTTTCTTCATCATATATACCTTCAATTCATCCCAACACGGATTAGGAATAACGACTAACGGCATCATTCCTGCCGCAAAAGCTTCTTCTTTGGAAAACTTCTTCCTATTTGTTATTTCACGACGAGCATACATTTTTTCTTCCAAATCATCTAAATCGTCCAAAAATGGAGACTGTATACAAATAGTAGAGTTATAACCATCCACCGCCTCAAAGGTTAGCCGCTGTATCAATGCCGAATTAGCCAAACTATCGGCTATTTCTCTTTTCGTCACCGAATCCTGCAAATAGTCAACCAGCATACTTAACAGATCGAAATAAGACAGATAACCATATAAATTTATGATTCCATAAGCATACTGCTCTACCATAAAACGGATTGCCTGCTTTTCCGAAGTCAAATAATTATTTAAATAAGGAGCTACGGCTTCACGCAATTCATCACAAATCATGTAGCGGACTTTACTTTCTTCCAAGTGACAAGTATCCGTCGCTACGAAAGACAGAATTTCCAACGTACTCACCATAAATGAATTTGTAGTTTCTACATACGTATCGGTTCCCGCTTTCACCAACTTATCAAGCAAAGTCAGCTCATACTGTGTCAATCGGGGAAGCCACATATCAGGGCAAGCCAAAACTGCTTCTGCAAAGTAGGTTGCATATTCATCTTTGCGCAGTTTTGTGGGAACAGGTAGACATAATATTTTCGCCATCTGCTTTAAATCTTCTTTTGTATTCATCTTCAATCCATCTACTAATTTTACCGATGATTGAAATAATTCCGACTGACATCTTATCATAATATCTACTCATTAATTGATTGATTCACAAAAGTAGGAATTTCTTATCCGACATCACTATTTTTGAATGAGAATTTGCAAAGGCAATTACTATTTATACCTTTGTGACTTCAACAGAAAATATG